>ENA-OYZB01001164-OYZB01001164.1-human-gut-metagenome-genome-assembly--contig:-NODE-1164-length-8864-cov-7.218754_pt1 | contig 8864 bp, 7 predicted proteins | sample MGYA00243258_ERZ653467 | MGnify/ENA primary metagenome ERZ653467 (study PRJEB26926, sample SAMN06165011) | human gut metagenome | biome: ENVO:00009003; feature: ENVO:2100002; material: ENVO:00002003... | reverse complement strand
GCTCGGAGATGTGTATAAGAGACAGTCGTAACCCAACATACTTCTGCCGAACACAACGCCTTGTTCCATCTGGCGTTTTTGCCCCCACTTCACACGTTCGGACGTCTTACGACTTTCTTCCTGCGCAATGGAAGACATGATCGCCAAGCGGAGCTCTGCATCGCCGTCTAAGGTGTTGATGTTGTCGTTCATAAAAATCACACCGACGCCGTGTTTTTTGAGGTCACGCGTGTAATAGATGCTGTCGAGCGTATTTCTCGCAAAACGGGAAATCTCTTTCGTGATGATCAAATCGAAATCGCCCTCTTTGGCGCAGGCGATCATGCGCTTGAATTCACTGCGCTTTTTGGTGTTGGTGCCGGAGATGCCTTCGTCCGCGAAAATCTCGTAAAGCTTCCAATCGGGGTTGCGCTCAATATATTGCCTGAAATACCGCTGCTGGCTCTCAAAGGAATTTGCCTGATCTTCGTGGTCGGTGGAAACGCGGCAATAGGCAGCCACACGCTTTCGCACATCGACTATTTTTCGCTCTTGATTCATGCGTTCATATCGATTCATATAAATCCTCCTTTTACAGTGAATGTTTCTGTGCCTATTATTATAGAAAGCGAAAATCGGTTTGTCGAATGTGCAAATTTGTTTTTACAGTTTGTTTCGGATGGCTTTCCGTCATCCTCTCTTGAAGTTGTTAATTTTCTCGATCACATTAGAGAATGCTGTTGGCAGTTAAATATTCGTGTGAAAATCGGTGAAAATTCCTTTCACAATGAATGTTTCTGTTTTATGGTATTACGGATTTGATTTTTGCTTTCTCTTTTTCCCAGTTCGGCTAAACACTCTTGGTATTGAGCGGGTGTCAGCAGATTTCGCTGCTTTAGGGAGCGGAGGATGCCTTTCTGCAAGTTCAGAAAGAAAGCGGCATGCTCCTTTTCATCCAATTTTGGAAGCGGTTCACCGATATAGATAAATTCTCTGTGCGCCAAATTACCACCTCGCGGTGCAAGTATATGGGAGCTTACTTGTACCGGATAACAAATAAAAACAAAGTTTTTATGTTTTCAGCATTTATCCCATAACCCGATACTGACGGCGAGGGCTTTATAGGTGTTTGCCACCACTTTCGGCGGGATATATGGTATATGTTTCACCTACATTCTGACATAAAAAAGCCGAGGGGCTTTCATAGTGAAAATCCCTCGGCTATGTAGTTATCTGCATAGGCGTTGACTGTTTTATTTGCAAATCTATTCTGTTGTATGTGGCAAGTATTGGAGAATGTGCCTTTGTCAAAAAATTAGAATTTGCGCGAACCCTTTTTCGATGGAAGATATACAGATGTATTCGATTGCTATAATACGAATCTCTGCGCGATAAGCAATTTTTTCTGAAATCAGCCAATATTAAATTAAATGAAAAGAAAGTTATTACAGTGCCCTCAGCAGAAATGCCATATACAATGGAAGCGTCAGAACTTGCCCCATGCGACCAACATTATAGTCTCCAAGCTTGATGGCGCTGCTGACGTGATATTTTTCCGGATGATTCAAAATCGTTTTTGTACTCTTGATGTTGCCGGTCGCCGCTTTTACTTCCACGAGCGTACACTCGCCTTTGTAGCGGATTACAAAATCTACTTCCAAGCCGGAATCCTTGTGAAAATAATAGAGCTTCCGTCCCATCTTTGTAAAAATATCGGCAATCAGGTTTTCAAAGATGGCACCTTTGTAGCCGAAAAGATTACCCTGCAGAATGTCATACTGCGTGCCGTCTTCCAGCATACTGACGAACAGACCCATATCGCGCATATATACCTTGAAAGTGTCCTCTTCAGCGTTGCCGTCTAGCGGCAGTTCGGTAATGGAGAGGTTATAGCAGCGGGAGATGATTCCCGCATCCTCGATCCATTGCAGGCTCCCGGCATATTTTGCAGCTGTGGAGCCTTTTCGGACAACAGAATACTGGAATTTCTTATTTTCCTTGGCTAACTGACGGGGGATGGACTGGAAGCACTCCTTGATGCGGGACTTGTCTTTCTTTTCCGCGTATTTCACCATGTCGTCTTCATATGATTACCTCCTATTAGGAACACTGTAAATACAAGGCTTTTCGGAGCCTACAAACCAGAAAAAATAATATTTGATCTATCACATTACGCAAAAAGCCGTCCGGCATGAAAAACGGGCGGCTTTTTTGCGTGGATAGACGGAAAGGAGGCACAAAAATAACTACAAAATTTTAGCGCTCTAATTTGTGCAACTTTAACGAAAAGGAGGATCGTAAATGGCCGATGAAAAACTGAATACTGGCCCTGCGGAGAATATTTCCCCGGAGGCCGCCGAGCCTATCGCCACACCCGAACAGGCCGCAGCATCTGAACCCCAGCAGGAACAGACCGGGCCTGCCATACCTGAGCCCGACGATGTGGTTGTGTCCTTTGACAAAATCAATGAACTTATGGCGGAAAAGAGGCAGAACGCCCGCGCCGAAGTCGAAAAGGCGAAAACCCCCGAAGCGCCGGAGGCGGCAGCCCCCGGAGAAACACCGCAGCCCGCCAATACGGAGGAACCGAAAAAGCCGCGCCGTGGCCGTCCGCCGAAAGCGGAAAAGGCTGCGACTGAAAATCAGAAAGCGGAGAAATCGGCTGGGGCTCGCAAGGGCCGCCCACCCAAGGCGGATAAGGCGGCCCCTGACAAGCCCAAGCCGTCCAAACGAGACAAAGTGTCCCGAAGTGACGGAAAGGCCCCGGATGCCAAGGAGCCCATTAAGCCCGCACAGGATACGGCACTGAAGGAAACTGCTGCTGTGGAACAGACGGCTCCCGAGCCGACTACACCGCCCCGCCCGGTTGAGGAAGGCAAGCTGGTTTATCTGAAACTTTCTGAGGTTCATCCGTTTCACACATTCCGTCCGCACCCCTTTAAGGTACGGGACGATGCGAAGATGCAGGAAATCGTTGCTTCTATCCGCGTAAACGGTGTAATGGTTCCCGGTCTTGCCCGCCCGGAGAAAGATGGAAACGGCTATGAAATTGTAGCGGGCCATCGCCGTACCCACGGCAGTGAGCTGGCTGGACTGGAGGAAATGCCCTTTATCGTCCGTGAAATGACCGACCACGAAGCGGTACAGGCCATGAAGGACAGCAACAAGCAGCGTGACGGGATGCTCCCCAGCGAATTGGCCGCGCTGCTGGAACTCGAGGTTGAGGACATCAAGCATCAGGGCGGGCGGCTGAAAGGTGTTGCGGAAGGCGATGTCGGGAAACGCTCGGTTGAGATTGTAGGCGAGGCGCATGAAATGAACTATAAAAAGGTCATGCGCTACTTGCGGCTCAACTCCCTTGTGCCGGAGCTTCTGGATAAGGTAGACGATAAAAAGATGGGCTTCATGCCTGCCGTGGAGCTTTCCTACATCAAACCGAAAAATCAGAGGCTTATTGCTGTTTCCATTGACGGGGAGCAGGCTTCGCCCTCGCTGGCCCAGGCCAAACGGCTCCGGGAGCTGGATAAGGAAGGCAAGCTCAACGGCGATGTCATTGACGGTATCTTATCAGAACAGAAAAAGGAGGATCGAGGCGTGATTATTTCTACTGCGGAACTGGAAAAGTATTTTGGCAAGGAGGTCACTCCCGCCAAAATGAAAGAACAGATTATGTCCCTGCTGGATGACTGGAAAGAAAAACAGCCGCCGGAGCTGGCAAAAGCCCCGAAAAAGCAGGAACTTGACAAGTAACAACTTCGAGACACTTTGTCCCGAGGGCCCCGCCCTCGCGCAGAGGCTCTGGTGGTATATATCCCCCGTCGCCGCCTGTTTTTTAGTACAGCCGGGAGTGGGCCGTCAAGGGTGCAGCGCACCGCCGTTTTCGGCGGCTCGCCCTTGACGGTCTGCCCCGGCTGTGCTATTTCCCCGGCAAGCGGCGGGGGTATATCCTCCAGAGCCGCCCCCTTTCCCAAGACTGGGAAAGGGCGTGGGGTTTGGGTTGAACTTTCTTATTAAAATATCGGAGGTATGAACGATGAAACGACCCCTTGCTTATATCACCGCTGCATGGCTCGGCGGCGATAGCGAAAACGCAGAACTGGCGGCGCAGTATTGCCGCACCGTGTATGAGGCAGGCTTTTCTCCTATTTGTCCGCCTTTGTACTTGCCCCTGTTTCTCAATGATGCTGTTCCCGAGGAGCATAAAAGCGGCATCGACATGAGCCGTGACCTGCTCCGCCGTTCTCATGTGCTGGTTGTTTGCGGGCACAGTATGACCGAAGCCATGAAAAATGATATTGCCGTGGCCCAGCGGCTGGGAATTACGGCAACAACCCTTGAGGGCATCCTGACCGTCAAGGGACAGGGCCGCCGCTAATGGCAACCCTGTTTGAAGCCTACGTTACCAACGCCGGAAAGTACAGCGAGGGCCAGCTTGTGGGTGAAACACTGAAATTTCCCACAACCGCCCAGGAGGTGGAGGCTCTCTTGAAACGGATCGGCGTGGATGGCGTCCGCTATCAGGAAATTTTTATTACCTCTTTCGATGGGGATGTGCTGGGGCTCTATGATCATTTGAGCGAGTATGAAAATCTGGACGAGCTTAATCATCTGGCCTGCCTGCTTTCCGAGCTTACCTCATCGGAGCTGGAAACACTGGAGGCCGTCCTCGACAGCGGCGATCACTGTTCTTCGGTGCGGGACATCATCAATCTGACACAAAATCTGGACTGTTACGGCTTTTACCCCGGCGTATCCGATGAGGAAACGCTGGGGCGTATTTATGTGGACGATCTGGAAATGTTGGATGTGCCGGATCAGGTAAAACCGTATTTCGATTATGAGGCGTATGGCCGGGATGCCTGCATCCACGAAAACGGCCATTTTGCCCCGGGCGGTTATGTTGTCAAAGAAAGCGATCATTTCGTGGAAGTGTATCACGGCTTGCAGGATATTCCCAAGGAACATAAGGTGTTCTCTTTCCCGAAGCTCTCTATCCGGGCGCAAATGGCCGCTTATCAGGAAATCATAGACGGTTCTTCTTTGGAGGGCTACCGTCAAATGCAGAAAAAAGACCGTGGGGATCGGTGATGGCACTTCGAGACAAATTGTCCCAAGGAAGGAGGCGGTGTAACTGATTGATGAAGATATTTCCCGGCGCACGATAGCCATATCTGTAAAAACGACCAAGCTGACGGCGCGGGGACTGGCGTATGTGCTGGGCATGGTGGGCCGGAAGATCCGCAAGGCATACCGTGGGCGGCAAGTACCGCATGGCAAACAAAGTGTGCGAAAGCTCATGGCCCACGGCACAGCCACAAACAGCATTGAGCTTTCCGGGGATGCCAAGTCCTTTGACCGCGTAGCCCGGAAATGGAATGTGGACTATGCGTTCTATAAAACCGGGCCGGACAAATACCTGCTGCTTTTCAAGGCTGGACAGGCAGACGCAATGACCGCCTGCTTTTCTGAGTATTCCCGGAAGGTGTTAAGCAAAGCAAAATCGAACCGTGTTCCCATCCGGGAACAACTGCAACAGGCGGCAGATCAGCTTTCCAAAGAAAAGCCGAAGCAGAAAGAACGTGCAAAGGAGGTGGCCCATGAGGACAGATAAGATCAGAAAATATCTCATTCCAAACATTCCCTATCTGTTCATCCTGTGGGCGTTCCTCAAGCTGGGAACGGCCTACCGGCTGGCGGCGGGTAACGATTTTGCACATAAGCTCATCGGGCTGGGCCAGACGATTGGCCCGGCCTTTGCTGACTTTGCACCCGGTCTTGCCCCGCTGGATTGGCTTGTTGGTATTGTAGGCGCAGTTGGTTTCCGGCTGCTGATCTATTTCAAAAGCAAGAACGCTAAGAAGTTTCGGCGGGATGCAGAATACGGCAGCGCCCGGTGGGGAACGGAAAAAGACATCAAACCGTTTGTCGATCCGAAGTTTGAAAACAACGTGATTTTGACCGGGACGGAGTTTCTCACGATGAACACCCGCCCTAAAATCCCGGCAAATGCCCGAAACCTGAATTGCTGTATTATCGGCTCATCCGGCTCCGGCAAAACCCGCTTTTGGCTCACGCCCCAGCTTTTACAGGCTCATTCCTCTTATGTGGTGGTCGATCCCAAAGGCGGTGTGCTGGGACAGGTCGGAGCTTTCCTGCAAAAACGCGGGTACAAAATCAAGGTATTCAACAGCATAGATTTTTCAAAATCCATGCACTATAACCCGCTGGCGTATATCCGCAACGAGGCCGATATTCTGAAATTCGTGGATGCCCTGATTTCCAACACCAAGGGCGAAGGCAAGGAAGGCGATCCATTCTGGACGAAATCGGAAACGCTTTTATACTGCGCCCTGATTGCCTACATCATTTTCGAGGGGCCTGCCGAGGATCGGAACATGAATACCCTTGTGGATATGATTTCCGGCATGGAGGTCAAGGAGGATGACGAGGACTTTATGAACGCGGTGGACTATATGTTTGCCGGACTTGAAAAGCGCAAGCCGGATTGCTTCGCGGTCAAACAGTATAAGAAGTACAAATTGGCCAGCGGCAAGACGGCAAAAAGCATTTTAATTTCCTGCGGTGCGCGGCTGGCTCCCTTTGACATCCCGCAGCTTCGTGAAGTCATGGCCTATGACGAATTGGAGCTTGACCGCATCGGAGATCGGAAAACGGCGGTATTCTTCATCATTTCCGATACCACGCAGACTTACAACTTTTTAGTGGCGCTGGCATTTTCGCAGATGTTCAACCTCCTGTGTGAACGGGCGGACAATGTTCACGGTGGCCGCCTGCCGCACCATGTACGGGTGCTGTGGGACGAAGCAGCCAACACGGGACAGGTGCCCCAGCTTGAAAAGCTGGTCGCGGTTATCCGCTCCCGCGAGGTGAGTCTTTGCCTGCTATATCAGCAGTTGGCACAGTGCAAGGCCATTTACGATAAACACGCCGAGACAATCCTCGGCAACATGGACAGCGTGGTGTTCCTCGGTGGCCGCGAAGCCAGCACCATCAAGGAAATATCCGAAAACTGGCTGGGAAAGGCCACAATCAGTATGCAGACCGACAGCCGTTCCCGTGGCCAGTCGGAAAGCTACAGTCAAAATACCCAGCGGCTGGGCCGGGAACTGATGACCCCAGCCGAACTTGCAACCATGCCGGGAGACAAATGTATTTTGCAGCTTCGGGGCCTGCCCCCGTTCTTCTCTCCCAAGTATGATCTGAAACGGCATCCGAACTACCGTTATACAGCGGAGGCCGATAAACAGAAAAACGCTTTTGACCTCGACAGGCTCATTAACCGCCGCAAGCGGCCCGGGCTGAACGAGGTGTGTACGATGTATGAGGTGGCTGTGCCGGACGATGCACTCACGGAAGAGGACGAGGACATCCTCAACTATGATGACATCGACGACCCGGACGCTTTTGTATAGAGCTTTGGGACATTTCGTCCCAAAGAAGAACTCACACTCTGCCTTACGACGAAAGTGTGAGTTAGAAGAATTATTCTGATTTGCTGTCTGTGTTATCGGCACTCACTTGGCGGACTGTAACCAACTGTTGCAACTTCTCCCCAACTCCGTGCAATTCTCTGGTCTGGGCTTTCATTTCTTTCAAAAAATCATCAAAATCGCAGTCCACGGAAAAGAATGTTGCATAGGAGTCAAAATCAATGTTAAACGCTTCTTTGTATGTACGCTCACCATCTTGGTAGACCACTTGCCCCGAAAGAGGATATTTGTCTGTGTTTTCACGGAATTTGTTTGAGCCGAAGTAGAGATCATAATGTTGCCCAATTCCAATAATACATTCTTTGCCGTTTGCTCGCTTTAACATTTCGCTAAATGAAGGCTCTTTGAGGCTGTCTAAAAAAGTTTGGTCAAGTTGTATGCGTACATGATTTGCAAGACGTTTTCCATGATTTGAAAAACGCAGCCCGTAAAACACTTTTCGCTCATAAATAAGCTCAACGGTTATATATGGACGATTATCTTCTTCATATTGACGGCGCATCTCAGCAGCTTGATCTCTTGAAGCCTTGGTTGCCCCATAGTTATAGTAGCAATACTCCCTAACTGTAACTGTTCCCAAGAGTTCGTATTCCTGACTGCTTGTTCGGTACTTCAAAACAGGCTGAAAAAGACTACTTAGAGGAATAAGTTTCTTTTCTTGATCTTTTTTTGTAACTAGCTATAATGACTAGAATTCGTTACGCTTTACTACCGCGAAAGTAGTTCGTCCCACCTTCGTTATTGTGTTGTTCGCGTTCATCAGGTGAACAGAGCTCCAAGCCACATATACACAGAGGGATCAAGCTGAAAGAATTCTCACCCATAGATATGTTGCTATAGACAAGGTAAAAAATGAACAAACAACAATTAGCCAATAAGATTTGGGCTACGGCCAACCAAATGCGCTCAAAGATCGAAGCCTATGAATACAAGGACTTCATTCTTGGTTTTATTTTTTATAAGTTTTTGTCCGAACGAGAAGAAAAATTTTTGTTGGCTAATGGATATACGAGAGAAGACCTAAAGAGCGTTTCTGAGTATGACCCAGATGTTTTGGAATGGGTGCAAGACAATCTTGGCTATTTCATCGGCTACAAAAATCTCTTTTCTACTTGGCTTTCATTGGAAAGAGACTTTGATGTCTCTAATGTCAGAGATGGTTTGTCCGCCTTTAGTCGTTGCGTATCGACCTCCCATCGTGGAGTCTTTGATAATGTTTTTGAAACTTTGCAAACTGGGCTAAGCAAGTTAGGAGACAGTAGTGGTAGCCAAACCAAGGCCATTAATGGTCTGCTTCAGGTGATCAAGGAGATACCAATGGATAAGCCCAGGGACTATGATGTTCTTGGATTTGTCTACGCTGTCTCTTATACA
>ENA-OYZB01001123-OYZB01001123.1-human-gut-metagenome-genome-assembly--contig:-NODE-1123-length-9086-cov-2.912745_pt1 | contig 9086 bp, 7 predicted proteins | sample MGYA00243258_ERZ653467 | MGnify/ENA primary metagenome ERZ653467 (study PRJEB26926, sample SAMN06165011) | human gut metagenome | biome: ENVO:00009003; feature: ENVO:2100002; material: ENVO:00002003... | reverse complement strand
GTGTGGGGCGGCTCCAATCCCGACACGTCCTTTGACTGCTCCGGCTTCGTCAGCTATGTCCTCACGAACAGCGGTCTTGTGAATACCGGACGGTTGGGCGCACAGGGGCTTTACAACATCAGTACGCCGGTTTCAAAGGCGAATGCACAGCCCGGTGATCTCATCTTTTTCGTCGGAACGTATGACACCCCCGGTGTGTCCCACGTCGGCATTTACGTCGGTGATGGGGTCATGATCCACTGCGGCGACCCCATTCAGTACACATCCATCAACTCTTCCTACTGGCAGCAGCATTTCTACGCCTTCGGAAGACCCGCCTATTAAAAGAAAGGAGTTTTGCATGAATCCCAAGTATCAGAAAGTCCTCTCCGACATTGAGAAGGCTGAAAAGAAGAAGTCCGAAATCGAAGGACAGCTCAAGGAGCTGTACGACAAGAAGACAGAGCTGGAAAACCTTGAAATCATCAATACCGTGCGCTCTATGGTGATGGACAAGGATCAGATCATGGCGTTCCTGTCTTCCATGAAGGGCGGCACCAAGCCCGCCGGAAATACGGAGGTAATCGACAATGCGTAAGAAGTTTCGTTTTCTGACCGTCCTTGCGGTCTGCGTCATGGTGCTGTCCTGCTTCTCGGTGACGGCGTTTGCCTATGCCGATGATACCGAGCAGAACCTTCCGGTTACGGAGGCAACTCAGCCGGAACAGCAGCCTGAAACCACTCCCGCACCGGAAAAGCCGAAGGGTGAGCCGATTGACGATGAGGGCAACGCCTACACCCGCGACTTGCTCTATGACAAGGCAACCAACAAACAGTTCATCACTGTCCAGACGAAAAGCGGCAACACCTTCTTCATTGTCATCGACTACGATGCGCCCATCAACGAGGATGAGGAACAGTATCAGACGTACTTCCTCAACATGGTCGATGAAAGCGACCTGCTTGCACTGCTGGATGAAGATACTGTGGCTGCTCTGACCACCTGTAACTGCAAGGAAAAATGCGTTGCCGGTCAAGTCAATACCGACTGCCCGGTCTGCAAGACCAACATGAGCGAATGCACCGGCACAGCCCCCGTTACACCTGAGCCGGACAAGGATGCGGAAACCGATGCTCCCGCCCCTAAACCCGAAAAGAAATCCAACATCGGCATGATCCTCGTCATCTTTGCCCTTGCCGGTGCTGCGGGTGCAGCTTATTACTACATCAAGTTCGTCAAGGGCAGAAAGCCCAAGGATGAAGATATGGACTTCTTTGATGATGAAGGCTACGAGGAAGAGCCGTACATCAATGAGGATGAAGAGCCGCAGATTGCGGAGGATGCTGAAACGGATGGTGATGAAGATTGATCCTAGTCATTGCTGAAAAGCCCAGTGTTGCCCAGTCCATCGCAAAGGTTCTGGGCGCAACGTCCCGAAAGGACGGCTATATGGAGGGCGGCAATTACATCGTTTCGTGGTGCTTCGGTCATCTGGTGGAGCTGGCAGACGCCAGCTCCTACGATGAGCGGTATGCCAAGTGGCGGTATGACGATCTGCCCATTGTTCCGGAAAGCTGGATGTTTGAGGTCACGAAGGACAAAGCACAGCAGTTCAAGGTGCTGTCCGCTCTCATGAAGGACAAGCGCGTCACCGAGCTTGTCTGCGCAACCGATGCAGGACGCGAGGGTGAGCTGATCTTCCGGCTGGTCTACGACAAAGCCGGATGCACCAAGCCCTTCAAGCGTCTATGGATCAGCTCATTGGAGGACTCCGCCATCCGCGAAGGCTTCAATCATCTCCGGGGCAGCAAGGAATATGACCGTCTCTATGAAGCGGCACTCAGCCGCTCGAAGGCGGACTGGATTGTCGGCATCAACGGCACCCGCCTTTTCACCACGCTCTATCACAAGAAGCTGGTGGTCGGGCGCGTCCAGACGCCGACCCTTGCAATGCTGGTGGAGCGTGACGGGAAAATCTCCACGTTCCAAAAGGAGAAGTATTTCAACGTCCACGTCGGCAAGGGCGATCTGACCGCCGATCTGGAAAAGGTCAAAACCGAAGAGGAAGCAAAAAGAATTGCGGCGGCTTGCGAGAAAAAGCAAGCCGTCGTTTCTTCTCTCAGGCAGGAAACGAAGACGGTCAACCCTCCGAAGCTCTATGATCTGACCACCTTGCAGCGCGAGGCAAACCGATACTACGGCTTCACTGCCCAGCAGACGCTCGATCTCGTTCAGACACTTTACGAAAAGAAGCTACTGACCTATCCGCGCACGGACAGTCAGTTCATCACGGATGATATGGAGGACACTGCCCGTCAGGTCATTTCCATCGTCTGCCGCCAGCTTCCGCTTTTCTCCGGCGTTTCGATCACTCCGGACATTTCCCGCGTAACCGACAACAGCAAGGTCACAGATCACCATGCTATTCTCCCGACCGTCCAGCTTGAAAAGCAGGATGTTTCCGCGCTTCCTCAGTCGGAGCAGAAAATCCTCAATCTTGTCGGGATGCGCCTTCTGTGTGCGACCGGCGAGAAGCACACCTACGCAGAAACGCAGATCACGCTCTCCTGCGAGGGCTATGCGTTCAAAACCAAGGGCAAGACCGTCGTTCAAAACGGGTGGAAAGCCATCGAAGAACTGTTCAAGGCTTCCCTCAAGACGAAGGAAAAGGATGATCCCATGAAGTCCCTGCCCGAAGTCCATGAGGGCGATATGCTGGATGGTGTGTCTGCCAGCGTCACCGAACACTTCACGACGCCCCCGAAGCAGTACACGGAAGACACGCTCCTGTCTGCAATGGAGACTGCCGGAAACGATCAGTTCGACGATGACACCGAAAAGAAAGGTCTTGGCACTCCCGCGACACGCGCCGGTATCATTGAAAAGCTGGTGAAATCCGGCTTTGCAGAGCGCAAAGGCAAATCCCTCATTCCCACGAAGGACGGCTGCAACCTTGTCTGCGTCCTGCCGGAACAGATCACTTCTCCCGCAATGACGGCGGAATGGGAAAACACGCTCATGGAGATTGAGCGCGGCAATGCGGATGCAGACGCCTTCCTCAGCGGCATTGTCCAGATGACCGGGGATCTCGTGAAAGCCTATCCCTTCCTCTCCGATGCCGAAGCCCAGCGTTTCGGCACGGGTAAGGAGGAAATCGGCAAATGTCCCCGCTGCGGGTCTCCGGTCTACGTCGGCAAGGGCAACTTCTACTGCTCGAACAAGGACTGCTCCTTCTGCCTGTGGGAAGACAACAAGTTCTTTTCCAGCAAGAAAAAGAAGCTGACCAAGAAGATTGCAAAGGAGCTGCTGGACAAGGGCTGGTGCCGCGTGACCGGGCTTTACACGCCGAAGAAGCCTCAGCTCTATGATGCGGTGATTCGTCTGGATGACAGCGGCGGCAAATACGTCAGCTTCAAGATGGAGTTTGACCGATGACCCGCCCAAAGTATGTTGCTTCATGCAGCGGAGGCAAAGACAGCGTAGCGACGCTCCTGCTGGCTGCACAGCACAATGAGCCGCTTGACGAGGCGGTTTTCAGTGAGGTCATGTTCGACAAAGACACAAGCGGCGAAATCCCGGAACACCGGGACTTCATCTATGACCGGCTCAAGCCCTTCTGTGAAAAGGAGCTGGGCATCAAGTTCACCATTCTCCACGCGGACAAGACCTACGATGAGGTGTTCCATCATGTCATCACCCGCGGACCGCACAAGGGCGAGGTTCGCGGTTTTGTATGGGCTGGTATGTGTGCAGTCAATCGTGACTGCAAAATCCCGCCAGTCCGCAAGTACAATGCCGCACTCTCGCCGGACACTGTGAGCTATGTCGGCATCGCGGAGGATGAGCCAAAACGCCTTGCTCGTCTGGATGGAATAACGAAGGTCAGTCTGCTTGCCAAATACGGTATGACCGAGGCGGACGCCTACAAACTCTGTCAGGAACACGGGCTGCTTTCCCCAATCTACGCTCACTGCCGAAGAAACGGCTGCTGGTTCTGTCCCAACGCCAGTGACTCGGAGCTGCTGCACATGGTCACAAAGCACCCGGATATGTTTGACCGGCTGATTGAATGGGAGAACGAGGATAACATCTTCCATCGTCGGATGACGCGCAGAGAAACCCCGTCTGAGGTAAAGGCTCGTTTACTGGGCAAATCCCAGACGGGGTTTTCTTCGCCCAAAAGCAAATAAGAAATGGAGGTTTGAGATGGCTGAAAACAAAAATGCACAGCAAGTCCGCGAGATTACGGACAAGCTGGAACAGGGCATCAAGGAGCTGTTTGAATCCGAGCGGTTCAAGGAATATCTCCGCACGATGTCCAAGTTCTACAACTATTCCTTCAACAACACGCTGCTCATTGCGATGCAGAAGCCGGAGGCAACCTATGTTGCCGGTTATACCTCGTGGCAGCGCAACTTTGACCGTCAGGTCATGAAGGGCGAAAAGGGCATCAAGATTCTTGCACCCGCGCCGTACAAGGCGCAGGAAGAGCGTGAGAAGATTGATCCTTTGACGCAGAAGCCGGTGATCGGCGCAGATGGGAAGGCTGTCACGGAAACGGTTGAGGTCCTGCGTCCTGCCTTCAAGGTGGTAAGTGTCTTCGACGTTTCCCAGACGGACGGCAAGGAGCTTCCGGACATCATCGTCGATGAGCTGAAAGGCACCGTCGAGAACTACGAGGCGTTCTTCGATGCGCTCAGGCAGGAATCTCCCGTCCCAATTTCCTTTGAGGATATTCCGGGCGGTGCAAAGGGATTCTTCTCTCCGGTTGAAAGCCGCATTGCCATTCAGGAGGGCATGAGCGAAATCCAGACGGTCAAAACCGCCATTCACGAGATCGCCCACGCAAAGCTCCACGCCGTCAAGCCGGACGAGAAAGCCGCCCCCGAAGACAAGAAGGATCGGCACACCAAGGAGGTTGAGGCAGAAAGCGTTGCCTACACCGTCTGCCAGCGTTACGGCATTGAAACCTCGGACTATTCCTTCGGCTACATCGCCGGTTGGTCATCCGGCAAGGAAACCAAGGAACTGAAAAGCTCTCTGGACACCATCCGCAAGACGGCGGCTGAGATGATCGAGGGCATTGACGCCAAGCTCAAGGTGCTGCTGGCAGAGAAAGCACAGTCCGCAGAGATGGAAGTCGAAGCTCCCGTAAAGGAAGCTGTTCCGAAGGAAAAGCCGGAAGTCCCCATTTACCGCGAGACGGCGAATTATGCCTATGAAGCCGGTGAGCTGGAGTCATATCGTGCTTCTCTCGCTGCAAACGTGGAATGCCGCCGTGCGATTGAGGCGGCAATCAGTTCTAACTACGGAGACAACCGGCTGGATGCGGATGCTGCCGTGAAAAGCGTCCTTGAGCAGTTCTCTCCGGAGCGCATCCGGTATGTCCTCGCAAACACCATTCAGCAGAAAGACTTTGACGGGCGCATTCCGCAGCCCCTCAAGGAGTGGGCGAAGAGCGTTGAGGTCTGTCCGGAGAATGCCTCCCGCTTCCTTGTGGATAAACCCAATCCCGGACTGACCGCCCTTTTCGTGGATGCGTTCCGTCAGCAGACCGAACCCCAGAAGGAAGTCATGCCTGAAAAAACAGAGGAAAGTGACCCGGAGGTTGTTGCATGGGAGAATGATGAGATTACCTCTATTGAGGTAAAAACCGTGGAGGTCAAGTCTCCCTTTGCCCCCTTGCCGGAGGAAGCGGCAAAAGCACCGAAAGCGCACCGACTGACTGCCGAGGAGAAGGAGATCAAAGCCGCCGTCATGGACACGCTCAAGGGGCAGATTGCCTATAACAATGACGGTATGCGGGCGTCCTATCGCGCCTCTAACCATTCCTTCAATCTGCTGGCACGGAACGGCGTCAGGATCGAGGGCAACACGGTCACGCAGAACGGTGAGCCGCTGTTCAAAATCCATCGCCGTCATGCGGCGCGGAAAACACAGGGCTGCTACCGTGAGCTGATGCCGACGCTGGAATACGTCAAGCAGGAGCAGAAGCAGGAAAAGCCCTCCATCCGCGATCAGCTCAGGACTGCTGCAAAACAGCAGCCGGAGAAGAAGTCTCCGGTCAAATCCAAAACGCACGACATGGAGTTGTGAGAAAGGAGACGCATGAAGAAATACACAGACGTTGACATCGTTGCGGAGCTGCAGAGGCTCGTGGACAGTCATGTAGACAGCTACAAGGAAGACTTCGACATCGACAAGCGCATCATCCGCCGCGCTGCCGAAAGCCGGAATCCCGAAGACAAAACGCTGATGTGGTTCTGCCGTCCGCATGGAACGCACTGCCTCAATGAAAATCAGGTCTTTATTCAGGGAACGCGAGATCACAACACCTTCCGTTTTTACGCGGAACAGACCTACGACGAGTGCATTGCCCGCGTCATCATCCCGAAAACCGTCAAGCGCGGCAAGGTGTTCGGGGATGTCTTTGAGATCAACTACCGGGAACAGGCGGCAAATGTGGCGCAGAACTCGGTTGCGCCGGATCATGACCGGCTGACCTTTGCAGACGGCTATGTGCTGGACGCCCCATGCCGCAGCAGCTTCGATGCAGCAATGGCTCTGGTCGGTGAGCATGGCGGCGTCAAGACCCACCAGACGCTCCCGAAGGACGCGGATGCTCTGGTGGAAGTGCTGTCTAAGCAGAAAAGCCGCCGTGTCAGACTGCCGGAGGCAGATAGGACAGAGGTGCTTTCGCCGCTCCCCGTCGCAGAACTCCGCAAATATGAGGCAGTCAAAAAGGCTCATCCGGACGCGCTGGTCTGCTTTGCCCAGAACGGCTATTTTGAGCTGTACGGCAAGGACGCGGAAAAAGCTGCGCCCTTGCTCGGCACAAAGCTCCTTGAGAAGAAGGTACGCGGCAAGCCTTCTATTCCGGTCACCGGCTTCCGCGAAGCCGCGTGGGTAGCCGGTTCTCACAAGCTCTGGAAGTCCGGCGCAGATGTCTTTCTCAGCAAGGACGGCGAGACCTTCAAGGAACTCAAAGCCGCAGATTACATTCCTGTCGGCGCGACACTGAATGTGGACGGCATCAGGTGCAGAATCGACGCGGTTGATTTTGCCGCCGATGAAGTCCGGCTGACGAACATCGAGGACAAGAACCGTCCCATTCGCTTTTCTGAGAGCATCCAGTATGTCCGTTCGTATGTGGAGGATGCCGGGACTGCCATCTACGACACCATCCCGAAAAAGCCCGCTGCCCGTGAATCCATCCGCGACAAGCTGAAATCCGCGCAGAAAGCACAGCCGCCCCACACACCGAAGCCGCAAAAAAACAAAGGAAAGGATATGGAACTCTGATATGAAAAACTTTACTGTGGAAGAAATCAACCTGATGTGCTGCTTCAACACGTCCAGCCGGAAGCGGTTGATCGACGATATGAAGGGCGTCACCCTGAACGACATGGACGGCGAGATCGCAGAGCTGATGTATAAGACCGTCCGGAAGCTCGAATCCATGACCGACGCGGAGTTTGAGGAACTGTATATCATGCCGGACGGCATGGTGGATGACTGAAAGGAGGATGCCTATGCCCGTATTAGACGGTGATTTTGAAGCCTTTGTCACGAACCTTGGCAAGTACAACGAGGGTATGCTGGTCGGTGAGTGGGTGAAGCTGCCCACCACCGAAGAAGAGATGCAGAAGGTCTTTGAGCGCATCGAGATCGGCAAGCAGGATGAGTTCGGTCAGCCCTACGAAGAGTGGTTTATCACCGACTACGAATGCCCGATCTACGGCGTTCAGAAGATGCTTGGCGAGTACGAGAGCCTTGATAAGCTCAACTACCTTGCTGCTTTGATTGACGAGCTTTCCCTGAGCGATCAGGAAAAGCTCGTTGCCATTATGGAGGCTGGCTGCGATGAGGTCAGCGACATCGACGATCTCATCAACCTGACGTTCAATCTGGACTGCTACGACATCATGCCCGGTATCAACGACGAATCCGATCTCGGCTATTATTACGCCCACGAAGCCGGTATTTACTCTGAAAAGGATCTCGGTCCTCTGGCAAACTACATCGACTATGAACGCTATGGGCGCGACATTGCGATGGATGAGCAGGGTCGCTTCACCGATGAGGGCTATGTTCGTGTCGCAAGCGAGAGGTGGGACAGGCAGTTTGACGGTGAGCTTGACGATATTCCCGACGAATACCGGATTACCGGCTCAGGGGAAGCCGCCGAGCGTGACAGCACCATCGCTGTTCTCATCGTCGAGCCGGGAAAGGAGCCTTATGTGAAGGAGATTGACTCGGATCTCAAGTCCTTGCAGCATGAGGTCGGCGGCTGCATCGAGGCGATTTACCCCTACGAAGACCCTGTTGCCTTAGTCTGCAACGAGGAAGGCAAGCTGGAAGGTCTGCCCCTGAACCGCGCTCTGCGGGATGAGGACGGTGACATCTACGACGTTGTTGCCGGAACATTCTTGGTAGTCGGCTTGACGGATGACAGCTTCGGCTCTCTGACCGTAGAGCAGATGCAGAAGTTCTCTGACCACTTCAAAGTGCCGGAGCAGTTTGTTAAGTTGGGCGATAAGATTGTTGCGATCCCCATGATCTCGAAGGAACAGCAGAAGCAGGAGAGCGTTGAGCAGAAGGACTTTGAGATGAATGCCGACACCTCCGGTCTGACGGTTGCCGGTCACATCGGGACGTGGCACACCATTGACCGGCACGAGGTCGGTGGTCACAGCTTTTACCTGATGGAGCATGACGCCTACGGCGATGAGGCGGCTTGCATCATCGTCGATGAGCGCGGCAAGCTCGTCCTTGATGATGTCTACAACGGCTTCGACGATGACACGCTCCGCCTTCTCGACCTTGAGGTCAAGGAAGTGCCGGAAATGCCGGATCCCACGCTCTCCATTCAGGATATGAAGGACTATGGCTACGCATGGGCTGGCGTTCTTCCCGCTGGGCAGGAGGCGGCAGAGAAGGCTTTGGAGAAGGGCTGCGAGGTTTACCGCCTCTATTCCGATAACACCGAGGGCTTGTGCGTGGATGCCAAGGAGATTGCCGACCATGCGGCAAAGGGCGGAATGCTCGGTATCAGCAAGGAAAGCTGCTGTCTCTTATACACATCTGACGCTGCCGAACGAAGCTA
>ENA-OYZB01001107-OYZB01001107.1-human-gut-metagenome-genome-assembly--contig:-NODE-1107-length-9190-cov-4.373508_pt1 | contig 9190 bp, 7 predicted proteins | sample MGYA00243258_ERZ653467 | MGnify/ENA primary metagenome ERZ653467 (study PRJEB26926, sample SAMN06165011) | human gut metagenome | biome: ENVO:00009003; feature: ENVO:2100002; material: ENVO:00002003... | reverse complement strand
GTAAAACAGAACATTAAAAATAAGTTTCAGGATCACAAACTTCCGTTAGTAGATGAGGTAATTGAACTTGATGCAAAGGCAAGAGCTGTACAGCAGGAAGCAGACGATTTGCGTGCAAGCAGAAATAAACTGTCAAAACAGATCGGACAGCTGATGGGGCAGGGAAAAAAAGATGAGGCAGAGGCAGTAAAAGCACAGGTAAATGCCAATGCAGCACGTCTTGCAGAGTTAGAGGAGCAGGAAAAAGAACTGCAGGAGAAAGTAACCAGGATCATGATGACGATCCCGAACATCATCGATCCGTCCGTACCGATCGGAAAAGATGACAGCTGCAATGTAGAGATCGAAAAATTTGGCGATCCGGTCGTACCGGATTTCGAGATCCCATATCACACAGACATCATGGAGCGTTTCAATGGTATTGATCTTGATGCGGCAGGAAAAGTTGCAGGAAACGGTTTCTATTATCTGATGGGTGATATCGCGCGCCTTCATTCTGCAGTGATTTCCTATGCGCGTGATTTCATGATCGACCGTGGATTTACTTATGTCATTCCGCCGTTTATGATCCGAAGCAACGTTGTTACGGGCGTTATGAGCTTTGACGAGATGGATGCGATGATGTACAAGATCGAGGGCGAGGATCTCTATCTGATCGGTACTTCCGAACATTCCATGATCGGTAAATTCATCGACACGATTAACGACGAAGAAAAACTTCCATACACACTGACTTCCTACTCTCCATGTTTCCGTAAAGAGAAAGGTGCACACGGTATCGAGGAGCGTGGTGTATACCGTATCCACCAGTTCGAAAAACAGGAGATGATCGTGGTCTGCAAACCGGAAGAATCTAAGACGTGGTATGATAAATTATGGCAGAACACGGTAGACTTATTCCGCAGTCTGGATATCCCGGTTCGTACTTTAGAGTGCTGCTCCGGTGACCTTGCTGACTTAAAGGTAAAATCCTGTGATGTTGAGGCATGGTCTCCAAGACAGAAGAAATACTTTGAGGTCGGAAGCTGCTCAAACTTAGGAGATGCACAGGCAAGACGTTTAAAGATCCGTGTGAAAGGTTCCGATGGAAACAAATATTTTGCACATACCTTAAACAACACGGTTGTTGCACCGCCTAGAATGCTGATCGCATTTTTAGAGAACAACTTAAATGAGGACGGAAGCGTCAATGTACCGAAGGCATTACAGCCGTACATGGGCGGAAAAGAGAAACTGGTTCCTTTGAAATAAGAAGAAACAGCTGTGGGGACGAGATCCTGAAACAGTGAAAAATATAGGTTATAACAAAAGAAGTGTATGTTCGGTGATTCCCGACATACACTTCTTTGTTTATGACAATAGAATGATTAGCATTTCTCCGGTTCCGGATAATCTACACCGAAAGTTTCAACGGTAACAGTTTTCATGCGCTGTGGCTCTAATGGTCTGTCACTGTAATCAGTTGCTGTCTCGGCAATCTTATTTACGATATCCATTCCCTCAGTGATCTTGCCGAAAGCCGCATAAGCTCCGTCTAAATGTGGAGAAGTTTTGTGCATGATGAAGAACTGGCTGCCGGCGGAATCCGGATGCATAGCTCTTGCCATGGATAAAACGCCCTCTGTGTGTTTCAGGTCATTTTTGAAACCGTTCTGGGAAAACTCACCTTTGATGTCATAGCCAGGCCCACCCATGCCGGTTCCGTCCGGGCATCCGCCCTGGATCATGAATCCTTTGATCACGCGGTGGAAGATCAGTCCGTCATAATAACCGCTTTTAATTAAACTGATGAAGTTGTTGACAGTATTCGGGGCGATTTCCGGATACAGTTCCGCTTTCATGATATCGCCATTTTCCATTTCAATCGTAACGATTGGATTTGCCATAATTGCGTACCTCTTTTCAAAATAATAGTGCCTGCAGATGCTTGTAACATCATTACAGGATACCGCTTTATTGTAGCCGAAAAAAAACGAGTAGTAAAGTAAATAATTTAAGAAAATCTTTGCTTGAATTAAGACTTCTTACAGGGTAACATAATACAGAGAAGTTTCGTACGAAAATGGGATAAGATATTTTACGATATAAAACAGTTCAGAATTGGGAGGATTGGATATTTGGGTCGTCAGAAAAGAAAGGAGTACGCATTTTATGCAGTGTTAGCCGGAACATTTCTGCTGATCACAGGAGCGTATGGTTCCGGTGAAAAGTCTGTGCAGCAAAATGCGAAAGAGATGGGAGCGGTGGCAGAGAAGGCAGTCGCCGAACCGGAGTATGTGCCGGCAGTCAGACTGTATGCCGGGATTTTTACAAAATTAGACGGGGAAGAGTATGCCGTGATCGAAAAAAATAAGGACATTCTGGTGGCTGCCGCAAACCGGGGATATTTTGATGAGTCGGATGTTTATTCATTTTTACAGGGACCAAAGTCCTGGGGAGAGGGACGGGCATGGTCCGGTGAATGGAGCAATCAGTACGTGCGCGGCAATTATTTTGGCAATTTCGGGTGCGGATTGTGCTGTATGGCAAATATATACAGTACATTTTCAGGTCATACCTGTTCGCCGTGGGACATGTTTTTGTATGCAAGAGAGGTCTCCGGTTACACACCGACGAAAAAGATCGGTGCGATCGGCTGGGGCGATATGAAAACTGTCATGCGCAAATGTGGATTTGATGCGGAGCTATACACAAAGCCGCAGGATTACGAAACTTTTCGGGATCAGGTCAGATCTGCAAAGAGTGTAGTTGTTTTGGTCAGCAGCCATGATGACAATACTTACTGGAAAAAGACGGGTGGTCATTATGTAAATATCAGTCTTTATAAGGAAGATACCGATGAAGTGTTTCTTGCAGACCCGGCGGATCCTGATGGAAACCGGAATTATATACCGCTGCGCTATGTATATGATGCTTTAAAAACAGTCAGTAAATATCAGTATTTGCTGGTAAATGGATATTCCGAGGAACAGAACCAGTGGAAACAGGATGGAATTGATGAGGCGTGGGTTGCACCGTGAGAATGACATCTGTTATAATGGCGGTAAGTTTGTGAAAAGTGAATTTTGGTTACAGATTTTGTTAGAATGGAGAAGATATGAATCAGGAAGAAAGAAGGCAGAAAAGACAGGATGAGTTCAAACATGCAGCAGTGGTGGTTACCGTATTTGTACTGGTCTTGGCAGTAATGATCATTGGGGCGGCAGCTGCCCTGCATAAGTTTTTGCCAAAGGGCACAAAGGAAGTAAAGACACCGGACACACAGAGCACGGAAATTTCAGATGATACACAGACATCACAGAATGGAAGTGACGTGGCAGAACCTGCCGTGGACCCGTTAGATGAGCAGGCAGCGCAGCTTGTATCAGGGATGTCCTTAGAGGATAAGGTGGCGCAGATGTTTGTCATAACACCGGAAGCGCTGACGGGATATACCAGTGTGACGGCGGCCGGAGATACGACCAAAACAGCATATGAAAGCAGACCGGTCGGAGGTCTGATCTATATGGCAGACAATCTTCTCAGTACAGAACAGACGACAGAAATGCTTACCAATATGCAGAACATTGCAATGGAGCGGACGGGACTGCCGGCATTCTTAAGTGTGGACGAGGAAGGCGGAACGGTTGCAAGAGTAGCGGCAAATGAAGCATTTGGCGTGACAAATGTTGGAAACATGAGTGATATCGGTGCGGCTGGTGATGCGCAGAAAGCATACGATGCCGGTGTTACGATCGGAACCTATTTAAAACAGCTTGGCTTTAATGTGGACTATGCGCCGGTAGCAGATGTTCTCACCAATCCGGGTAATACAGCGATCGGAACCAGATCGTTTGGTTCGGATGCGTCTATGGTGGCAGATATGGTCACAAAAGAACTTGAGGGACTAAGCAGTCAGGGCGTTTTCGGCGCAGTAAAACATTTTCCAGGTCAGGGAGGTGTCTCCGGGGATTCCCATGACGGAGCGGTGACGTTGGACAAGTCCTTAGAAGAATTGATGCAGACGGAACTTGTTCCATTCCAGAAAGCGGTGGAAAACGGTGTATCGTTTGTGATGGTCGGACACATTTCCGTTCCACAGGTAGTCGGGGATAACACACCGGCATCCCTGTCACAGATGATGGTGAGTAATGTGCTGCGGGAGCAGCTCGGCTATCAGGGGATCGTGATCACGGATGCCATGAATATGGGTGCAATTACCGGAACTTACACAGCAGACCAGGCAGCAGTCATGGCAGTCAATGCAGGCGTGGATATGATCTTAATGCCGCAGGATTATGAGACAGCATATAATGGACTGCTTCAGGCGGTACAGGATGGAACGATTACGGAGGAACGCATCGACGAATCTGTGGAGCGCATTGTAAAAGTGAAGCTGCAGATGCAGTAAACTAAACTTTACAAACAACGAAAAAAATAGGATAATAGTAATAAAATTTACATATGAGATACGAATGGGGAATACGACATGGAAATAAAGCGCGTAGGAGAAAATAAAATCAGATGTGCCTTGACCGAGGACGAGATCCGGGAGATGGGATTTGATATTGATGAGATCATTGGCAATGGAGAAGCAACACAGAAGTTTATGCGTGTTGTTTTAAAAATCGTGGAGGAACAGGAGAATATCAGCCTTGAAAATATTTCTCCGATGGTAAAAGCAGAGCTGCTTTCCGATCACAGCATGGCAATCACATTTGGCGGAGATTCCGATCTGAGTTTTCAGCAGCTGATGGATGCGATTTCGGATCTGGTCGGGCAGATGACACCGGAGAAAATGCAGGAGTTTAGAAACCTGAGCAAAGAAGAACGTCAGGGAGTGTTAGACGCATTCTTAGACCAGAAGAAGGACACACAGGAACAGAGAGTAGCAGAAGAGAAACAGGAAAAAGAAAATAAAAAGAAGCCATCAAAACAACAGAAAGAGCTGAAAAAACGGCAGATGATCTGCGCACTCAGGTTCTTTGATTTGGATGAGGCATCACGCATGGGAAGAGCTTGTTTTGAGGAGATTTTTCCAAAGAGCAGCCTTTACCGGTTAGAGGGTGCATACTATCTGATCATGGACTTTTCGAAGTTCTCGAGGGACGAAATGAGGGCGTTTGCATTCGGTGCAGTCGAGTACGATGCGGGCAGAATTTCAGAGATAGGACAAATTTCCTATATCCGTGAACACGGAGATTGTATTGTTAAAAAAGAGGCGCTGCAAACGCTGATGGTGTTGTAACAAATGAATAAAAGATAGTTTGTAAATAGGCAAAACAGGAAAATCCATCTTTAAAATTTGGTGAAATTGCCGAACAAGTTGAGGTCCTAAATTTTACCAGATATGCTATTATGTCATAGGTGCGTGCACGGCATCTGGTTATACTTATGACAAAAGATCTATCATATTCAGGTAGGTCAGAGATGACAGTATAGAATAAGAGCAGGAGATGGAGAGGCGTTATGAGCAGAGAGCAGCTTTTGGAACTCGAAGACATGAAAAGGGGACTTTTAGTACAGGCATATCGCATGAAACAGGAGTGCCCGCATATGTCGCCAGTGGGATTAGAGCATGAAATGTATGTGGCTATTATGGCAGAGGTAAGAGATATTACAGCCAGAATACAAAGGTCTGCAGAAGCATAGCGGAACAAAAAAGTAAATATTGTATGAATGATACAAAAGAAGGATCAGTCAATGGAATGAGGTACGTTGGCTGATCCTTCTTTTGTGTCGAAAAAAAGAGTCTGTTTTACATATTGACTGAAAAAATAGCGGAAATAATGCCTTGCTATCAGATTAAGAAATGAATATAATTAATATATCAGTAATTTTTGGGGAACGTAATAGACAGCAGAAAGGATACGGGGGTTATTCATGAATGAGATCATTACGAAACTTGATGAGATCGAAAAGAAGGCAGAGTCAATTCTGACGGAGGCAGCTGCAGAAAAAGAAAAGATGTTAAAACAGTTAGAATTTGATAAACGTGAGATGGATGGACGATATACTTCCATGAGACAAAAACAGGAAGAAGAGATAAAACAGCAGCTTTTATCCGAAGCTGAGACTAAAATTACACGGCAGAGAGAACATTATGAAGCGGCAAAAAGACGGTTAGAAGAGGATTTTGCGCAGAAGAAGGATTCTCTTGCGGAGAAGATTTTTGAGAGCATTATAAGTCCCTGATGTGTGCGTGGCGGGTGGCAGAGAAGAAAAAGCAGCGTGACGGAATGGGGGAAGAAGATGGCAGGAGGACTGTTAGAGCACAGTGGTCTTGTGACAAAGACAAAAGCGATGCGTGCAAGACTGCTTGGTGCGGATGATTATACGGCAATTTCTGAATATGAGTCTGTGACAGACTTTATTGCTTTTTTGCGGGAGCAGCCTGCTTATGCGCCGGTATTTGAACGGCACGGGGAAGTGGCACACCGCGGTCAGGTGGAGGCGGTGATCCGGGATTCGCTGTATATGGATTACTGTAAGCTGTACCGGTTTTCCGGTGTACAGCCAAGAAGAGCATTGCAGTTTGTGTTTTCACGCTATGAGATCAATGTGATAAAAAACTGTCTGCAGTCTGCGATGGAGGGAAACGGGCGGGAGATCACCGTAAGCGGAGGATTTTTTGAACGGCATGCAGATTTTGACTTAAAAGCGGTGATGGCGGCAAACAGTGTGCAGGAGCTGATACAGGCGGTGACAGGAACGGAATATGAAAGCCTGTTAAAGGAATTAGAATCTGCAGCAGAAAAGAGTTATGCAGATTATGCATTTGCACTTGATATTTATTATTATAAAAAAGTATGGAAAGAAATCACAAAGGTTTCCGATAAGGAGACAAGGCAGATCTTAGAACAGATTTTCGGGACAGAGATCGACTGGCAGAATCTGATGTGGATGTACCGTGCAAAGCGGTTTTATTCGATGGGAGAAGCGGATGTGAAAAAACACCAGATCCCGGTAAGCTGCCGATTGAGATCTGCTGAGACGAAACGGCTTTTAGAGACGGAAACTGCAGAACAATTTGTGGAATTTGTTCGGCAGACCGCATATTTTCGTGGAAAACAGGCTGTGCTAGAGCCGGAGGATGAACTGACGTGGGAGAGAGTCATGATAAGGACATATGAGAAAATATGCAAAAAGCATCCAATGTCCGTGGCACCGGTTCTGCGTTATCTGTATGAAAAAGAGCACGAGATCGATCTTTTAACGACGGCACTTGAAGGAATCCGTTACCGTATACCGCCGTATGAGATCCGTGATCTGATCTTTGCGATGTAAGTATAAGAATCATTGCGGTAGACACTGTGATGATGGGATGGAGGGGTGCAAGTGGTAGAGAAAATGAAGCTGCTTCATATCACCGGGCCGAAAAATGATATCGACCGTGTGATGGAGCAGTACCTGAGCAGATATGAGATACATTTTGAAAATGCCGCATCCGGATTTGGCATATCCGGTCATGTGAGACCGTTTGCAGAGACAAATATCTACAAGGATGCATGCACAAAGGCACAGGCGTTGTGGGAACACTTAAAGGACGAGCCCGGTGGGGCAGCAGACTATGCCATGCCGGTAAAAATGGAGCCAGCGGAAGCGGAAAAAGTGGTGGAAGCGGCATACCGGCTGACAGATGAGATCGTGAAACGGCAGGAGGAAGTGCGGAAGGAACGCATGGAGAATCAGAGCCTGATGGATCAGATCGCACCGTTTCGGCGGCTTGATTACGAATTTAAAAAAATTCTGGAATTTCAGTTTATCGCATTCCGTTTTGGAAGAATCACAAGAGAGCATTATCAGAAACTCGAACGCTATATCCATGATACCGATCATGTATTATTTTATGAATGTGACAGTGACGAGGCATATGTGTGGGGCGGCTATTTTGTGCCAAGAGTCTACGCAAAAGAAGTAGATGCGGTGTGTCTGTCGTTTCATTTTGAGCGCATCTATATACCGGATTCTTTTGATGGAACACCGGAGAGTGCTTATCAGGAGGCATTGCAGAAAAAACAGGCATATGACGAGGAAGAGCAGAAGTTAAAAAAGCAGCTTCATGATACCTTGGAAAAACATGCCGGAAAGATCGCGGGTGCATGTGCCGCATTAGAGCATTACTGCAACAATTTTGATGTGCGTAAGTTTGCAGTCTGCACGACACCCGGAAGAAAGCCGGGAGAGCAGACCGAATACTACATTTTATATGGATGGATGAGCGCAGATGATGCCAGAAAATTAGAAAAAGAGACGGCGGAAGATTCAAAGATCCATGTGATGGAGGAGGATGTGGAGGAGCATATGTCCGTCAGTCCGCCGACAAAATTAAAGAATCCTGCGCTGTTTAAGCCGTTTGAGATGTTTGTGGAAATGTACGGACTTCCGGCATACCAGGAGATGGATCCAACCATATTTATTGCGCTTACCTACACGCTGATGTTCGGGATCATGTTCGGGGATGTCGGGCAGGGACTGTGCCTTTTGATCGGAGGATTTGTTTTTTACCGGATCAGGCACATGAACCTTGGAGCAATTCTATCGTTAGCAGGCATCTGGTCTACGGTATTCGGTTTTATGTATGGCAGCGTGTTTGGATTCGAGGATATCTTAAAGCCCGTGTGGATGCGTCCGATGGATAACATTATGACGACACTGATGTTAGCGATCGGATTTGGAATGTTTCTGATCCTGGCTGCGATGGTCTTAAATATCATCAATGCCGTGCGTGCGAAAGATGTGGGACGGATTCTTTTTAGTCCGAGCGGAGTCGCGGGTATTTTGTGTTACGGATGTGCGGTTTTATGCATTGTACTTTATGCATTTGAAAAACCGGTTCCGGCTACTGGCATTCTTGCTGTTTTTGTCGGAGTGCCGCTCATTGCAATCCTTTTGAAAGAACCGCTTACAAATCTGCTTGAACGAAAGAAAAAGCTGTTTCCGGAAGGCGAGAGCAAGGCGATGTTTTTTGTGGAATCTCTCGTGGAATTGTTTGATGTGGTATTAAGTTATGCGACGAACAGTATATCCTTTGTCCGTGTCGGAGCGTTTGCACTCAGCCATGCGGGCATGATGGGAGTGGTGCTGACGCTTGCCGGATATGAGAGTGGTTCGCCGAACTGGATCGTTGTGGTACTTGGAAATATCGTCGTGACAGGTCTTGAGGGACTCGTCGTAGGGATCCAGGTATTAAGACTTGAATATTATGAGA
>ENA-OYZB01001092-OYZB01001092.1-human-gut-metagenome-genome-assembly--contig:-NODE-1092-length-9242-cov-4.445956_pt1 | contig 9242 bp, 8 predicted proteins | sample MGYA00243258_ERZ653467 | MGnify/ENA primary metagenome ERZ653467 (study PRJEB26926, sample SAMN06165011) | human gut metagenome | biome: ENVO:00009003; feature: ENVO:2100002; material: ENVO:00002003... | reverse complement strand
GCTCGGAGATGTGTATAAGAGACAGAGCGCACCCGCAGCAACGCCGAAATTTTGTGCGGGGAGCTGGGCGTAAGCTTTCAGGAGATACGCATTGCCGGCACCGTGCGCAGCCACTTTGCCGATATCGGGCAGGACGAGACCGTGCTGGATGTCACCTTTGAAAACGGGCAGGCACGGGTGCGCACGCTGGAGCTGATGGACCTCGCCAACCGCACCGGCGGCCTTGTGGTGGGCACGGGCGACCTTTCGGAGCTGGCGCTGGGCTGGGCGACCTACAACGGCGACCACATGAGCATGTACGGCGTGAATGCCGGTGTGCCCAAAACGCTGGTGCGCTATCTGGTGCAGTACGAAGCTGAGACTGCTGCCACCGCTGCTTTGCACGATGTGCTGCTGGATATTCTTGATACCCCGGTGTCGCCGGAGCTGCTGCCCGCCAAGGACGGCGAGATCGCACAGATCACCGAGGACTTGGTGGGCCCCTACGAGCTGCACGATTTTTACCTGTATTATGTACTGCGCTGCGGTTTTGGCCCGGCAAAGATCTACCGGCTGGCAAAGGCGGCCTTTGCAGGCAGAGCAGAGTACACGGATGCCGTGCTGTACAAGTGGCTGCGCAACTTCTACTGGCGCTTTTTTGCTCAGCAGTTCAAGCGCAGCTGCCTGCCGGACGGCCCCAAGGTGGGCAGCGTGACCCTTTCGCCCCGGGGCGACTGGCGCATGCCCAGCGATGCCTGCGCCACCCTTTGGCTGGCAGAGCTGGAGCAGCTCAAGCCCGGGGAGCAGTAAGCCATGAAGAACAAAAAGCTTTTGACCAATATCCTGTTTGCGGTGGTGGTGCTGGCCATCGCAGCGGTGCTGCTGGCCGTGCGCAGCCACAATGCCACCGGCGGAAAACTGACTGCACAGCTGATTTACGGCGACAACAACGCTGTGATGGACATTCCGTTGGAAAAGGACGAAACTTACAGTGTGGACACCGGTTATTATACGGTGCATATAGAGGTAAAGGACGGCAGGGCGCGGTTTATTGAATCGCCCTGCCCGGATCACATCTGCGAGGGCTTTGGCTGGCTGTCGGCGGAGGATCAGACCGCCACCTGCCTGCCTGCCCGCGCCGTGCTGACCATCGTTCCGGTGGGCTGAAAAAAGGAGTATTCTCATGTTGGACGAAAACGAGCATTCCCGCAAGGAGGACGGTCGTTCCCTGCATCGTCTTTTGCACAAGGCTGAGCAGCAGGACGCCACTGTAGTGGTGGACAGCGCCGCGTTTTTCTCGGAGCTGCCGCCGGAGCAGGCTCCACCGCCCCGCCGCCCGCAGCAAAACACCCGCCGCAACACTGCTGGCGGGGAGAATGGGGCGTACCAGCCCCCGAAACGAGGGAAGATCTTGCTGATCGTACAGGCAATTTTAAGCGTTCTGGCGCTGGTGCAGCTGTGGCGCACCCAGATGCTGCCGGTGCTGTATCTGGTGGTGCTGGCGGCGCTGCTGGTGCTGCTGTGGCTGCTGGTCAAGCGCTGTCAGGAGTACAAAACTGCAGGCACAGTGTCCCGGGTGTTCTCGGTGGTGCTGTGCGCCGCCATGGCGGTGGGCTGCGTGTGGGCGCAGCAGGGCCTCGACGCGCTGGGCAATATGACCAACGGTTTTTTGAGCAACGCCGAGGCTAATAAGATCACCAAAGAGCCTTTTGTGCTGTACCTGAGCGGCGTGGACACCCGCGGCGATCTGACCGAAAAAGCGCGCAGTGATGTGAATATCATTGCTGCAGTGAACCCCGTTACCAAGCAGGTGGTGCTGATCAACACCCCGCGCGATTATTATGTGGACCTTGCCGGAACAAACAGCAAGGATAAGCTGACCCACGCCGGGCTTTACGGTGTGCAGACCAGCATGGACACCCTCGGCAACCTGTACGGTGTGAACGTGGAGCACTATATCCGCATCAATTTTGCAGGGTTTATCGACATTGTTGATGCGCTGGGCGGTGTGGACGTGTATTCCGATCAGGCGTTCACCTCGGTGGGCAGCCCCGGTTACTACGACCCCACCACCTTTGTGGAGGGCTGGAACCATCTGGATGGCAAGGCTGCGCTGGCTTTTGCCCGCGAGCGCCACGCCTTTAAGACCGGCGATGTGCAGCGCGGCATCAACCAGATGAAGGTGATCGATGCCATGCTGAACAAGATCAAGTCCCCGGCGCTGCTGATGGGCTTTACCAAAATTCTGGACGCTGTTGCCGACAGCTTTGTCACCAGCCTTTCTACCAACCAGATCAGCGCGCTGGTGCGCATGCAGCTGAGCGATTTTGCAGAGTGGAATATTGAACGCTATACCGTTACTGGAACCTCCGGCAGCAGCACCAAGTGCTACTCTGCCAAGGGGCAGAAGCTCTATGTCATGAAGCCGGACGAAGCCTCTGTGGCAAAGGCCAAAGAGATGATCGCGGCGGTGATGGGCGGCGAAGGCACGGTAAGTTCCACCACCCAGACCCCGGAAAAGACGGATGTGTACACCCCCACCACCGACCCCGATGCCGCCGTCTCTGTGCCCGAGACGCCCGCCGACAGCGTGATCGTGGAAGTGCCGGCGGAAAGCGTGCCGGAGCAGGCTGCAGAGCAGCCCGCTGAGCAGCCGGCAGAGCAGCCCGCGGAAACGCCCGCCGAGCAGCCCGCTGCCACCGAGACGCCCCAGCCGGAAACGACTGCTCCCGCCGAGGGCGGCAGCACCGAGACGCCCGCCGTCAGCCTGCCCACGCAGGAGCAGGTGGAGCAGGCCGCAGGCTCGCTGTACAGCGCCGCCTCCACCGTGCTGGACGCCATCTTGGGCGCAAGCGGGAACTGAGCAACCCCTTTCCGTGAAAAGGCAACCTGGGAAAATCCGCAGATTTTCCCGGGTGCAATTAAAAATGATTATGCCGCTGAATATGCCCAAAGCGCACGCAGCGGGCATTTTCAATAGTCTTGTATGCAACAAAGAGGTCACTGCACAAATCCTGTGCGGTGGCCTCTTTTTACGTTGCTGCAACAAAAAAGCTGCCTGCAGCAGCAGACAGCGCAAAAACACAAAAGGGAAAACGAGATAGACCGTAAGCCGGGTTCTGTATTAAACGACGATCTGTCTAGGCCTGCCATTGCTGACAGGCTCGTGCCGCCTTCGGGACACGCGAGCAGCGCTGTACGTCCCATATAGGCGTTGCTTCCGGTAGGGTTTACAAAGCCGCATAGTCACCCATGCGCTGGTGAGCTCTTACCTCGCCCTTTCATCCTTACCGCATTGCTGCGGCGGTTTCCTTTCTGTTGCACTTTCCCTGAGGTCACCCTCGGCTGCCGTTAGCAGTTACCGTGCTCTGTGAGGCCCGGACTTTCCTCAGAGCGGTCAAAGCCGCCCCGCCGCCGTATGTTCCACTCGTTTTCCGTTCCTCATGATACCATAAAAAAGTAAGATTTGCAAGTGAAACGGATTTTTGTTATAATAACATTTGTGTTTTTGTGAATTTTGCAGGGGGAGGGCAGGCCATGCAGCTGTATTTTGCCGTGCCGGATACGGCCACCACCCACGATGGGGTGCTGGTGCGCAGCTTTCTGCGCCAGTGTGCCGTCTCTACGGATCTTGCCCGGGCGGTCAAGTTCCGGGGCGGCGGCTTTTTTGCGGACGGCGTGCCTGTGTTGGCAAACCGGCGCATCTACCCCGGGCAGATGCTCTCCTTTGCCCTGCCGCCGGAGGGGGATGGCGTGACCCCGCAGCCGGAGATCCCGGTCAACGTGGTCTACGAGGATGCCTTTGCGGTGGTGCTGGAAAAGCCGCCGCAGCTGGCGGTGCACCCCACCCTGAACTACCCCGGAGGCACATTGGCCAACGGCTACGCGGCGTGGGCGGCTGCCCACGGCCACAGCCCGGTTTTCCGCCCGGTGAACCGCATCGACAAGGACACCAGCGGCCTCGTGCTGGCGGCCCAGAATGGCTACGCCGCCCCACTGCTGGCTCAGAAGGTGGAAAAGCTCTACTACGCCGTTGCAGAAGGAGAACTTCCCCTCGGGCCGGGCGTCATCGACGCCCCCATCGGGCGGCAGGGGGAGAGCATCATCGGGCGGTGCGTCACCCCCGACGGCAAACCCAGCCGGACGGAATATACCATATTGAAAGCCGAAAACGGCCTGAGCCTCGCGGCCTGCGTCCCGGTGACGGGCCGCACCCACCAGATACGGGTACATTTTGCATCCATCGGCCACCCGCTGGCCGGAGATGACCTCTACGGCGGGAGCCGGGCGCGCATCGGGCGGCAGGCGCTCCACTGCGCAAAACAGACGTTCTGGGTGCCGCGCTGCGAGCGGATGCCGGACGGCATCCGCATCGAAGTGCCGGTGGACGAGACGACTCTGAGGCCGGTGACGGTGGAAAGCCCGCTGCCGGAGGATATGACAAAGCTTTTTGTCTAAATTTGTGTATTTCGTGAAAAGTAAGTGAAAGCTAAGCCCAAATTTTGTGTCAATGCTTGTTTCGGCGCTGGCAGGGTGTATAATAAATAGAGTTATTCTTGTCAAAAAAGCTGTCCTGATGCGGCAGCGTGTCGATAACAGAGAAAAGAGACAAATCAGAATCTCCTGAAGATACAGGAAGGAGCATCCTTTTTGCTGGAAGATAAAACAACTGAAACGCGGCAGGACGAGCCAGCCGATGCGCCGCGGCACACCGGCTTCCGCGCAAAGCTGCGCTCGCTTTGGGCGCAGCTCCAGTGCGTCCATCTGCTGCGCCGCCACCGGCGGTATCGCCGCCGCAGACACCGGCTGGACAATGCCTCCCGGAAGCTGCGCTCGTCGAAGCTGGTATTGCGCGTTGGCGCAGTGCTCTACGCACTGGGCTTTGGCGCGGAGTATGCTGCCGTGCGGGTGGGACGTGCCATTAAGTACGCCGCTCTTTGGGCTGCTGGAGGCATCCGCCGCTTTGCAAAGGCTCTGGCGGAGACGGCGTTCCCCGGCGCAGCACAGGTGGCCAAAGACCTGTTTGGCCCCATCCTGCTGTTCGCAAAGGGCATCGTGTCCCTTCTCATCCATGCCCACCGCATCCGCAAGGAGCAGGGCTTCGGTGCAGCATTTGAGGCCAGCGTCCACTACTTCAAAAACGGCGTCCGCCGCAACCTCAGTCTGCTGCCCCGCATGGCGATGTATGCCCTGCCCATCTGCGCACTGGCGCTGGGCGCAGCAGTGTTCCAATATGTCATCCACCAGCCTTATGCACTGGCCGTCCGGGTCAACGGCGAAACCGTGGGCTATGTGGCGAATGAGGACGTCTTCAACACGGCCCGCGAGGACGTGATGGAGCGTATCAGCTACGCCGGCACCGACAAGACCGAGTGGACCATCGAGCCGAGCTACACCCTCGCCATTGCCCACCACATGATGGACGAAAACGAGATGGCAAACGCCATCATCCAGAGCGCCGGCGACCAGATCAGCGAAGGCACGGCTCTTTATCTGGACGGCGAGTTGACGGCGGTGTGCAGCGACGGCAAAGCGCTGCGGGATTACCTCGCCGCCATGCTCGACCCCTACGAGGAAGAAGGGGACGACCCCAATGTGAGCGTGGGCTTCAACAAGCAGGTCACGCTGGAAGACGGCCTCTACTTCAAGGAAGGCTTGCGGGATTTTGAGACCGTCCGGCAGGAGCTGGTGGGCGTAAAGCAGGCTCAGAAGGTCTACACCGTCAAGGCGGGCGACACCCTCTGGTCCATCGCACATAACAATGACCTGACCTTCCGTGAGCTGTGCGCCCTCAACCCGGCGTTCAAGGGTGAGCCGCTGAGCGAGACGTCCAGCATCCTTGAGGGCGACCGCCTCATCATCACCAAAGAAGAGGCTGGCCTTGAGGTGCGCATCACCCGCATCGAGACCCGTGAGGAAGAGATCGCATTCTCCACCGAGACGACAAGATCCAACGAATATACGAAGGGAACCACCAAGGTGCTCCAGGAGGGCGAGAACGGTCTGCGCCGTGTGACCCTCCAGAACGTCTACGACACCAACAATATCCTTGTGGACCAGAGCGTGCTTTCCACCGAGGTCGTCAAGGAGCCGGTGAACAAGAAGGTGGTCGAAGGCACTAAGAAGGTGACTTCCAGCACCAAGTACATCACCGGCAGCGGCCAGTTCATCTGGCCTGTGCCGAACTACCGCTACTGCTCGCGCTGGTACGGCGGACGCCACAGGGGCGTGGACATCTGCGCCCCGGCCGGTACGCCCATCTACGCCTCCGCAGGCGGCACCGTCACCAAGGCGGGTTACAACAAGGCCGGTGCAGGTACGGGCTATGGCTACTCGGTCATCATCAGCCACGGCGGCGGATACAGCTCTGTGTATGCACACTGCCTGTCCCTGACCGTCAGCGCGGGCCAGACCGTCAAGCAGGGCCAGCTCATCGGCTATCTGGGCAGCACGGGCCGTTCCACCGGCAACCACTGCCACTTTGAGATACGTCTCAATGGTTCGTACATTCCCCCGCAGAACGTATTCCCGGGGAAGAAATAATTTTATAAAAAGGAGATAATTGTTATGGCTACTCCTCACATCAGCGCCGAAAAGGGCGATTTCGCAAAGACTGTCCTGATGCCGGGCGACCCCCTGCGCGCAAAGTTCATTGCTGACACCTTCCTGAAGGATGTCCGTCAGGTGACGGGCGTCCGCGGGATGCTGGGCTTCACCGGCACCTACGAGGGCCGTCCCATCAGCGTGATGGGCAGCGGCATGGGTATGCCCTCCATCGGCATCTATTCCTACGAGCTATTCAAGTTCTACGATGTGGACAACATCATCCGCATCGGCTCCGCCGGCAGCTACACTGCCGACGCCAAGCTGTTCGACACTGTGCTGGCCACCGGTGCGGTCAGTGAGTCCAACTATGCCCGCGTCCAGAGCGGCAACGACCACGACATCACCTTCCCCAGTGAGGAGCTGAATGACAAGCTGCGCGCCTCCGCCAAGAAGCAGGGCATCAAGCTCATCGAGGGCAACATCCACTCCTCCGACGTTTTCTACCGTCAGCCTTCCGACGCAAAGCCCACCTACTGGGAGCTGCTGCGCGACGAGCGCGGCTGCCTCTGCGTGGAGATGGAGAGCTTTGCTCTGTTCGCCAACGCCGAGGTGCTGGGCAAGAACGCTGCCTGCCTGCTGACCATCTCCGACAGCTTTGTCTCCCCGGAGATCACCACCGCCGAGCAGCGCCAGAAGAGCTTCACCGATATGATGAAGGTCGCACTGGGCGCGGAGTATTGATTTAACCATAATACAAAAAGACTGCTGTCGGCCGACAGCAGTCTTTTTGCTTTTCAGGTATCCGTGTAATGACCGTAACAGGACGCAATGATGATGTTTCCATCCTGCTCCCGGTAGACGATGCGGTGGGTGTCGTCGATACGCCGACTCCACCATCCGCTCAAATCTCCCTTCAAAGGCTCGGGCTTGCCGATGCCCTCATAGGTGTTCCGCTGAATGTCTTTTATGAGGGAGTTGATTCGCTTCAGCAGCTTTTTGTCCCGCGTCTGCCAAAGACAATAATCTTCCCACGCTTCCTCTTCCCACAGCAGCCTCATCAGTCCACCTTGATCAGTTCATGTTCGGTGAGCTTGGCTTTGCCGGTGTCAATATCATGGACGATTTGACGGAGATGGTTGATGTTGCTTTCGGAATAGAAGGGATCGGCGGAGACTTCAAAGGGAATCCGATGCTCGCGCGACACTTTCTTTGCAAAAATCGTGAAGGCTGTCGTCATCGAAAGCCCCATCTCGGCGCAGACCTCCTCCATGCTCCGCTTGAGGTCGGGGTCCATCCGAAAATTCACGTTGACTGCATTTGCCATTCTGATGCGCCTCCTTTGTGATTCTATTATATTCATTTGTAATGACAAATGCAAGAGCTGTCATTGCATAATGCTGCGTAATTATCGCCGCTTGCACTTCTTAAAAGAATGATTTATACTTAAATACACGACACAGAAGGGAATGAGGCCGATGAACAGAGAAACGGTGAACATGGTGCGCAGTCCGATTTCTGTGGAGGGGAACATCCGGCTTGTTCCGTATTATCCGGCCTACGATACGGCACTTGCGTGGTATCAGGATGCACAGCTCTGCAAACAGGTAGATAACAGGGACTTCGTTTATGATTTGCCGCTGCTGAAGCGGATGTATCATTATCTGGACACACACGGGGAACTGTTTTATATCGAGTATCGGGGTGTGCTTTGTGGTGACGTCAGCCTGCGGACGACAGGCGAGCTGGCCATCGTCATCTGCAAGGAGTACCAGAATAAACACATCGGGCGGAAGGTCATCGAAAAAATGCTGGAGCTGGCTCGGGAAAGAGGCTTGGCGGAGTGCTTCGCGCACATCTATTCCTTCAATACCCAGTCGCAGAAAATGTTTGAATCCATTGGCTTCGTCCCACAGGACGAAGAACGCTATATCTACAAATTGCAAAAAGGAGAACTGACCATGACAAAACTGACTCTGGAAGAAAAGCAGGAGCTCATCCGGATGGCCCTTGCGGCCAGGGAGAGGGCTTACGCGCCTTACAGCGACTTTATGGTGGGCGCTGCCCTGCGCGCCGAGGATGGCCGCATCTTCACCGGCTGCAATGTGGAGAATGCCGCCTTTACCCCCACCAGCTGCGCCGAGCGGACGGCCCTGTTCAAGGCTGTGGCCGAGGGCGTGACCAGGTTCACCGACATCGCCGTGGTGGGTGCGCGCCGGGGCGAAGTCAACAAGCAGATCACCTCGCCCTGCGGCGTCTGCCGTCAGGCGCTGTTCGAATTCGGCGGCCCGGAGCTGAATGTCATCATGGCAAAAAGCCCGGACGATTTCATCGAGCGCAGCATGGACGAGCTGCTGCCCTTCGGCTTTGGCCCCTCCAACGTGGCGGGCAACAGCGCCGTGGAAGGAAAGTAACTGTCCTTCTGCGAAAAACAGCGCAAGCAGGGGAAATTTGGTGAATAAGCATTACTTTTTTATAAATTATACAAGGGATTTGTAAAGAATTTGTAATCGGAAATTGCTTGCATCTGTCACTTCCACCCGCTATACTTGAGCCAGTAGATGTGCCAGAGTGCACATTTCATTCATTTGACGCAATTTTTTAAAATAAAAGGAGAGTTTCTTATGAAGATTTCTCGTCTCTTTCATAGAAAATGGGGTGTTGATGTTTGATAAGGTGTTTTGTTTTTTGTTGAGTTTATAATAACAGACAGATTCATA
>ENA-OYZB01001073-OYZB01001073.1-human-gut-metagenome-genome-assembly--contig:-NODE-1073-length-9365-cov-3.808163_pt1 | contig 9365 bp, 7 predicted proteins | sample MGYA00243258_ERZ653467 | MGnify/ENA primary metagenome ERZ653467 (study PRJEB26926, sample SAMN06165011) | human gut metagenome | biome: ENVO:00009003; feature: ENVO:2100002; material: ENVO:00002003... | reverse complement strand
TTTTCGGTTGCTTATTTATTTTTTATCATATACTCGAAATCTACAGTTGGCCAACACACAAATTAAAATTCACACAACACTATTTCTTTTCGTCTCAATGTTTCCTGCACATCGATGACTCTCTGATTCTTACTTCCCTTCCAATGAAGTTTTCCATCAAATTCTTCCTGTACAAAAGGTCCATCTACGATCACATCGCAATATTTCACAACATCCAGTGTCTTGATCTCATCCCAGCAGAATCCTGTATACAGCCAGATTGTCTTATTTGGAAATGTTTCTTTGATCTCTTTTGCCAAAACTGCAACTTCTACATGGTTTGCTGGGTGAAGTGGATCTCCTCCACTGAATGTGACACCTGAGATATAGTCTGGTTTGATCGCTTCAAATAATTCTTCTTTTGCTGCATCATCAAATGGAATTCCCCCTTCGATATCCCATGTGACTGGATTGTGGCAGCCTTTGCATTTGTGGGTGCATCCTGCAACCCATAGGACGGCTCGCAGACCGTCCCCATTTAGCATATCATCTTTCGTAATATTATGGTAACGCATTTTACATGGATTTCCTTTCCGCAATTTCTGCCATTTTGGCATCGTTAAGTCTTGTATCTCCTTTAACTCTGGAATAAGAGAGATATCCGTTCATACGGTCGATCTTTGTGAGATTTTTACTTCCACATACTGGACACACATCCATCTCTAATTCTTCGTGTCCACAGTCGTCACAGTATGCTAAAGACAGGTTGACTCCTTCATAGAATCCTTTATCCATCGCTCTTCTTACTAATGTTTTCACTGCTTCTTTGTTATAGTTGATCGGATATTTTACATACTGGATCTTTCCACCATTGCATAATTCCCAGAAACGTCCTTCAAGATCTTGTTTCTCGATCGGTGTGATGTCTTCTGTGACATGGCAGTGGAAGGAATTGCTCACGTATTCTCTGTCAGATACATTTTCAATAACACCGTATTTCTTACGGAACTGTTTTACCTGAAGACCGCATAAGTTTTCTGCTGGTGTTCCATAGATTGCATATAGATTTCCGTCTTCTTTCTTAAATTTTTCTACCTGTTCATTAATATAGCGCAATGTTTCTAATGCAAACTCGCCATCTTCTGCCAGAGACTTATGGTTGTATAACTGCTGTAATTCATTTAACGCTGTGATTCCAAAGGAAGCTGTTGCACTCTTTAAGATTGGTTTGATCTTATCATGAATTCCTAAATGTCCACCTAAGAATCCCCCTTCACAATATGCCAACGGATTCGTAGAGGCTTTCATTTCTCCTAAATATTCATAAGTCCTGATATGTAATTCACGGATCAGGTTCAGATAATAATCTAATACTTCATGGAAATCTTTACCTTCCTGTTTTGATTTTGCATAGATCATTGGCAAATGAAGGCTGACCGCACCGATGTTAAATCTTCCGACAAAAATCGGCTCATCTTTTTCATCTACCGGCTTCATACCGCCTTCTTTATACCATGGAGATAAGAAAGCACGGCATCCCATCGGACTGATGATCTTTCCGTATTTCTTGTACATGCTTGCGATATATCCCTCTCCTGTTAAAGATAACCAGTCTGGATACATGGTCTGTCTGGAACAGCGGATTCCTGCTTCAAATACATCTTCCAGCTCACATCCCAGTCCATGAAGATTCTTGTCATATAAGAATACAAGTTTTGGGAATAACACTGGTTTCTTGTGTCCTTCTTTTCCCTGTCCTCTTCTTCTAACATCTAACATGGAGATCGTTGCCATCTTGGCAAATCTTCCAGTTCCTGTTCCTGCTGTCATTGTGATAAATGGATAGTCTCCACGGCTTGATGATACACTGTTAAACTTGTACTCTAATCCCTGGAACCCTTGTTCAAATTCACGTTTGACATCTTTCATCGCTTCTTCTTCTGCGCGTTCTCTGGATAATCCAAGTCCTTCGTATCGTTCGATTCCTGCTTCATAGGATTTCTCGGCATATGGTTCTAAGATCAGTTCGATATTCGGTACCGTAAATCCACCATACTGCTGGCTTGCAGCGCTTAATACGATATCTCCGATCACATCAAAGGCAACATCTAATGTCTTTGGTTCGTTGTACCAGAGATTTCCCATCTCAAATCCGCCTTTTAACACTTCCTGTACATTAAACAGACAGCAGTTCATCGTATCACGGCGGGCAGACATATCGTGAATATAAATATATCCGTCACGGCATGCCTGTATTTCTTCCGTTGTCATGAAAAATTTCTGATAGAGTTCTTTATTTAATTCATTAAAGATCAGGCTTCGTTTGGTAGAAACCAGTGCACTGTCTGTGTTGCTGTTTTCCTTATCCCCAATGTACATGATAGACTGGCTCTTCTTGTATACTTCGTCTAACATCTGTACAAAATCCTGCTTATAGTTACGGTAATCTCTGTAGCTCTTTGCTACCAGTGGATTGGTCTGTTCTAATGCACCTTCGACCACATTATGCATATCTGAGATCGTAACTTCCTTCTTGCGCATCTGCTCCACTTTTTCCGTGACAAAGTTGCAGATAAAATCAAGTTCTTCCTCTGTAAATGTTACCAGTGCACGATATGCTGATTTATTCACTGCCACTACGACTTTTTGTACGTTAAATTCTTCTTTTGTTCCGTCTTTTTTAATTACCTTGATCATAATTCTCCCTTCTCTATCAGATTCTCTCATCTTTCACTCATTATATTGTATACTAGATGTAGTATTTTATTTTTCTTTTACACACTAGATAGTGTAGCTTTTCAAGTTTAACACCGCTATCTGGTAAAGTCAATGTTAACTTTTTATCTCTTTCCCTTTATCTGTAAATCCTTCCAAGAGTAAGATTCTTACTATCCTTTATTTCCAGTTTTTTTGACAAATATTCTCCGAATGAGATCGACAATTCGTCTTCTTTTTTAAAAATATCAGAAAGATTGCGATCTGTTTTTAATACATAAACAGACTTCGCGATCTGAGGTTCATTTACTAATTCTTTTATAATCTTTTCATCTTTTTTTCCATTTGCAAAAAGCACGACTTTTAGATGTCCAAAATTTAACTGCTGACTTTTATATTGTTTCCATTTCTTATTCGCATCTTTTAAGGACGTTGCCAAAAATGTCACCGACCTTGATGGTATTTTTGTTCCAGAATCACTCTGTGCCTTGTCGAAATCCGCATACGAATAACGAACCAATACTTTCTTTTCATTGAGCCGTTCAAATCCCATCGCCAACACAAAACTATGATCTTCCACATCTTGTTGTTTGCTGCATCCTTGTATGCAAAATGCAATTAGCAGCACCAAAAGATACCCTCTATATTTTTTCATCTTTCTGTTCCTTTCTCCACATCAGAAATAAAATAAGTGGAAAAAACAATCCGATCACCAGATTCCCATAGATAAAAACAAAAAAATACCGTCTGATCCATGTTGCAAATGTTGTCATGATCCATGGACTTATGACGTAAATTCCACCATATGACAAACTCAATCCCACGATCCTTCCTTTTGAAAATGCATGTTTGATACTTTCATTTCCATAAAATAAGTAACCGCTGAATACGCAAAAGACACCTACGATCCAAAATGCGATCAAAAAAAGATCCAGTCTTGCCATGATCCCTCCTGGCATTGCCACTCCCTGTGCCATAGACATCACAGGTTCTGGATCGACCATCGTAAGTTTCTTTCCAAGGGAACCTACAGTACTTGCAAACACCCCAAGAAAAAGTATCATCAAACCTGCAAATGATCGCATCCTGATCGGTCCATCTCTCATATCTCCACGGTAAAACCACACGAACTCGATCGGATGCATCAGCGCAAATACAAGAATACTTCCATTGAGCATCTCTCTGCCACACCAACTCCTGACTGCTAACTCATCCCATGAAAGATTTGCCATACTCAAGATCAGTACGAAGATCAGCGGTAGCAATACAAACCAAAAAATTCCTTCCATTACTCTGCCTCTTTTTGTTAAACCTCCCTGATTCATCAGATAAGCCAGAAGAAGCAATGGTAATCCAATAAAAAATGTTGATTTGTCTGGGAGAAGATATTTTTTTGTAAGATACAAAATACATAAATAAAAAAAAGCTCCATTCAGCAGAAATCTCACATAATAAATGATGGCTGCAAAACGATATCTTTTTAGTACATTTTCAATAGAAACCCCTCTTGCTGCATGATCTACGATCCACAAATAAATTCCTGCCATCACACTTGCCATGACCACCACAACAATTCCTGAATGATATGATTTTTGTAGTGCGATCTGTGGAAGAAACATTGCAGCTGCCGAAAATATTTCAAGGATCATGATCCGATTCCCCTGTCTTGCCGTGATCATCTGCGAATTATTTTTCATCCTCGTCCTCCTTCTGCCTTACCCTCGCCCCTTCTTTTGTGAATTCTGGACGGTATTTCATCCGCTTTAGTGGATAACGAACCATAAAATCCTGAAATGCTGTAGATAATCTTCCTCTTTCTTCAACCATTGGATGTGCATATGGAACTCCATAATTTTCCAGATAAAATAAATGGATAAACATCGCAAGAAATCCTAAAAAGAATCCATACAATCCCCAAAAGGCACACAGAATGATCAGAAAAAACTTCATCAGACGAAACGCACTGGTGAACAACTCATTCGGAATCGAAAATGTAGCGATCGCAGTCAATGCCACCACGATCACCACGATCGTACTGACAAGATGTGCATCAACTGCTGCCTGTCCAACGATCAGACCGCCAACAACCCCCATCGTTCCACCAAGCTGCCCCGGGAGCCGGATTCCTGCTTCTCTTAATAATTCAAACGATAATTCCATCAGCAGTACCTCCACGATTACCGGAAATGGAACTCCTTCTCTCGCCGAGATCAACGCCAGCAAAAATGGCGTTGGCAACACCTCCGGATGAAATCCTGCAATTGCCACATAAAATCCAGGAAGCCCTATGGAAATGATCGCTGCCACATACCGTAAGATTCTTACGAATGTCGTAATTTCCCAACGATTATAATAATCATCACTTGCCTGAAAGAACACATTGAATGTTACGGGCAGCAATAAAACCATTGGCGAATTATCAAGAACAACTGCAATCCGGCCCTCCATGATACTACTCGCAACCTTATCCGGCCGCTGCGTCAGCTGATATAACGGAAATGGAGTTTTACTGTCTTTTTCCAGATATTGCTGTAACATTCCATTATCAAAAATTCCATCGACACAGATCTTATCCATCTGTTTCTGAATTTTATTTAAAATGTCCTTCTGTACCAGATCCTCAATATACATCAATGCATAATCCGTTTTACTTCTCGTTCCAATCTGCTTCTGGATCACTTTTAACCTCGTATCCCGTATCCTTCTACGGATCAATGCCGTATTCATCCTCAGACTCTCCGTAAAACTATCCTTGGGACCAACGATCGCCACTTCCTGATCCGCATTCTGTACCCCTCTTGTCGGGAATGATTTGCTGGAAAATAAGATAGCCCTTGCTTCTCCATCCAGAAATAAAACTGTATTCCCAGATAAAACCGCTGTCATAGCATCTTCCATTGTATCGATCCATTTCCAATCTGCGGATTCGATCACATATTGGCTGATTGCTGTTCTTTCCTGCGGAAAAGAATCCTGAAGCAACGGTCTGATGACGGATTCCTGAAGCATTTCTGTATTTACTAAGCCGTCCATGTATACAATATATATGCTGATTTTGTGATCGATTCCGATTTTGAATTGTTTTTGTACCAGGTCATTGCAGTCTTGCATGACTTTGGTTGTGTATTTTATGTTTTGTTGGATGTGTGGGGAGATGGTGCCTTTTAGGTTGTGAGTTCTTGTGTGGAAGTGGTCCATGGGGTTTTTTCCTCTTTTCTTTTTTGGATAGTATGTGGGATTTTGGCAGGTTATATACTTACGATATTGGTTTGCAATATTTTATATGGAATAAAATGTAAAAAATAGTTATTGTAAATATATGGTTTTTCTGGTAATATAAGAAACATAAGTCGATTTATAAAAACATAGTACATTTCAACAAAAAATCAAACAAGCAATTCTTAAAATTCAAACACTGTAACTACAGTCATGTATAATATTGCAGTTCTACAATTAAGAATTTCAGTTCAGAATTGAAGAATTTATGCACACAGGAGGATAACCTATGGCAGAAAAGCTAAAGAATAAAGTTACCGATGGTTTTCAAAAAGGTCATCTCTACGGAGAACTCCCACCTTGTATCCATGTAGGTATCTTAAATTTCAACCAGATGATAAGCCCAAATTATTACCATAAATTCTGTCTCATGGATGAGAAAACGAAGGAGATATATAGTAGAAAATTTCAATTTCATATGTTAGAATTAAAGAAATTAAAGTATGCAAAAGAGAAACAACAAAGAAAGCCATTATATCAATGGGCAAAACTGATAGCTGCACAAACATGGGAAGAACTAGAGCAGGAATCAAAAGGTAATAAATACATGGAAAGGGCGCTGGAAGAGATGATAAAAATCAGTCAGGATGAAATAGAAAGATACCTATATCTACGAGAAGAAATGGCAGAAAGCGATAGAGTCAGTCAGATACAAAGTGCAAAAAGGATTGGACATAAGGAAGGAAAAAAAGAGGGAGAAATACTAAAATTAATCACACAGGTACAAAAGAAAATAGCAAGGGGAGATTCTCTAGAAAAGATAGCTGATGATTTAATCGAAGACGAAACCGTAATTAAGCCCATTTATCAATTAGTACAAGGAAATCCGAATAAAACAGAAGATGACATTTATCAGATGTTGAATTTACTTTAAAGCCTACAGAGCATTATGGAAAAAATTATAAATCTCCGTTCATAAATACAAAAATTAATAGCCAATAACGTATAACATACACACCGTGGTGGTTTGAATAGCCGTCCGTGTATATGAAAAAAACAAAATAATAATATAAAGGATCCAGAACCATTGAAATTTTGCCGTTATTTTGACAGGTTCGCAGCAAGCTTGGTGTGCTGCCTGAGCGAAGCGAGACAAGGAAAGCTTGCGGATAAGCGACCTGTCAAAATGACGTGCATAAATTTCCTGGTCTGGATCCTTTATTATTTTGTTTTTCTCATATACACTCCCCACGACTACCATTTCAAACTACAAATTACAATTTACATCTTCCAATTAGCCGCCTCCACCTGCAATTCCACCATATGTCGATAAATCCCATCACAAGCTTTCAATTCATCCGGCGTTCCGTTTTCAGCAACAACCCCGTCTTTCAACACAACAATCTTATCAGCGCCATCCACAGTTCTCATTCGATGTGCAATAATTAATACAGTCTTATCCTTGATTAATTTTGATAATGCTTCCTGTATCAATGATTCATTATCTACATCCAAAGATGCCGTCGCTTCGTCCATCAGGATGATTGGTGCATCTTTTAAGAATGCTCGTGCTATCGAGATTCTCTGGCGTTCTCCGCCGGATAGTTCTGAGCCGTTTTCTCCGATCATGGTATCCCATTTCTGTGGCATTTTCTCGATAAAGTCTTCACAGTTTGCTAATTTTGCTGCTGCCATAACTTCTTCGTCTGTTGCATCTTTTCTTCCGATTCGGATGTTTTCCATAATCGTGTTGTTAAATAGTGTTACATCCTGAAATACAATGGAATATAGTGATAATAATATTTCTGGATCGATCTTAGAGATATCCATGCCTCCGACCGTGATCGTTCCTTTGTTGATATCCCAGAATCTTGCAGCTAATCTTGATACGGTTGTTTTTCCACTTCCGGATGGTCCGATCAGTGCGGTTACTTCGCCTTGTTTTGCGGTGAAGCTTACGTCTTTTAAGATCTGTTCATTTCCATCGTAAGAAAATCCTACGTGATCAAAGTTGATGTCATATCCCTGATTGCTTAGTGTTTTATTTCCATCCTGTTCTTCGTGGCTTAAGATTTCATCCATTCGTTTGCACTGTGTGTCTGTGGAGATGATCGCGGATAAATTCTCTAATGCTACCTGGAATGGATCGTACATTCTTGATACGACCAGCAGATACATGAAGAATGTTAATGCATCGATTTCTCCTTTTGCAAATAAGATTCCTCCGACTAAGGTTGTCGTTCCGATTCCTACTTTTAAGATCAGCTGTGACAGGCATACGAACATTGCGTTGATCGCTTCGGATACTACGGCGTGTTTTTCAACAGCCTGAATCTTTTTGTTTAAGCCTTCCATATAGGTATTTGTTGCGTTGTATGATTTTAAATCTCTAACGGTTTCCAGCCCTTCCTGAATTCCATCCTGGCATTCCAGTTTGTATTTCATTGCATTTTCATTTAATCGGTGTGAAATTGGTCTTGCAACGAATACAACAAAAAATGCAACTGGTAATACCCATACAGCTGCCAATGTCATTTTTACATTGAAAAAGAATAAACAGATCGTTACGATCGTTGTGGAACACATGGAACCGAATAACTGTGGGAAAAAGTGAGAACTTGCTGTTTCCAGCCATGCACAGTCTCCCATGATCGTACTTGTAAGGTCTGCAAGGTCCTTTTTACCGAAAAATGATAATGGAATCTTTCTTAATTTCTCTGCCAGTGTACGTCTTCTGACTCCACTTTCCACATAAGTTGCGAGGAATGTTGCGTTGTACTGGAAGTATGTTGTAATAATAATCAACAATATTGAAATAACCATTCCTCCGATATACATTGGCAATTTTGAACTTGGAATTCCACCATTTAAAATATCAGATGCCAGCAGATATAGAAGTCCGACTGGAACCATAAATGCTAAGTTTGCAATTGTTACGATGATGACCGCTTTAATCATATCATTGACACCCTGTTCAGAAAGGGCATATTTATGTTTTAATCTTTCTCTCATAATTATAATACACCCCCTACTTTCCAGTTCACTGATTTGTTATATTCTTCCCACATATGGGCGTAAATGCCGTGACTCTTTAATAATTCGCCGTGGCTTCCTTCTTCTGCGATCGCTCCGTCTTTCAAAACATAGATACGGTCTGCATTTGTAACGGTTGATAATCGGTGGGCGATCATGATGACGGTCTTGTCTTTTGATAAGTTTTCAAACGCTTTCTGTACTTTCTGTTCGTTATCTGGATCTGCAAATGCAGTTGCTTCATCAAGGATCAGAACTGGAGCATTTTTAAGAAATGCTCTGGCAATCGAAAGTCTCTGTGCTTCACCACCGGATACATGAATTCCTTTGGCTCCGATCATTGTATGGACGCCGTCTTTAAATTTGTCGATGATATCCATACCTGTCTCTTATACACATCTCCGAGCCCACGAGACGCTCAT
>ENA-OYZB01001060-OYZB01001060.1-human-gut-metagenome-genome-assembly--contig:-NODE-1060-length-9440-cov-6.939158_pt1 | contig 9440 bp, 8 predicted proteins | sample MGYA00243258_ERZ653467 | MGnify/ENA primary metagenome ERZ653467 (study PRJEB26926, sample SAMN06165011) | human gut metagenome | biome: ENVO:00009003; feature: ENVO:2100002; material: ENVO:00002003... | reverse complement strand
TACACATCATCCACAACATGTTCCAGGAAAATATTCCTGCACAAAGCTGTGCTAAGTTGCTTGACAAGGACGTTACATTTATCAGCAAAGTGTATTCTCTATGTCAGGCTCACCCTGACTGGTCAGATGAAGATCTTTACCATGCATTAAAAGAAAAATGGATTTCACTATAAAATCTCTGTAAGCATATATCCATTATCGCATACTTACAGGGATTTTTTCTCTATATATTCTGCTTGTCTATAATAGCATCTTCATGCTATACTACATCTATCGCAATTCGATTTTATTTCCATAAGATCATTTTCTGAATATCACTCTTTTTCATTCCGGCATTTCGCCAGCTATTTCAGAAAACTATTGTGAAAAACACCTAAATTTTTTATAATTAAAGGAGAAAACTACATGGGGAAAAACAAAAGAAAACGCAGTCACACAAAACATGTTTTTGTGCAGAAGAAGTACCGGGATGCCTTGTTCCGCAGGATTTTTAATGAGAAATCAGTTTTGATGGAGTTATACAATGCCCTGAATCAGACAGATTACGATGATGCAGATGAACTGATTTTTTACACGATCGATGCCGTGATCTATCTCGGATATAAAAATGACGTATCATTCATCGTCCGAGGCACGCTGAATCTGTATGAGCACCAGAGTACCTTAAACCCCAACATGCCGATCCGCGGACTGATCTATTTCGGCAAACAGTATGAGAGCTACATTAAACAAAATAACCTGAACATTTACGGAAAAAAGCTGCTTTCATTACCGTTTCCGCAGTTTGTTATATTTTATAATGGGATTGAACCGTTGGAAGATAATAAAGATTACATAGAGCTGCATCTTTCAGATGCGTTTATATGTGCTGAATCAAACCACCTGACAACAAATGCTGCACCCAGACAGCCAGTCGTTACTACTGATATGCCTGTTTCTGATATTGATGTCCCTGACTCCGCTGCGCAAAATACGTCCAGCCCCATCAGCACCCGCCCCTGCTTAGAGTGCACTGCACGGGTTTACAACATTAATTATGGGCACAATCAGGAACTGATGGCGCGATGCCGGACTTTAGAGGAATATTCCATTCTGATTGGCAGAATCTCTTCGAAGGTCAGAACCGGCATTCCATTAGAACAGGCAGCAGATACCGCTGTACAGGAATGTATCAGGGACGGTATTTTGCAGGATTTTCTTATCAAACACAGATCGGAGGTCGTTGGTATGTTATTGGAAGAATTCGATATGGATGAGTATATTAAGATGGAACGCAGGGACAGTTATGCGGATGGACATGAGGATGGCTTAGCGATGGGTTTAGCGGAGGGTTTAGCGGAGGGCAAACGTCTTGAGCAATTACACATCATCCACAACATGTTCCAGGAAAATATTCCTGCACAAAGCTGTGCTAAACTGCTTAACAAGGATACTGCTTTTATTGATAAAGTATATTCACTATGCCAGGCTCACCCGGACTGGTCAGATGAAGATCTTTACAATGCCCTAAAAGAAAATTAAACTCATTATTTCAAACAACAGACTACACACTCCACGCATATTCTATTTTCAAAAACACCTGTAATTACATACCCAACAACATATAATTACAGGTGTTTTTATTACTGAAATATTTCTTTTTTACAGATCACATAGGAAATCCCTGCCACAACCACTTCCGTGATCCAGAACGCATGCCAGACGCCCGCAGCCCCCAATATTTTACTCAAAATAAATGCCAATGGTAAAATAACTGCTATGTACCTGAGCACAGAAATTACCAACGATTCTTTTCCCTTTCCCAGTCCTTCCAACGCACCTGATACCGTGACGGAGACCGATGACGCAATAAATCCAATGCTGATCAGACGAAGCGCCTCTTTTCCAAATTGTATCGTCTCCGGATTACTGGTAAACAATCCAATGAGCGTCTGCGGCACTGCCATACAAAGTATCGTTCCGATTACCATGACCCCCGCGATCAATACCAGCGCTGACCGGAAAATTTCTCTGACACGCTTTGACTCTCCCGCACCGTAGTTATATCCGATCAGAGGACGCATCCCCTGCACGACACCATTTCCTGTCAGATATAAAAATGTCTGTAATTTAAAATAAGCCCCAAGTACAAGTACATAGCTGGCAGAATAAACCGCAAGAATCGCATTTAATGCAGAGACCTGTACAGACGGCAGCGCGATGCTCAATGTTGCCGGGACACCGATCGAATACATTTTCCTGCTAAGTTCCGCTTCCGGTTTCATATCTTTCCATCTTATTTTTACCGGAATCGGTTTAAAAAAGTAAAACAGCAGATAGCTGACAAGAGAAGCCATCTGACCGATCCCGGTTGCGATAGCAGCTCCCCGGATCCCCATTTCAGGAAAGAAACCAATTCCAAATATCATAAAAGGATCTAAGATAATATTGGTCACACAGCCGATCAGCATACAGAGCATGGACGTTTTCATGCGCCCCACTGACTGAAAAATTTTTTCAAAGCAAAGCCCTGCCGCATTGGGTACTGCAAAAAGAAATACGATCTGCGCGTATGCTGCGCCCATGTCTATGATCGACCTTTTATCTGTAAACATGGCAAGAAAAGGTGCTGTGATTGCAATGCAGACTACCGCTAAGATCAGTCCGTGGATCATATTAAAAAGTGTTCCAAGCGACGCCGCCTTATCCGCCGTGTTCTGCTTTTGTGCTCCAAGAAAATATGCGATTGTCGCATTGATTCCAATTGCAAATCCGATAACAACTGCATTGACCAGATTCTGCAATGGGAACACCAAAGATAGTGCCGTCATCGCATCTTCGCTGATGCGCGCCACAAAATAACTGTCAATGATATTGTAGAGCGCATTGACTAACATGGAAAATGTCATTGGCAATGCCATGGAGATCACAAGCGGCATGACCGGTTTTTCTTTCATAAAATTCTGGTTCATTTTTCATTCCTTTCGTTTCATGACATGAGGACACATCGTGGTTTCAGACTTCTTAATTGGCAGATTCCACAAAACCGGGACTGCTTATGTGCAATCTGACAACAAAAAAACGCCACACAGTTGCAAATCATTGCAGCTGTGTGGCGAAAAATAGAGTTCATCACTCAAGAAAAGTCCACTCCATAAAATGGTTTTGGAACTATATTATAACCAGTAAATTTTATTTCTGTCAAGTAAATCTTATTTTGCAATATCAATACGCACCAGTGCTTTGCGAAGTGCAAATTCAGCACGTTTGACATCGATTGCCTCTGTCCGGTGGGCAAGCCGTTCCTCAGCGCGCGCACGCGCAGCTTCAGCACGGTTCTTGTCGATCTCATTCGGCCACTCTGCAATCTCTGCGAGAAGTGTTACCTTATCCGGCAGAATTTCCGCAAAGCCGGAATGTACTGCCGCGATCACGTCATCTTCACCCGTCTTGTGGATCTTTACGATGCCGGGTGCTAACACGGTCGTGAGCGGAATATGCTTTTTATACACACCGATCTCACCGGAGGCAGTGGTAAACTCGATCATATCACCCTCACCTGTATAAAAAACACGATCCGGCGTAATGATCTCTACCTGAAAGAGTCTGTTTTCTTCTGCCATACACACCCTCCATTATTACTGCATCTTTGCGCGGACATCATCGATCGTACCTGCATTTAAGAAATAACTCTCCGGTACATCATCATGCTTTCCTTCAAGAATCTCCTTAAATCCGCGGATTGTCTCTGCAATCGGAACATATTTTCCATCCAGACCGGTAAACTGTGTTGCAACGAAGAACGGCTGGGATAAGAATCTCTGTACCTTTCTTGCACGGCTTACAACCAGTTTATCATCCTCGGAAAGCTCGTCCATACCAAGGATTGCAATGATATCCTGCAATTCTTTGTATTTCTGTAAGATCTCCTGCACACCGCGGGCTACCTCAAAGTGCTCCTGGCCAACGATACGCGGGTCTAAGATACGGGAAGTAGAACCAAGCGGATCCACTGCCGGATAAATACCGAGTTCTGCGATAGAACGCTCAAGTACGGTCGTTGCATCCAGATGTGCGAACGTGGTTGCCGGAGCCGGGTCTGTCAAGTCATCCGCAGGCACATAAACCGCCTGAACGGAAGTGATAGAACCGTTCTTTGTAGATGTGATACGCTCCTGCAGAGCACCCATCTCTGTCTGTAATGTCGGCTGGTAACCTACGGCGGAAGGCATACGTCCTAACAGCGCGGATACCTCAGATCCTGCCTGTGTAAAACGGAAAATATTGTCAATGAAGAGCAATACATCCTTACCGCCTTTATCACGGAAATACTCTGCCATCGTAAGACCTGTTAAGGCAACACGCATACGTGCTCCTGGCGGCTCGTTCATCTGTCCGAACACCATGGTGGTCTTATCGATAACTCCTGATTCTTTCATTTCATAGTAAAGGTCATTTCCCTCACGGGTACGCTCACCAACGCCGGTAAATACGGAATATCCACCGTGCTCGGTTGCGATATTGTGGATCAGCTCCTGGATTAAAACGGTTTTACCTACACCGGCACCACCGAACAATCCGATCTTACCACCTTTCTGGTAAGGGCAGAGAAGATCTACGACCTTGATACCTGTCTCTAACATCTCCTGGGATGTTGCCTGTTCCTCAAATGCAGGAGCAGGTCTGTGGATCGGCCATTTTTCCACGCCGGCCGGAGGATCGATCTCGTCGATCGGATCTCCTAATACATTAAACATTCTGCCCAATGTATTCTCACCTACCGGCACACTGATCGGTCCGCCGGTTGCAACTGCATCCATGCCGCGGACTAATCCATCGGTTGATCCCATTGCGATACATCTGACTGTATCATCGCCCAGATGCTGGGAAACCTCAACGGTCAATTCTTTTCCCGCCTGATCGCCTCTTAACGGGATACGAATCGCATCGTTGATCTCCGGCAGATTGCCCTCTGTGAATTTAATATCCAGAACGGCACCGATAATCTGGGTAATCTTACCGATATTATTTGCCATCGCTTCTTTCTCCTTGTAATCAAATTTTGTGCTGCTGTCTTTTTATTCGATTGCAGATTACCTGCAGCTTCATCTGCTTATCCAGAGATTGCCGACGCACCGGCAATGATCTCTGTTAATTCCTGTGTAATCGAGCCCTGACGTGCCCGGTTATATTTGAGCGTCAGATCACTGATCATATCCTCTGCATTGCTCGTTGCAGAATCCATTGCCTGCATTCTGGCACCGTTTTCACTGGCAACTGCCTCCACAAGTGCCCCGTAAAACAGGCTTGTAACGTATTTTGGAATGATCATATCAAGTGCTTCTGTCTCATTCGGCTCATAATTCATCAGAACATTTGCCTCTGCTGCTGCGCCGAGTTCTTCTTCATCAAACTCGATCGGAAGCAGCTTCATCAGCTTCGGTTCGTGTACGACTGTATTTTTAAAATGTGTATACACAAGATAAATCTCGCCGATCGTGCCGTTGGTATAATCCGCAAGCACCTTCTTGCAGAGTTCTGCCGCATCATCATAAGACGGGGACTCAATGATATAGGAGTCATCCTCTTTGATATGATAGCCGCGGCGTTCTAATACCTCGCGTCCCTTTCCACCGATGGCATAGATCTCTACATCATCTTTGGAAAAGTCACTTCCCGTAACCAGCTTGATCAGGTTGGAGTTGTATCCACCGGCAAGTCCACGGTTGGATGTGATCACAACGATCGCTTTCTTTGTGGAAGTACCTTTTTTCAGATATGGATGATCGATCCCACCTGATCTTGCAAGCATGGAAGTAACGGTCTGGTACATATAGTTCGAATATGGATTCGTCTGTTCTGCCCTGCTTTTTGCTTTCTGCAGTTTTACGGTTGAAACAAGCTTCATGGCTTTTGTGATCTGCTGCGTACTCTGTATGCTGCTTTTTCTTCGTTTAATGTCCCTCATTGAGGCCATAACAACTTCCTCCTTTTTTTGGCGAAGTCCTGCTTGTTACGCTTATTTCAAGAAATCTGCCTTACATTCTTCGATTGCTTTGACGAGTTTTGCCTCGGTCTCATCACTGATGACTTTCTCTGTGCGGATTGCTTCCGGTACATCCGGATATTTGGTATCCACATACTCAAACAGTGCTTTTTCAAACGGTAAAACCTGTTCTACAGGAATATCCAGAAGATATTTTCTTGTCGCAGCATAGATGATGATGACCTGTTTTTCAACCGGCATCGGCTGATACTGCGGCTGTTTTAACATCTCACGGATTCTGGCACCCTGTGCTAACTTCTCTGTCGTGTCGGCATCAAGTTCGGAACCGAACTGTGCAAATGCTGCAAGCTCTCTGTACTGTGCCAGCTCGACACGGATCGGTGCTGCGATCTTTTTCATAGCCTTGATCTGTGCGGAACCACCTACACGGGATACCGAAAGACCAGCGTTGATCGCCGGACGGAAACCGGAGTTAAACATCTCTGTCTCAAGATAGATCTGACCATCGGTGATAGAGATAACGTTTGTCGGGATATATGCCGAAACGTCACCAGCCTGTGTCTCGATAATCGGCAGTGCAGTCAGGGAACCTCCGCCAAGTTTGTCGGAAAGTCTTGCCGCACGCTCTAAGAGTCTTGAGTGCAGGTAGAATACATCTCCCGGATAAGCCTCACGTCCTGGTGGACGTTTTAAGAGCAAGGAGAGTGTACGGTATGCGGCTGCGTGCTTACTTAAATCATCGTAAACAACGAGAACATCTTCTCCGTTCTCCATCCATTCCTCACCGATCGCACATCCTGCATACGGTGCAATATACTGTAATGGTGCAAGCTCACTTGCAGTGGAAGCAACCACTGTCGTGTAGGACATTGCCCCAAATTCTTCCAATGTTTTTACCAGAGCGGCAACTGTGGAAGCCTTCTGTCCGATGGCAACGTAAATACATTTTACGCCCTGTCCCTTCTGGTTGATGATCGTATCGATCGCAATCGCTGTCTTACCGGTCTGTCTGTCACCGATGATCAGCTCACGCTGTCCACGTCCGATCGGCACCATGGAATCGATTGCCTTGATACCGGTCTGTAACGGTGTATCTACGGATTTTCTGGAAATAACACCCGATGCGACACGCTCGATCTGACGATATTTGTTCGTCTCGATCGGTCCTTTGCCGTCGATCGGCTGTCCTAACGCATTGACAACTCGTCCTAACATGGCGTCACCGACCGGAACCTCTACTACTCGTCCGGTGGTCTTTACGGTATCACCCTCGTTGACATTGCGCTGCGCACCTAAAAGTACGGCACCGACATTGTCTTCCTCAAGGTTTAATACCATTCCATATACTTCTCCCGGAAATTCCAGAAGCTCGCCCTGCATTGCGTTGTCAAGACCGTGAATACGTGCGATACCATCTGCTACCTGAATAACGGTACCAACGTCAGCTACCTCTAACTGCGCTGCATACCTTTTGATCTGTTCTTTAATTACGGAACTTATTTCTTCTGGTCTTAAATTCATGAAGCGCATTCACCTGCTTTCAACTGTATTTTTGACAATTCGCGTGTCAGATCATTTAATTTGGTCCGGACACTGGAATCAACGACTCTGTCGCCGATGCGAATCACCATTCCGCCTATCAGTGCGGAATCCACTGCATAATGCATCTCAAATTTCACATACTTTGTAGTCTCTAACAATCTTTTCTCCACTGCTGCTTTCTGCGCTTCGGATAATTCCATTGCCGATGTCACATAAGCGGTTCCGATGTTCTTATACTCCTTGACACAGTCAATGAAATAATCCAGCACCGTATCCACTTTTGCGAAATGACCTTTTTCTACAATCAGGCGGAGCAGTCCAACAAACTCCGCGGAAATCTTTTCTGCAAATATGTCTTCTACGATTTTTACTTTTTCTTCTTTAACGATTTTTGGATGACTCATTAATTTGAAGAGCTCAGGATTCTCATTCAAAGCGGCTTTTACTGCCACTGCCTCATCCCGGAATTCATCCATCCTTCCGCTCTCTAGCGCAACTTCAAACAATGCATCACCGTATGTTTTTGATACTAGCTTTGCCATGTCGAATCACCCATTTCTTTCAATGTTTCTTCTACCAGCGTATCCTGCACGGTCGCATCGATATTTGCTGCAACAACTTTTGCCGCCATCATGGATGCAACTGTGACCATTTCCTGTTTTACTTCATCCATTGCACGCTTCTTAGAAAGCTCTGCTTCTTCGTTGGCTCTCTTTATGATGCGCGCCGCTTCTTCTTTTGCGTCACTCTCAATGCGGGCTGCATTTTTCTGCGCCGTCTTGCGGGCCTCGCTTAAGATCTGCTCTGCCTCTTTATCGACTTCTTTTAACTTCGCATCATATTCTGCTTTGAGTGCTGCTGCGTCCTGTTTGTCCGTTTCTGCAGTCTTAATATCGGCTGCGATACGGTTCTTTCTGTCATTCAGCAGCTTACGTGCCGGTTCAAACAGCATCTTGGACATGAATAAAAATAAGAAAAATACTGCTAACGCCATCAAAACCACATCATGCAGTAACTGAAAATCCAGTCCAAAAAGTCTTGTCATTTCCTCCAAGGTTCGGCCTCCTTTCCAATTTTTTTATTCCAAGAATGGAGCGCCATTCATTAGCCTAAAGGCTGTACGAACAGTAAGAGCATTGCGATCAAGAGTCCGTAAAGACCTGTTGTCTCTGCAACTGCCTGTCCTAAAAGCATGGTTGACATGATATCTCCTTTTGCACCCGGATTGCGTCCAACTGCTGCTGCACCATGTCCTGCTGCGATACCCTGTCCAATACCAGGTCCGATACCGGCGATAACTGCCAGACCTGCACCGATAGCTGAACATGCCATAATTAAATCGTGTCCTGTGATATTCATATAAATCCTCCTTGTTTTGCGAAGCAAAATCCGAACCCTCTGGTGAGGAGAGGATTTGCCTCCTTGTTTTGCGAAGCAAAATCCGAACTCATTAGTGAGGAGAGGATTTTACTCCTAAATATTATTATTCTTGTTCGTAGTTCTGACCAATGTATGTCATTGTCAACATACAGAATACATACGTCTGAATTGCTCCTGAGAACAAGTCAAAGTATACATGGAGTGCTGCCGGCCAGATGATTGCTATTTTGCTCAGCAGTCCATAAACCAGTGCCATCATAACGGTTCCTGACAATACGTTTGCGAAAAGACGCAAGGACAATGAAATCGGCACTGCGATCTCACTGATCACATTAATCGGAAACCAGATTGGCAGCCATGGCGGCAATGGGGAACACATATCTGTCCAGATCTGCCTGATCGGCAGATTCTTAAACTGCGTGATATGGATCAGGAAGAATGTAATAAGACCAAGTGCCAGTGTCGTACCATAGTCAGCCGTTGGTGGTCTTAATCCAAACAGACCTGAGATACTGTCTCTTATACACATCTG
>ENA-OYZB01001047-OYZB01001047.1-human-gut-metagenome-genome-assembly--contig:-NODE-1047-length-9538-cov-3.901613_pt1 | contig 9538 bp, 6 predicted proteins | sample MGYA00243258_ERZ653467 | MGnify/ENA primary metagenome ERZ653467 (study PRJEB26926, sample SAMN06165011) | human gut metagenome | biome: ENVO:00009003; feature: ENVO:2100002; material: ENVO:00002003... | reverse complement strand
ATCTACACTTCTAGCTTCGTCGGCAGCGTCAGATGTGTATAAGAGACAGGTATCGAACAATCGTCTAATGCTCTTTATGTTATCGACGGTATTCCAATGTATAACCTGAGCGCTTCTGGTGGTTCTGAAGAGATGCAATCGCAAGGCTCTACAGAAGCTATAGCTGATATAAACCCAGATGACATTGAATCAATGTCAGTTTTGTCTGGTGCTGCTGCTGCCGCATTGTATGGTAGCAATGCATCTAATGGTGCTATTGTGATTACAACCAAAAAAGGAAAAGTGGGTCGTGTAGCCTTGACCGTATCTAGTAATACAGAAATGTTATCTCCATTCGTCATGCCACAGTTTCAGAATCGCTATGGAACTTCTGGAACAGATGCTAGTTGGGGTAAAAGATTGAATGAAGCTAATTACCGCGGATACGATCCTGCAAGTGATTATTTTCAGACTGGGCTTATTGGAACAGAATCTGTAACACTTTCTACTGGTACTGAACACAATCAGACATATCTTTCTGCCGCAGCCGTTAATTCGCGTGGCATTATTCCAAATAACAAATACGACCGCTATAACTTTACATTCCGGAACACCACTCTTTTTCTAGAAGATAAGATGAAACTGGATGTTGGTGCTCAATATATTATGCAGAAAGACCGTAATATGGTGAATCAAGGTATTTATGCAAACCCATTGTCTTCTGCTTACCTGTTTCCGCGTGGAAATGACTGGGAAGATTACAAAATGTACGAACGTTATGATTTAGAGCGTAATATGTATACGCAATATTGGCCTCAAGGAGGGGGATCGTTCCGTTTACAAAATCCTTACTGGATTAATTATCGTAACTTGCGTGAAAATGACAAAGATCGTTATATGTTGAGTGCAGCTTTAAGTTACGATATTCTAAGTTGGTTGAACGTAGCTGGACGTGTACGTCTAGATAATTCATACAACACATATACACAAAAATACTATGCCTCTACCATCGCAACTATTGCTGAAGGTGAAAATGGTTTTTATGGTGTAACAAACACTCGTGACAAGCAAACATATGCAGACTTATTGTTGAATATAAATAAAACATTTGGCGAGGATTGGAGTTTAACAGCTAATATCGGAGCATCTTATTCAGACAATCGTTCTGAAGCTCTTGCCGTTAGTGGACCAATTGCAGCGAATGGACTTCCTAACTTTTTCACAGTTGCTCAATTGGATAAAGAAACTGGGAAACGTGAAGAAACTGGTTATCGTGAACAAACACAATCTATATTTGCATCTGCAGAAGTTGGTTATAGAAGTACTTACTACTTGACTCTTACCGGACGTAATGATTGGCCAAGTCAATTAGCGGGACCGAACTCAAAACAGTCTTCTTTTTTCTACCCGTCAGTAGGAGGCTCTGTTGTTTTGTCTGAACTTTTCAAATTACCTGAAAGTATTTCATACTTAAAACTACGTGCTTCTTGGGCATCCGTAGGTCTACCATTTGGACGCTTCCTTGCTTATCCAACTTTTTCATGGAATACTTCAACAGGAGCATACTCTTCTCAGTCTGCATATCCATTGTATGATTTGAAACCGGAACGTACAGATTCTTGGGAAGTAGGTCTTACTGCACGTTTCCTTAAACATTTCAATTTTGATGTTTCATTCTATAATACCAAGACTTACAATCAAACCATGGATGCAAAGCTTTCTCCAACAGGAGGCTATAGTACATTCTATGCGCAGACTGGTAACGTACGTAACCGTGGTGTAGAACTTTCACTTGGTTACAAGAATACATGGAACAAGTTTTCATGGAGTTCTAACTACACATTCAGTGCCAATAAAAACAAGATTTTAAGCCTGATTGATGGTTACATAAACCCTGTAACCGGTGAAGAAATAACAAAAGACCGTATGGATGTAGGTGGTTTATCAAAGGCACGGTTCATTCTAAAAGTAGGTGGATCTTTAGGTGATCTCTACTCACAGTCTGACTTGCTTCGAGATTCAAATAATAAGATTTATGTAAATGCCGATGGAAATGTAGCAGTGAATGACAAAGCTGATGATATTTATTTAGGATCTGTTTTTCCAAAAGCTAATATGGCATGGCGCAATGACTTTCAATATGGTAACTGGGGACTTGGCTTCCTTCTTACTGCCCGTTTGGGAGGAGTCGTTTACTCTGCGACTCAAGCCGTTCTTGACTCCTATGGTGTATCCGAAGCTACAGCAGCAGCTCGTGATAATGGTGGAGTCGTGATAAACGGCAACGATATGATTGACGCGCAAAAGTGGTATACAGTGGTTGGTGCCGACAGCGGTATTCCTCAATATTACACTTATAGTGCTACCAATTTACGTCTGCAAGAAGCTTCTGTCAGCTACACTATCCCAAGAAAGAAATTGAAAAATATTATGGATATCACTCTTTCGCTGGTAGGTCGTAACTTGTGGATGATTTATTGCAAGGCTCCTTTCGATCCTGAATCTGTAGCCACTACAGGTAACTATTACCAGGGAATTGATTACTTTATGATGCCTAGCCTTCGTAGCGTAGGATTCAATTTGAAACTTAAATTCTAAAAACGGAAAAGATGAAGAAAAATACAATAATACAGTTTATAGTCACTGGTATGTTTCTTTTCGGTGCAACTGCATGTACAGGAAACTTTGAAGATTACAATAAAAATCCTCATGAACCAGACCAAAATGACATGGGAGTAGATTGGTATTTGGTAAGATCATTAGCTCTTAATTTACAAGATTTGATGATGCCAGAACAAGAGAACTTTTCTCAATATGTAGACTGTTTGATGGCAGGAGCATTTTCGGGATATGTAGCAGACTCCAATTTGGGTACAGGTTGGTCTGGTCGTTACGCAACTTATAATCCTTCAGACGATTGGAAAAAAATTCCATTCAATGATTTTTATTCAAAGTTTTACCCTGATTACTTCAATTTGAAAAATCAAAGCGATGATGAACTTTTCTTATCGTTGGCCGAGTTATATCGTATCGTCGTAATGTTACGTGTAACAGATACATATGGTCCCATCCCTTATTCAAAAGTAGGTGCAGCTAATGCGATCAAATCCCCTTATGATTCTCAGCAAGCTGTCTATGCCAAAATGCTAGAAGATTTGGATAATATTATTACAGTATTAGGAAAGTTTAGCAACCAAAGCTTCAGCTCAAGTGCTGATAGAATTTATAATGGCAATACATCAGCATGGTATAAGTTTGCCAACTCTTTGAAGCTAAGAATGGCGATGCGTACTTGCTATGTAGCAGGATTTAACGTGAATGGAAAAACATCACAGCAATTGGCTGAAGAAGCTGTAGCAGCAGGTGTTATGACTGCTGCAACTGATGGCGCTTATCGTAAAGTTGCCGATCATAATCCATGGCAACGTTTTATGGTACTATGGTCAGATGCACGAATTTCAGCGGATTTAACCTGCTACATGAATGCATACAACGATCCTCGTCGCGAAGCATATTATGATAAAAGTACTTTTGGCACCGTGTCGGGAAATGCATATACTGGAGAAGAAAGTTATGTAGGTTTACGTCGGGGTATTCTGCAAGGACAATATAACTCCTGGTCACAAGGCTCTTCTTGTATGAAAGTCACTACGAGTGATAATATAGTTGTGTTCCGTGCATCAGAAGTCGCTTTCTTGCGTGCTGAAGGAGCTCTTCGTAACTGGAACATGGGAGGAACAGCTAAAGACTTCTATGAGGAAGGAATCCGTTTGTCGTTTGAAGAAAACGGAATTACCAGTGGAGTCGAAAATTATCTTGCAAGTACGGGAAAAGTAGAAGCATATAAAGATCCACTGAAAGGACAAAGTGCCCAAACTTATGATTACTCTGGAGCTATTAATACAAATGTAACTGTGGCATGGTCTGGAGGTGATTTTGAAAAAAGCTTAGAACAGATTATTACTCAAAAATGGATTGCAAACTTTCCAAATGGTATGGAATCATGGACTGAGTACCGTCGTACAGGCTATCCTAAATTAATGCCAATGGCAGCAAATGCAAGTGGAGGAATTGTTAATGATGCGGAAGGTGCACGACGCATGCCATATCCAACTGATGAATATCGTGAAAATAGAGAAAGCGTAGAAGCAGCAGTTGCGACATTGACACAAGAGTCCAAGACTAAAAGAGGAGATACGATGGCAACTCACGTATGGTGGGACTGTAAATAAATCAACCAATGAGTAACAAAAAATAAAAATATATACCAAGTACTTAGTATATTAAATTATACAAATAAAATTACCTTAATTATAGCATATATGAGAAGAAAAATAAAATATCTCATGCCTGTAATGCTGGCATGTTCTATGATGCAGTTCTCGTGTTCTGACTGGACAGATCCAGAAAGCATCAATATACATACTCCTTCTATGGAGGAACAAAATCCGGAACTTTATGCTCAATACCTGGAATCTCTCAACAACTTTAAAGCAACAGACCATCAGGTAGTAATTGTTTCAGTTAATAATGTAAGTACTGTAACAACCTCACGCAGTCAACATCTTACTGATATGCCTGACAGTCTCGACTATATTTGTCTAAACAATACAATGGAAGTAAATCAGGCAAATATATCTGAGATGAAGGAAGTACGTCGATTGGGTACAAAAGTATTGGGATTAGTTGATTTCGATGCTATAGAAAGTGCATGGAAAAAGATTCTTGAAGAAGAAGCAGCCAACGCTGTACCTAATCCCGAATCTGATGAAACAGAAAATGGAGAAGAAGGAGAAGAGACTGTCGACGATGCAACACGTTTTATTGAATACTGCAAAAGTGAGGTCACTAAACAAATCGCCGCAAGTAACGCTTTAGATGTAGATGGAATTGTAGTGAATTATACAGGCTTCGACCTCAATTCGCTTGTTGAAGAGAATGAAATTGGAAAGTTGCGAATACTAATAAGGACTTGCTTTTCAAAGGTTACCCGCAGAACGTTATTGGTAAAAGTCTGCTTTCTGATTGTAAATACATCATTGTCAATGCGCATGGAGCAAAAAACCAATACGAGATGTCTTATCTCATACTCATGGCATCAGCAAAAAACGTACCAACCGACCGCTTCATCATGGGAGTAACAACGCCTTATCTTACCAATTCGGGGAGTTACAATGGTGAACTCGGAGATGGCTCATCTGCCATCATTGGAGCTGCTCAATGGGCAGTGGCAAAGACGCCTGACTACACCAAAGCTGGAATTTCAATTGATGCAGCGGAAAAAGACTATTTTAATGCCAGCAATGTATACCCAACCTTAAAAGAAGCTATAAGTATATTGAGTCCAACCGTTAAATAAAAAACTGCCTTATGAAATTAAACAATTTAATATTTACAGCTCTTGCCGGTTTCTCAATAATTCTTGCCGGTTGCCAGAACAACGATGAAAATGAACAGCATTATGACAATAAACTCTTCATTTCGGCATCGAACTTTACTAAGGAAATACTGTTCAAAGCTGGTGATACAAATGTAGAAACTGGTCTTTCAGTAGCCATAGCAAAGCCTGAAGAACATGATATCAAAGTGACTATGTCACCTGCTCCCGAACTTTTATCAACTTATAAACTGGCATATTACGATGAAACTGCAGTACTTCTTTCTGAAGAACATTATTCAATGCCAGAAACTTCGACTACCATCAAATCAGGTAGTATAGTTAGTCCAGAATTGCCTATTGAATTCATTAATACAGGAGAACTTGATATCAAAACCACTTATGTGCTTCCAGTCACTATTAAATCAGTGGAAGGAATCGGCGTTTTGCAAAGTGCTAAGACATATTATTATGTATTCCGCGGAGCATCACTTATTAATGTGGTATGTAATATCAGTCGTAATCGTGCTTATCCGGACTTCAAGAATGACTCCAAATTCAATAATCTAACGGAGAATACGATGGAGATACTGTTCAAGGCCAATTCATTCCCTAATACTCTGAACACGTTGATGGGTATCGAAAGCAATTATTTGCTCCGTATCGGTGACGCAACCATTCCGAATAACCAACTTCAAGTAGCTACTTCTGTTAACAATTGTACAAGCGCAGACCTTCAACTTGAAAGTGGCAAGTGGTATCATGTAGCTGTCGCATTCAATAAAGGTAATGTCAAAGTATATATCAATGGCGTAGAAAAGCTTTCCGGTTCAACGGGAAAGAGTTCTGTTAGTCTTGGTGCTAAACATACCAATGAGGAAGACGGCTCACGTTGTTTCTGGGTAGGTTATTCCTATAAAGATGACCGCTATTTTGATGGCGTCGTTTCCGAAGTACGAATCTGGAATCGTGCATTAACAGCAGAAGAAATTCAGGCAACAAATCACTTCTACACAATAGAACCTGAATCGGAAGGGCTCATTGCATATTGGAAATTCGACGAAGGTTCGGGTACAGTAGCTAAAGATTACAGCGTGAGTGGCTATGATTTGACAATCGAAAAAGAACCTAAATGGGAATCTGTTTCATTGCCTCAATAATAAATCATTTAACTAAGAATTGAATATGAATATGATAAACAATATCAAATATGCTTTCCTGCCAGTGGTAATGTTCACTATGGCAACCTTCACATCTTGTGAGGAAGACATTGAAATAGGAAACAAGATAGATGAATCTTCTTATTTGGCATCGACTCAACTGAGCGGATTATTATTGGACGAAAATACGAATAAAAACAGTTCGGTAATCGAGCTCCGAAATAATGAATATAGCACTAATGTGGTATTCCGTCTTTCTAAACTACCTCAAAAAGGAGTAGATGTTCAAATAGCTGTCGAGGAATCATATGCAGCTATATACAACACTATCCATGAAACGGATTTCGAAGTGTTTCCTGCCGCTAATGTGAAAATCGCAAATAATGGTACTTTTGTACTTGCCCCAGATGATAAAGTTACCCCAAGCGTGAAAGTTACACTGACTGCGTTTGATGGAATGGAAGAGGATAAAACCTACATAGTACCTTTGACAGTAACATCTTCTACTGAAGGAGTAACATTTACTGAAACGTCCAAGCATATGGTGCTTCTCGTTCAAGATTATCGCAACAAACCTAATACTAACAAAGGAGAAGATGCGGTACAAACAGTTCTTTATTTCGAAGTTAATGATACTAACCCGCTCAATGCCCTTGAGTTTCTGACTGAAAGTGGTAAATATTTTTTCGACCATATCGTACTTTTTGCTGCTAATATCAATTGGGATCCAGAGAAACAACGAGTATATTTAGCGAACAATGAAAATGTTCAATTCTTGCTCGACAATAATGATAAGTATCTACAACCATTGCGTAAAGCTGGTATGAAAATTATTATCAGCATCCTTGGTAATCATGACGAAGCTGGTGTCGCTCAACTTTCGGATATGGGAGCTAGGGAATTCGCCCGGGAACTGGCAGCTTATTGCCGTGCTTATAATCTGGACGGCGTCGCTTTCGATGACGAATATTCGAACTCACCAGACCTTTCAAACCCCTGGCTTGCAAGCCCATCAGCTTATGCAGGTTCACGATTAATGTATGAATGTAAAGCTGTCATGCCGGAAAAAATTGTCTCGCTCTATAACCTTGGCAACATGTATTCAAGTAGTCTCCAAGTTATCGATGGTATCGAACCTGGTCAGTATTGCGATTATGCTGTAGCTGACTATGGTGGGGCTGCTGGGCCAGGTACCGGTATGACATTGAAACAGTGTGCTGGTATGTCAATAGAACTAAGACGAGGCAGTGGCAACTCAAGTGAATCTACAGCGCGTTCTAGAAAAGAAGCTGGTTATGGATACTACATGTTCTTCGCACTTGACCCATCATTATATGGTTCACAAGTATATAGATGCCAATCCGTTTGTAAAGGTTTGTACGATGAAACATTAGTTTATCCAAGTTACTATTATAAAAAGAATAGTACAGAACGTGAAGCTATTAACTGATTAATGTATATTTTACCTTAAAAAGAATAGATATGAAATTATTTAAGAATTTAATGATAGTGTTATCGGTATCCCTCCTACTATGGGGTTGTTCTGATGATGATGAATCAATCAATAATGGTAATTCAACAATCTCACTATCGACCAATATACTCCAAGTGGATAAAAATGGAGGGGATGCTACAGTTACTGTAACAAGCTCCGATAACTGGCGGTTGTCAGGAATATGTGATTGGGCACATCCGTCAATAACTTCAGGTAAAGATGGTGATGTAGTTACTTTTACCATCGATCCTAACAAATTAGATGAAAAGCGTACTGCAACCTTCAAGTTTTTCACAGGTTCTTCAGTTGTGCCACTACAAGTAGAGTCTCAACCTGCATATATAATGGATTTACTTTCTGACGAAGCTCTTTCTATTACTAAAGAAAAAAGTACTGTGAGAATTCAACTTAATACCAATGTGGCCGACCCAACGATAACATATAGTGACGGTGGTAAAGAGTGGCTGACATTCGATAGACGTAATGAATTCGGTGGCAAAGTAACTTTATCATTCACTGCTGCCGAGAACAAGACATATAAAGATCGTAGTACAAAAATTACAATCTCAAGCCCACTCGTTACTGAAAGTGTCAATGTAGATATTAATCAAAAACAAACAGATGCAATTATCACCGAAAGTAACACTTTAACATATGATCTAACAGCACGAACTATCTCTTTTAAAGTGAAATACAACGTCAATTACGCTATTTCCATAACAAAAGGGAAAGATTGGATTACTGATCAATCAATTTCCGAACCACAAAAAGGCGATGATGGTTTGACTACGGTTACTGTTACTTATAAACTATCCGCATCACCAGCTTCGCGTGGAGGTACAATTCATATTGCCCAAACCAGTGGTACATTAGTAAAAGATATTGCTATTGTTCAAAAAGATCCGGACGCCAGCCCTGTGGAAATTCCAGATGCCGTTCTTCGAGCACTTTGTATATCTAACGGTTGGGCTCTCCCTATTGATGATACCAAATGTATTATTCTTGAAGAAGGATTAAACGCAACTTCATTCTCTAACACCTCATACTCTAACCAGATTAAAGATTTAACCGGAATAGAGTATTTCCCTAACCTGACTTCATTACGTTTAGGTTATTGTTCAAACATGAAAAAGCTTGATATTTCAGGTTTACATAAGGTATCATCACTCACATTTAATAGCCCTACTATTTGTGAAGAGTATAATTTGGGAGATAATCCAATTACTAGTTTCAATGCAGGAGGTAGCTATGTTTATTCGGAGGCAGAAAGTCTTAAAGTCATCAGTAGTAAACTTGAGTCTTTGGATTTAAGTCTTGTTTCCTGGTATGCAAGTTATGATTATGTTACGTCAATTGATGCTTCGGAATGTCCAGCATTAACAAACTTAAACGCCAATCGTAGCAGCAAAATTAAGACTCTTTATTTAAAGACTGGTCAAGTGATACCAAAGTTAACTAAGAATGATGCAACTACTATTGCTGTCTCTTATACACATCTCCGAGCCCACGAGACGCTCATGAATCTCG
>ENA-OYZB01001031-OYZB01001031.1-human-gut-metagenome-genome-assembly--contig:-NODE-1031-length-9620-cov-11.227914_pt1 | contig 9620 bp, 8 predicted proteins | sample MGYA00243258_ERZ653467 | MGnify/ENA primary metagenome ERZ653467 (study PRJEB26926, sample SAMN06165011) | human gut metagenome | biome: ENVO:00009003; feature: ENVO:2100002; material: ENVO:00002003... | reverse complement strand
TATTTACAGCAGTTGTCATATTCAGACCAAGCTCATTGAAGATTTCCTCCGCCTGGTCCTTGATTGCCTTGTCTATACGAATATTTAAATTAGTTGTTGCCATACAGAACACCTCCATTCAAGTATAGTATATTCAAATATGTGCCTAATGTCAACACATTGTCATCATATAAGATATATATGAAAAACTGAAATAAATACTTTCTCCCCCAAATTATGCCTGTTTTGTAAAAAAACTTGATATCTGTTGTCCAAGAAAGAAACCAACCTGTGGATATAATTCTTGGATTTCCTGATATTTTGCCTCAATCATTTTCGGTTCATCAGCCCAGGTTTTTTCATATATTTTGAAAGCTCTTTTAAAATGTGTTTTGGCTTGCGAAAGATTGGCGGTCATCAGATAAATGGTTCCAAGGGTTTCCTGAACTTTGGCATAATTCAGACAGTCATCGGAAAGGTATTCCTTGATGATGCCAGATAATTTTTGCAGGACAGAGATTCCTTTTTCCATATATTCTTTTGCAAGATCTGGGTAACCGTTCATGCGGTAAAGACCACCGAGGTTTGAATGGAGATTGGAAACAAGATGAGCATTCTCTTCTGTAATTTTTTTAACCAGGGCAAGGGCATCCTTTTCCAGTTTTATTGCTTTTTCTGGTTTGGTTTCAAGGGCTGCCTGAAAATCTAGCAATAATGGCCGGTCAGAGTCAGTGCCAATGCTTTTTGTCTTTAACAGATACTTTAATTCCTGAATGATTACATTCATACCTTTGTGGTAGTTATAGTTATCCATGTATGGAAATTTAACCATACAGACGATAGGAAAGTGTGGGGGATTTCGTCTGTGTCATGACACAGGCAGTGCTTGCTATTCTTGATTAGTTAAAGGCTTTTAACTTTCCTGATTTTAAAATAATACCGATCAATAATATCCTGCAATGTAATGGATTTCATTTTTTCATCTACCATATTTTGAATTTCATGATAGAAGTCCCCAATAGCGAATTGAATGTTGATACCGATTCCACAATCCGGATTGGTATCTGTGTCCAGGTGAAGCAGCGGCTTATCGCCCTCTACGGCTCGGTAGATGTCATACATATTGATTTTATCTGCCGATTTTGCAAGAGCGGCATTCGCATGACCTTGTGTGTTGACAACAATGCCTGCATTTTTCAGGGTTGCCATAAGCTGTCTGACATAAGCCGGGTTTGTCTTGATACTTTCTGCGATTTTTGTGCTGGAGAGTTGTTCGTCATCTCCAAGAGCAATAAATATAAGAATATGAATGGTGTCACTAAGCTTTGTGGAATATTTCATTTGTCACCTCGAATTTTCTTCTTGCAATTTTTAAACTTACATGATAGTATGATTTTAATACTTGATATAAATTTAATTTTAACAAGTAAAAAAATAAAAGTCAAGCAAAATAAAAAGTGTGGAATCTGATATAAAAAAGGAGATAAAGTGGTGTATGCAAAAGGAGGAACAAGTCAGTTTTCTGGCAGAAAAAATCCGTCAGGCAGATGCCGTTTTGATAGGCGGTGGTTCTGGTCTTTCCAGTGCGGCGGGATATAACCATTATCATTGGCTACCCTATATGGAGGAATGTTTACAAGATTTCAAGGAGTGGTATGGACTGAAATCTCCTTTTGACGGTTTTTACTACTGTTATTCATCGCCGGAACAACAGTGGGCATATTATGCACGTTACATACAAAGTATGTGGGATGCACCTACAGGACAGCCATACTATGACCTGCGTGATATTGTGGCGGAAAAAGAAATCTTTGTTTTAACAACCAATATAGATATGCAGTTTGAACGGATTTTTCAGAAAGAAAGGATTTGCGATTATCAAGGTAACATCGGCTATCTTCAATGCAGTCAGCCTTGCCATGACCAAATTTATTCCAATGTAGAAATGATTCGCAGGATGAACGAAAATATCCGGGGGCTGCGTGTTACTTCCGAGCTTCTGCCAAGATGTAATGAGTGCGGGAGAATCATGGTTCCCTGGGTAAGGGATGATACATTTTTGGAGGGGAAAGACTGGAGGGAAGGTGTAAGGCGATATGAGAATTTCCTGAAAAAATATCTTATGAATGGAACAGATAAGAATGTTGTACTGCTGGAGCTGGGGGTTGGTGAGATGACACCCAGTATTATTAAACTTCCTTTTTGGGAAATGACATACAAAAATGAAAAGGTGTTTTATGCCTGTCTGAATCAGAAGAAATCCTCAGCTCCAGAACATATAAAAGACAAAGGCATTTATATAGCAGGAGATTCGGCAGAAACCCTGCGGGATTTAAAAGAAAACATAGCGGGAAAGGAAATGTGATGAAGATGAATGTATATCAAGAGATAAGTCAAATCATCAAAGAAGCAGATGGTATTTTGATTGGAGCCAGTAATGGTTTGTCTATCGCAGAGGGATATAATATTTTTGCAGATGACGCATGGTTTCAGGAAAATATGGGAGATTTCAGAGAAAAATACGGACTGCGTTGTGTTTTACACGGATTTTCAGTGCCAATGAAGGTAGAAGAAAAGTGGGCGTTTGTAAGCAGACTTGTTAAGGCAAAAGCTATGCAGGATGAGCCGAGTGAGATTATGAAAAATATCTATGCACTAGTAAAGGATAAAGAATATTTCGTAGTAACTTCCAATGCGGAGGATCATTTTGTGCCGGCAGGTTTTGAGGCAGACCGTGTTTTTGAAATGGAAGGGAAATTAACCCAGATGCGGTGCAAGAACAGATGTCATGATGAGGTCTATCCTAATCAAAAAGCAGTTCTCGCCATGACAGAAGAGGAAGTAAACGGAAGAGTACCCAAAGAGTTACTGCCGAAATGTCCAAAATGCGGTGGAGATATGGAAGTAAATTGGGGTGAGATGTCCTCGTTTACAGAAACGAAAAATTGGAAAGAAAAGGCTGCCCGTTATCAAGAATTTATTCAGAATTTACATGGAAAGAAGCTGGTAATTCTGGAATTTGGCATTGGTTGGAGAAATCAGATGATTAAAGCTCCTTTGATGCAGCTTGCAGCAGTAGAACCACAGGCAAGATATATCACATTTAACAAGGGCGAAATTTACATTCCAGAAGAAATCAAAGAAAAATCCATCGGTGTGGATGGTAATCTTACGGTAGCGTTAAAGGAAATCAGAAAGGGAAGGATAGACTAAGTAAGGTGGTTAAAGATATTACAGTTGTGAGATAGGAGAATGAAAAAAATGAGCTGTTATGAAAATTTGGTAATGAAAACACAAATGAACTATTCCAGACACTATAGTACCTATGCATCCGGCGGTACTGCTGTAGTGTTGAGCAAACAAAAACCACTTCCTTATGAGGAACAGATTCAGGAATTTGTTCGCAGAGTGCAGGAGGCAGAGTGTATCATAGTAGGCGGAGCATCCGGTTTATCAGCGGCTGGAGGTGGTGACTTTTATTATAGTGATACCCCTTCTTTTCGTGAGCATTTTGGAAAATTTGCAGATAAGTATGGATTCAAAGGTGCTTTTAGCGGCATGATGCATCGGTTTTCTACAAGAAATGAACACTGGGGATATGTGGCAACCTTTTTAAATACTACACAAAATGCCCCTATCAGAGAGCCATATCTGGATTTGGATAGAATCTTGCAGGGAAAGGACTTTCATATCTTAACGACTAATCAGGATACACAGTTTGTAAAGATTTATCCGGAAGAAAAGGTCAGTGAGATTCAGGGAGATCATCGTTTCTTCCAGTGTTCCCAGTGCTGTCAGGATGAAACATGGGATGCCGTACAACCTGTGGCAGATATGATTGCGGCTATGGGAGAGGGGACAATGGTGCCGGATGAACTGATTCCTCGCTGCCCTCATTGTGGTGCGGAAATGTTTCCGTGGGTAAGAGGATATGGGAATTTTCTGCAAGGGAAAAAATACGAAGAAGAATATGAGAAAATCTCAAAATACATTCAAAAGAACAAAGATAGAAAAATTCTCTTGATAGAACTTGGAGTAGGGCGCATGACACCGATGTTTATACAGGAACCGTTTTGGGAACTGACAAACAGTTTGAAAGATGCATATTATATTTCCGTAAATTCAGAATATCAGTTTTTGCCGGAATTCATTGAAGATAAGGGGATTGCTATTTTGGGAGATATAGGAACAGTGTTAAAAGATTTGCGGAAAGCAAAAGAGGAAAGTGCATTTGTATAGGATACTTGTTCTTGATATTCCACTTGATGGAAAAACATTAGAATATTGATTGATACAAAACTGCACTCAGGGATATTGTGGGTGCAGTTTTGCATTAAAATTATTGATTACGATACAGTTTCTGATATGCAGTAGGTAATATCTGAAATATATCTCGGAAAGCCGATGTAAATTTACTTTGGCTTTTATATCCCACAGCGGCGGCAATTTCCGAAATAGATTTATCTTCCTGCAACAGCATATTTGATGCCGACTTCATACGGTATTCTTTCATGTAAGAAGCGATGGGCATTTTATTGTTATTTTGAAAAGCTGCGAGGCGTTTCAGGAAGAGCAAACTGTTGAAGTCAAAAAGTGGCTAAGAGCGTTATATTTAATTCACTTTGGCAGGGTGATATGACTGTATGGATCAAGGTTGGTTGCAACTTCTGACTTTTATAGCCGTAATCCTTTAATATCTTTAATGCGTGATAAGATCATATTGCAACTGCAGCTGATAATGCCAGGCAGTGTATCAATGACATTGTGCAGGAAGTATTCCATTTCATCACCTGATGAAGCAACGGCATGTACATGAAGCCTGTCTCTTCCTGTGACACGGTAAATCTGTGTGATTGTATTATTTTTGTACAATATATCTGTCACCTGCGCCAGGTACTCCGGTTTTGTTTCAATTTCAAAATAGCATGATACAGCCCCACTGATTTTTTGCGGATTAATAATTGTTGTATATTCTTCGATTACGCCTCTTTTCTCCAAAGCCTGGATACGGGCTTTTACTGCCACTCTGGAAATACCGGTTTCTTCACCGATATCAGAGTAAGAGATACGTGCGTTTTCTATAAGCAGCCGGATAATCTTCTGATCCAACTCATCTAAACCGTCCAGGTACATAAGTTCCCTCCTGTAAAATAATATAAAATAATATCCATCTGATAGCAGTTTTTTTCAATATCAAATATCATATCATTTATATTACTAAAAGTAAACAGCAGCTTGACTTATTTGCTGTAACTACATATAATTGTTGCGTAACGAAATTTTAAACTTACATTTTGAAAATACAATCGTGATTTCGGATAAAAAACAGGAATTGATGGAGAAAAATGAGAATGTCAAAAGATGAATATTTAATCACAGATGCCCCTCTTAAAGCACTGACTGTTTTTGCAATGCCTATGATTCTGGGCAGCTTCTTTCAACAAGTATATAATATGGCTGATTCCATTATCGTCGGTCAGTTTGTGGGATCCTCTGCACTTGCGGCAGTTGGAGCCTGTGCCGCTTTGACCAATGTTTTCATCTGTGTGGCTTTGGGAGCCGGTGTAGGAGCAGGTGTACTTGTGAGCCGCTATTTTGGAGCTCAGAATTATAGCAAAATGAAAACAATTGTGTCAACATCGTTGATCAGTTTTCTGATTCTGAGTATACTTCTGGGGGTTTTTGGCTTTGTTTTTTCTCATTTTATGATGAGTTTATTACAAACACCTGCTGACATACTGGATGAAGCGGTACTGTATCTGCGTGTTTATTTTGTGGGATTTCCCTTTCTGTTTATGTACAATATCCTTTCAACGATGTTCAATTCCATCGGTGAATCGAAGATTCCGTTGGGCCTTTTGATATTTTCTTCTGTTTTGAATATTGTTATGGATCTTTGGATGGTGGCAGGTTTAGGGCTGGGTGTGTTCGGTGCCGCCCTTGCAACTCTCATTGCGCAGGGGATTTCCGCAGTGTTTTCGCTTTTGATTTTCTTTAACCGGATGCGTCGATATAAAAGCCGCTTTAACTGGTTTGACAGGCAGGAGTTACATTCCATGCTTCGTATTGCAGTACCATCGGTTCTTCAGCAATCCACAGTGTCAATTGGTATGATGATCGTACAGGCGGTTGTAAATCCCTTCGGTACACAGGCGCTGGCAGGTTATGCGGCAACCATGAGAGTAGAGAATGTTTTTTCACTGATATTTGTATCCATTGGAAATGCGGTTTCGCCCTATGTTTCCCAGAATCTTGGAGCAAAGAAAATTGAACGTATTAAAAAAGGATATCACGCTGCACTGGTGTTAGATCTGTGTTTCGCAGTCCTTGCTTTCATAGTCATTGAAACACTGCACACCCCAATTTCTTCCTTATTCCTTGGAAAAGATGGAACCGCTCTGGCATATCAGGTGTCCGGGGATTATATGAAATGGCTGGGATATTTCTTTATTTTTATGGGTATTAAGATGGCAACAGATGGAGTTCTTCGTGGACTTGGAATTATGCGGCCGTTTCTCATTGCCAATATGGTAAACCTTGCCATTCGGCTGTCAGTTGCCTTGATTTTTGCACCGCGTTATGGAATTGCATTTGTCTGGCTTGCTGTACCGGCCGGATGGCTTGCGAATTTTCTGATCTCCTATGGGGCACTTAGAAAATCATGGCCGGTTGATGAAGGAGTTTCATTCCGGTAAATTTTTCTTAAGTTTTGATGGGAAGCTGGATTTGTATGTTAAGAGGTATATTTTCGTTACTGTTCACTGGCAATATCCCGCGAAGCGTGTTGCTGTGAACAGTAACATATTTTCTTATAGACATGATATAGTATGAGTGCTATAATAAAAATAATTTTTTATGGCATTTATTGGCAAACCGGTTGAAAAGCCGGGGCGCAAAGCCAGAAGGAGCTAAAGTCAGATTGAAATCTGGCCATGCCAGCCGGTTGCATCATGCCTCAGTAATAAAAAAAGGTAAATGTTAAATGGGCATTATGGAAAAAGTTCCTGTAAAATTTTTTACAAGGAACTTTTTTTTGTCTTCAAGCGGATATTCGCAACCTCCGCAGGGGACTTACCTGATTCGGTTAAATTTGATGGAAAATAGAGAAGAACAGCAGGAATGGAGAAAAGATGAAAGGAAAAAGAGTGATTGCAGGCATTCTGCTTGTGGGAATTTTAGCAACTGCCCTGGCAGGGTGCAAAAATGCAGATGTTACTAAAAAAGAAAGAGAAAAGCCCGTTATCACCCTGGGCAGTGACAGTTATCCGCCATACAATTATCTGAATGAAGATGGAATCCCCACAGGAATTGATGTGGAACTGGCTACAGAAGCTTTCAGAAGAATGGGGTATCAGGTGGATGTTGTCCAGATCAACTGGGAGAAGAAAAAAGAACTGGTAGAAAGCGGAGAGATCGACTGTATTATGGGCTGTTTTTCCATGGAAGGACGCCTTGACGATTACCGCTGGGCAGGACCCTACATAGCAAGCCGCCAGGTAGTTGCTGTAAATGAGAGCAGTGATATCTATAAACTAAGTGATCTGGAGGGAAAGAACCTTGCCGTCCAGTCCACAACCAAACCGGAAGGCATCTTTCTGAACCGGACAGATGAAAGGATCCCCAAACTGGGCAATCTGATCAGTCTTGGGCACAGGGAACTAATCTATACCTTTCTGGGAAAAGGATATGTAGATGCAGTTGCTGCACATGAGGAATCCATTGTCCAGTACATGAAGGATTATGATGCAAGCTTCCGTATCCTGGAAGATCCGCTGATGGTGGTCGGGATAGGTGTTGCTTTTGCAAAAGAGGATGACAGAGGAATTTGTGAGCAGATGGATCAGACGCTGGAAGAAATGCGTCAGGATGGCACATCCCTGAAAATCATTAAAAAATATCTGGATGATCCCCAGAAGTATCTGGAGGTGGATAATCTTGGATATTAGGAGAAGAATAAAAGTAAAGCGATTCTGGATATTCGGCATTCTGCTTGGAATCTGTGTGACTGCAGCTTCCCTGTATTACTTTTTTCAGGCAGAGAAAAAGGAAGCAGAGAACAGGATGGTGAAAACTGTAAACTATGTCAAAGTGCAGTGTTCCACCTACACCCATTATAATGAAGCTTCGGAATCTAAAAGTCTCCTCCGCGCCATTGAAAGTGCCAGACAGATGAGTACGAATATCGACATGGAAACAGAAAACGGCTGCCGGTTAAGCCAGGAGTTTCTGAAAGAAAATCTGCAGACCCTCTGGGTGGATGGTATCCTTGTGCTGGATGCAGAGGGAAAGACAGTCTGCAAATACAGCATGGATGAGGCTCTGACCAATGAGATCACAGATTATCTGCAAAAAGACATTATCATGGATTTTACCGGATATGAAGAAAGATCTTATTCGGAACGGATTGACCGAGAAGACGGATCACGTATCGACATTGCAGCCTGTGCCAGAAAAGATGCACCAGGTATGGTTGCAATTTATTATTACACATCTCCGGAATTTGTCAGAAATTATACCCTGACAATACAGAACCTTTTAAATGGCTATAGCACTCAGAAAGATGGAACGATTATTGTTGCAGATAAGGGAACCATCGTTGCCAGCAACGATGAAAGCCTGCTGGGACAGGATACTGCCGGCAATCAGGTTGTCCAGGCAATGAAAGAGCATACAGACAGTCAGCATATTTTTCATTTAAAAAATGAAGGAACCGGAGGTTACGGAATCATGCTGAAGCAGCGGGATTATTATATTTATACCTATCTTCCGGATACGGAAGTATTCCGTAACCTGCCACTAAGTGTAACAGCTGTCGTTTTTCTTTATTTACTCATATTCGGTATATTCTGCTTCTGGGGTTACAGAGCGGATCTGGCACACCGGAAACAGGAACAGGAAAAAGATGAAAAATATAAAGCAGAACTTCTGAGAACAGCAAAAAAAGCAGAAGCAGCCAATGAGGCAAAAACCGAGTTTCTGCAGCGAATGAGCCATGATATCCGGACACCGATCAATGGAATCTGCGGCATGATCAATGTGGCAGACTATTATGCAGACAATATGGAGAAACAGACGGAATGCAGGGCAAAGATCAAAGAGGCATCTCATCTGTTGCTGGAACTGATAAACGAGGTTCTGGACATGAGCAAGCTGGAGTCAGATGAAGTGGTTCTGGAAGAAATCCCATTTAATCTGAACAGTATTTCTGAGGAAATACTGGGTGTGATCGAACATATGGCTACAGAGCAGAATATCCGGATCATTTGGGAAGAGAAAGAAGTTACACACTGGAATCTTATTGGAAGTCCGGTGCATGTGAAACGGATTCTGATGAATATTTTGTCCAATGCGGTGAAATATAACAAAGAAAACGGATATGTCTATATCAGCTGTCGGGAAATCCCATCGAAACAGACAGCAATGACCACATTGGAATTTGTCTGCAGAGACACCGGAATTGGAATGACAGAGGCATTCCAGAAACGCATTTTTGAACCATTTGCACAGGAACATGCAGGAAGCCGCACAAAATTCGCCGGAACAGGGCTGGGAATGCCAATCACAAAAAAACTGGTGGAAAAAATGAGCGGAACCATTTCCTTTGAAAGTAAAGAAGGCACAGGGACTACATTTGTGATCCG
>ENA-OYZB01001015-OYZB01001015.1-human-gut-metagenome-genome-assembly--contig:-NODE-1015-length-9736-cov-5.948043_pt1 | contig 9736 bp, 7 predicted proteins | sample MGYA00243258_ERZ653467 | MGnify/ENA primary metagenome ERZ653467 (study PRJEB26926, sample SAMN06165011) | human gut metagenome | biome: ENVO:00009003; feature: ENVO:2100002; material: ENVO:00002003... | reverse complement strand
TTCCAGAAGCGCGGTGTACTGGTTTGTGCAGTCGATGTAGGACTGCTGTAAAAATAGAGTTTTGTGTGACATGTCTTTTCTTTGTTCCTTACTTTATCATTGTAGTATTAATTTCTGTCCCTCTCCAGGGAACATCGTTTTTCAATCATAGATTGAAACACCTGTATTTTAGTATATCACAGATTTTGTCAAAAATCTTCCTTTTTTCATTACATTTATTGACTTATTGATTCGTAAATTTCGCAGATTTCACTTTTCATTCTTTGAACAATAGCTTCTATTTCTTCATAATCCTCCATCAGCACTTGATTCATTCTGACATATTGCCCATTATTGCTCGGTTGTACTTTAAGCCCTATATAGCCATTATATTTATTCCATTTTCCACAGAATGCGATTATTTTCTGATATAATTCAGTTTCTTGCAAAAACACAGTCCGCTGAAGCAGATCTTTTAAAGCTATATCAAATTTGTCTGACAATATAAGATATTCTGTTTTTATACCTAAAATAGTATCAACTTTTTCTATATCTTCTCATAAGTCCTCGAATTGCCGATATATCCTTGTTTTTCAAGGTTTATCGGCTTTTTTCATTTTCTCAATCTACCGCAGAACTGGGTTTACACTACGCATATCTTCACTCTCAATCGTTGTACATTTCGTTGTAAATCACGCTATCATACTTCTCATTTCTTTATTTGCCCCAACTTCTGACGCATGAGCGTATAAATTGAGTGTGATTGTTATGTTGGAATGTCCCATAATATACTGCAAATTCTTTGGGTTCATATTCTTCTGTGCTAATCTCGTACAGAATGTATGTCTTAGTGTATGCGGTGTGATATGTGGCAATGGAATATCGTGTGTCCTGTTATATTTCTTAACCATTCGTATCAATAATGTTTTGTATGTTACGTTATGTACAGGATAACCATTCTCTAAAAGAAACAGGAAGTGACGATAACCGTCAATCTCTTTTATCATAGGTTTCTGTTTTCTTTTCAGCACTCTCTTAAAGGCTTTTTCTGTTTCATCACTCATTGGCACTTTACGAATACCGCTTTTTGTCTTTGGCTCATTGATATAGTACCCGTCCTTGTCTTTCAATAACTGATGGTCGATATTGATGAAATGGTTTTCAAAATCTAAGTCGTTCCTTGTCAATCCGCAGAACTCTGATATTCTTAATCCTGTTTTCAACAGTATCAGCACATCATCATAATATTTCTGATAACAGGTATCCTGTGCTATGAAATCAAGGAATGCTCTTTCCTGTTCTTCACTTAATGCGACTTTAGTTTTGCTGTCATTTTCAATTACTTCACTAAGTGAAAAATCAAAAGGGTTCTTCCTTACATAATCATCATCAATCGCCATACAGAACGACGCTTTTAATGAACGCTTATAATTCTTGATTGTTCCAAAGGAAAAACCTCTCTGTTGCATACGGATTGCCCATTCTCTAGCGTCTGACGGTTTAATACTGTCAATGCTCCTAGAACCGAGTATATCGTCCTCTAAGGCTTTCATAAGGTACTTTCTGCCGACTTCTGTATTCTTCGTTACATTTGGTCGCTGTGCGTTCTTTTTAGCATATAACTGGCAAAGTGTCATCTTACCGCCCTGCGTGTCGATACCGTCATACAAATCTCTTTGTATGATACGCTCTTTTTCCCTTAATGATAAATCATCTCGTTTGCCTTTCGGTGTTCTGTCTGTCGGTAATAATTTCCAAGCATACACATATTTTGTTTTTCCCAATGCGTCTACATATTTGTAAGTGTATCTACCGTCTGGTCTTTGGCTTTCTCCTCTCTGTAATATTCTGTTCTTGTTATCTCGTCTTTTTAATGCTGACATCTTTCAAACTCCTTTCAAAGTATGAAAGAGCCTTGTATCTACGACTTAATCAAATCATAACACGCACAAGGCTCTTTTGCATTAAATTTGTTCCAGTTTATCTATAACTTTTTCAAAATTCTTTTTCTTGATAAGCATACGGTTACCATTCATAACGACACATTCTCGTTTATGCTCATTGGCAATTTGACGCAATTTATTTTCGCCAATGCGGAAGTAACTGGACGCTTCTTCAATCGTCATAAGGTATCGTTCCCATAGTGGCATACTTAAATCATGCATAAATTCTCACCCCTTTCTGTAAAAATCTTTTTCTAAGCAATTCAACGGCTTTTGTCATAGCCCACAGGAGTTCCACCTCTGCATAGTTCTTATGCAGCCATACCCATTGCGTGCGACGCTTTTAACGCTCAAGCTGTGGCTGTACGGGAGTATCATTATCTGACAGAACAGATCATGGCGGTAAAAGAGGACAAATCTTTTACAGGAACACAGATAGGTTGTCGCTCGCTTTTGCAGGGGAAAGGTCATGGCGTATCTGTTTCAAAGGCTCGCTGTCTGTCAAAGGTATTGAATTGCTTTATTCAGTTGTCAAAGAACACGAAAGAAGAAAATCATCTTTCCTATATACCGCGTTGGAAACCAGGAGAAATGTAACTAATATCCAAAATTTTTTCCTTTCATACCCTAACTACCTATGCAATATCGTTACTGCCAACAATAGAATGAAATATTTTCTTCACTTCATATCAGGACAGAAAAGCGTTATTTGTATCACATTTCTTAAATTTTTTTCTTTCTACGCCATATAGGGAATGGAAAGTGCTGAATGCTAAGTTGAAAATGAAAATTTTTTCTTCTTTTCACACCAACACTCAACTGCTAATGCCTGTTTGAATACAAAATCAAGAAATATAAAATATAATTTCTTCTTTCTTGCACCAACACTCGACGCAAACAAGACATTTGAATACAAATTGAAAATAGTTTTGCGGAAATATTGATTTTCTTTTCAGAACAACACTGTACTTCAAGAGCCTGCTTATTAACCAAATCAAGAAATTTTTTCCTCTTTCACATAACACTGTCCGCTAAATGGTCATTTGTTCGATATTTTCAGAAAATATTATTTTCTTCTTTCACTCCATATAGGGACAGCAACCCTCGATTTAATGAGTAGTTTTGAAAAAAGTTAGATTTCCTTTTCTCACACCATATCTGTACGCTAGTTGATGTTTTGTTGCAGATTTTTCAAAGAAATTAAAAAATACCGTCATTCTCTTGTGGAACAGCGGTATCTATGCGTTCTTCTATGGTTGATTTTTCTAACTGTAATAAATGTTTATGCTTGTCTTTGAGTTCTGCCTGTTCAATCATATCTTTCAGTATCGTTGTATGATTTTCTTTATCCAATGCCTGTACCATTTTTATAGTCGGTGCAACTTGTCTTTGTAACCAATGCAATGCCTTTTGTAAGGTGTAAGGCTCTGGCTTTGTGGTTAAGCGTATCGGCTCTCTGTTATCCCCTACAAACCACGCCCAATCCTCATTCATTTTCCATTGACTTTTCGGCTTATCGTCCTCTCTATCTACAAAGCGGACATAATGATTGATGATAGAAAAAGCGGTGCGTTCAGCGTCACGATAGGACAATAAATCTTTAACCGCATAATAGGCTCGTTCATTCTTCATGCGTATTTCAAAACGGTTCTTGATTTCTGTATCTTCAACTTCTGTGCCATTCTTGACATACTGCTCATAATTCTTCTGATAAGCACACATATATAATTCACTGCTTGTTGAACCGAGGTATAAGGTTTCGCCAGTATTCTTTGGTGTATCATTCCCACTTTTTTCTGTACCGCTGTAATCTTTCTGCATACGGAAGTAGGAGATACATTCGCCAGCCTTATATTTTTCTTTTAGTTTTGGAATATCCAATATTCCGGCTTTATCATTGATTGCCAAGTCAAGTCGTTTCATCTTACCGCCTGCTGTCATACAATCCAGCATAAAGTCATACCATGAGCGTTCCTGTGCCAGCAGATAACTTTCCATTTGCCGACACCCTCTGCCTTTCAGTTCTAACAAAACGCCTAAATGCTCCTGCATGGAACACATGATGTTAATGTCGCCTAAAACATATTTGCTTTCATATCCGTACTTTCCAAAATCTTCATAAAGCATATAATCTGCTTTCAGTTGTAATACCTCACGGATAATCTTTAATGCGTTCGTAGTAGGAAAGCGGACACGAAAGTAATCAATCAATAAGAATAACGGTTCTTGTGGATTGAAACGCTCAATCTGTTTTTCTATCGTTTGTTTTAGTTCAGCAGAGGGAACAACAGTCCCATTCTCTATCTGATTAAAATATGTACGACTGATACCACAAGCAACAGCAAGTTTTCTTTGTGTTACTCCATATTCTTCACGCTTTTGTCTTAATTCTTCTATAAAGTTCTTATCATTCATTCTTCAATTCCTCCAATCAAAAAAGGCAACTACCATATTTGATAATTACCTATACTTACATTTCTGCAAAAGAAAAAGACAATCAATTTCTCTTTTGAAATCAACTGTCTTTCCTATGCTCTATTCAATTTTATGTGTTAAATGAGTGTCTTTTAGTTAACACCCTGTTAAAAGCGGTTTTGCCTTGTAAATACAGCGTTTTCCGCTTAGTAATGTCTCTTGTTTCTTGTTTTTTGTGCCCCCCTTGTTAGATAACGGGGGCTTATAAGGCTCGCTACGCTCGCCCAACCGCCGAAGTGAACCGCCCCCTCGCCAGCAAGCTGGCGTGGCGTATTGTCTTACGACCGCCACCGTGGGCGGATCGCTCCGTCGGTTGCCGTTTGCGTCCTTAAAAGCACCTTTTCTAAAGCAGAGCAGAAGAAAAGGACAGAAACCGTTGTCCCTGTCCTTCTTTAGTATGCCACAAATGCTTTTATTTTGCCGATGAAACTGTTTCAATAGTAAATGTTTCATGGGCTGGATTGCTGTCTAAGGTATGGTTGGAATATCTTGTAAATTCCATTTCATACTCATTGTTACCTAAATTCTTGAAAGTAACATTATTGCCGTTAGAGAGTTTTCCTGTTGGTATAAATCCCTCATCAACCTGTACAAAAAATTTAATATATCCTGTATTCAGTCCAGATGTAGTCATTGTTGCAGTTTCGTTTAAGCTAAATTCTCTATCTGTATTCTTATCCCAATTCCACTGCGCAATGACATCTTGTACATGAGGGTCACTGTTTCCTACATAGGTAAACGCCCAGTCTTTATAACCGATTTCTGTCGGTCTGCTTACTACATTGATTGTTATATCTTCGTCTGGCATAACAATTTCATTTGCTCCCACAATATATTGATTTTCCCCTAATTCTAAGCTCTCTTTATTTAATCTGGAAGCATATTCATAGCTGGCAGTTACAGTATTGCTAGGGTTTCCGTCAACCATACCGCCATCATAATAGTTTATCGTAACCTGATGTGAATTGACGTTATACTTAGGTTCTACCTGCAACTTATTATTGTATGCAGACGCATTTTCAATCATTTCTTCTGTAATAGCATTTCCGTTTGTCCATGAAACACCATTGATAGTGTACCCCGTAATGGTCTTTCCTGTCTGCTGGAAGTGAGTTTCATCAACAGTAGGGCAGTCGTTAATCGCAGTTGTTCCTAATACATTGCCGTCTTTATCAGTCAATGAATAGGAAATCTTTTCCGTGGCAAATGAGAAACTCGGATTTTTTACCCATGCCTCTTTTCCAGCACTTGAAAAATAGAATACTTTTTCATAGCCGTCTTTTGTTCCTACGGTGTAGGTATTGTCTTTTCCTAAATCGGAATTTACTTTCACATCAATAGGAGCGGAAGTATCGAATATTTCTCCGTCCTGTCCGTTTACCAATACTTTCACATCATAGCCAGCCATTACATCTACATAGAAAGAAGTAACATTTTCATAGCTGTCTCGCCATGTGATTGTCCCTGTTTTGCTTTGCACAGAAGTGTTAGGGGTAATTTCAGTATTGACAGTCCCATTCTTATCCTGTACATAGACAGATTTAATTCCCTCGGCGGTTTCTGCATAGGTAAAAGTCTGGGAAGCCTGTGCCCCGTCTCTCCAATCCATAGCATGGACTGGAAGTGCGAAAGCTGGCAGACAGAGTACGCTTGCAAGAGTAGCAACTGCAAATTTATTTGGTTTCTTCATAATAATTCATAGCTCCTTAAAACTGTATTTTACATTTCTTTACGTCATAGAAAAATTTATGACCGCTTATTTTGAGTGGCTTTTTCTTCTTTTGATAAGTGAAATAGTCACTACGCCAGCAAGTGAAATCATAGCAATCACGCTCCATAGAAGAACATTTGACGTATCTCCTGTTTTTACGGATTGTCCTGTCTTGCTGGTATCTTTCTTAGTATCTGTTGAAGAATTGTTCCCTTTATCGCCCTTACTTCCATTATCGCCTTTATCTGGCTTTGTTGGAGTAGTAGGCTGTTCTTCCTGCTCCTTGTCTTTAACTGTAACAGCAATCGTCTTTGTAACGGAAGCTCCGTCTTTGTCTGTTACCTTATAAGTAACAGTGTAAGTGCCTGCTTTTGTTGTATCTACCGTATTGTTGATAACTTCAATCTTAGCAGTAAGGTCACCGTTCTCTTTGTCGCTTGCTGTCACATCTTTCATAGGGTCAAAGCTGTCCCCAACAGCAAGCGTCTTATCCTCTGCATTGATAACAGGAATTTCATTCAGACTTTCCATCTTCGGATTGACCGTTACATAGATTGTCTTTGTACAGCTTGCTCCTTTACTGTCTGTCACTTTATAAGTGATGGTATAAGTGCCTGCTTTTGCCGTATCGACTGTATTCTCAACCACTTCAATGCTAGATGTAATATCGCCGTCCTCTTGATCGCTGGCTGTTACATCTTTTTTAGGGTCGAATGTATCGCCAACGGTAAGCGTCTTGTCTACGGCATGAATAGCTGGAATATGGTTGATTGCTTCTGTCTTTGGATATACATACACATTGACCGTCTTGTAAGCTGTTGCTCCTTGACTGTCCGTTACTTTGTAGGTAACCGTATAATCTCCTGCAACAGAAGTATTTACATCATGCTCATGTACAGTTACGCTAGAAGTAATGTCCTTATCTTCATCATCATAAGCAGTTACGCCTTTCAATGCGATTTCATCACTGAACGTATCTCCGACTTTGAATGCCTTATCGTCGGCACTGATAACTGGTATGTGGTTGATGATACCTGCATTTTTCTCAAATGTCCATATACCGATAAACTCTGTATTTTTTGTCAGCTTATCTATCTGTTTTTTGTTCCAGCCCTCAAAAAGCCATACGCCATCGGTTGTTTCCACTCTGTCGGTTTTCAATATAGCTGGAACAACTTTTACACCATATACATACTCCTGTGCTTTTGGAAGCAGAGCATTGACTTTTTCTGGAAGCTCCTTGTCGCTTGCTTCATTGATAAACCGGTAAGAAACGATATATTTTTCATCATTGTCTGGTTTACCGTTTCCGTTTTCGTCAACCGCCCATTGTGCGGAGTAAGTTACGGTCTGTTTTACTGTTTCTGTGACTTCTGGTGTCCAACCTGTAAATACATATCCGTTACGTTTTGGTTCTCCTTGAAACTTTGGTGTTTTAGTCCCTGATAACAGGTCGGCATAGCTCTGGTCTTTGAAGATTTCTTCATTTTCCACGCCGTCTGTATAGGTAACAGTGAATTTTTCTTCTTTGTCATCAGGTGTGCCATTATTATTCTTGTCGTCAGCCCATGTAGCTATATATACGGCTGTTCCTTCCACCGTGTCTGTTACTTCTGGATTCCACCCCGTGAATACATAATCTTTACGCTCTAAACTTCCCTTGAACGCTGGTGTAGCGTCACCAATTTTTAAGTTAGAATACACTTCGTCCTTAAAAATCTCTTGCCCCTCTACACCGTCCGTGTAGGTTACGGTATAAAGTTCATTTGTAAAAGTTACATTGATAGTATGCGGTTCTCTTACGTTAGTAAAGTCATAAATAAAGTTGTCTTTTCCTACCGCTTCTGAAACGGCTTGACCGTCCACTGTGACCGAAGCAATGCCTTTTCCCTCGTCGGCGGTAATGCTGTATTGTTTATTTGTTCCATACTCCACTTCTGTTGTACTGCTGTTTGTGATTGTTCCACCCTCACTGGCACTGGCATAGATTGTAGGGTTAAAATTCGCATAAATATTATATGTGATTTTATTTCCTACGGTTTCGCCTGTGGTAAGCAGGCGGTTAACAGAGATAGTCTGTCCTGTGCCATTATATGCACTGTTCCAATCAGAACCGTCATTTGAGAAAGAATATCGTTTTCCCCAGCCCAAATCAGTACGATTGCCTAAATCTTTACCTTGATAAAGCTGTTCATACGTCCAACCTTTCCATATCCAGCCATCTGCTGGGGTTGCTGTATATTCTCTATAACCGATACCTTGTGTAAACGTCGTTTCCACTCCATTGCAGTCTGTTAATTCTATCGTTCCTCCCTTTTTGGTAGAATATACATGAAGTTCGGCATCATCAACAATAGACTGCATTCCGCCTACTTCTTCGTAGCGGTCTGGAACATTGCTGTTAGCAAGAACAATCTGCGGCGTAATAGAAGCCAGCATAGACAGTGATAATACGACCGCTAATGCCTTTTTTGTCCTTTTCATTGCTTGTTCTCCTTTCTTGAATTTGTTATAGCGAACGATTCAAAAAGTTTGTTTCTCCCTCCTTTTTGTACTATTCTCAAAAAGTACACTTTTTGCAAAAACCATAATCTTACAATCATAGTGAAAAAATAACATCTTAAAGGCTGTTCAAGATAATAAAATCATTGAAAAAATATGCATTTTCAGCTATAATAAAGTTGATATAGTGAGCTATTAAAAGGTGTACTTTTTGATAGTTTAGAGCAAATTACCTTTTCTGTAATAGGCGATATTCCCTTAATTTTCGATAGAATGTAGCTTCGCTCATTTTGCACACTTCCAAGACTTCCGACAAAGGAAGCCTTTTCTTTTCCCATTCATGAACAAGTTCTCCAAAATTTTTCGGAAGCGTGATTTCTGGTCTGCCGAATTTTACGCCTTTTGCTTTTGCCACCGCTATTCCTTGTGCCTGTCTTTTTCTGATGTTCTCACGCTCATTTTGCGCTACAAACGAAAGTATCTGTAATACGAGGTCGGCAATGAACGTCCCCATTAAATCTTTACCGTTTCTGGTATCTAGTAAGGGCATATCTATAACGCATATATCAATTCCTTTTTCTTTTGTCAGTATTCGCCATTGTTCCTGTATTTCAAGATAGTTTCTGCCTAAGCGGTCAATACTTAAAATATAGAGTAAATCACCCTGTTTTAGCTTTCTCACGAGCTTTTTGTATTGCGGACGTTCAAAACTTTTTCCCGACTGCTTGTCTATGTATATATTCTTAGAAATCACATTCCTTTTTGATAGTTCAACAATCTGTCGTTCTTCATTCTGGTCTATACTTGAAACTCGTACATATCCATAAATCTTTGCCATTCTTTATCACTCCTCCTTTGTCATGGATATAGTGAAATATCATAAACAAAAAAAGCACCTTACTGTAAAAAGTAAAATGCTTCGCTTTAAAAGTATTCTCTTGCTATTCCATTTCTGCCATTGAGAAGATACGCCTTATCCCACAGCTTGTAAAGAGTGCTGACGCATTGCGTTGCAACAGGCTCTTGACAAGCTATGAGCTAAGACGTTGATAACGAACAGGCAGAAATGAGATAGTATGCTGTTTCACGACATAGAAAAGGACGCTCTGTTTCAAGCGTCGATTTC
>ENA-OYZB01001014-OYZB01001014.1-human-gut-metagenome-genome-assembly--contig:-NODE-1014-length-9737-cov-5.608862_pt1 | contig 9737 bp, 6 predicted proteins | sample MGYA00243258_ERZ653467 | MGnify/ENA primary metagenome ERZ653467 (study PRJEB26926, sample SAMN06165011) | human gut metagenome | biome: ENVO:00009003; feature: ENVO:2100002; material: ENVO:00002003... | reverse complement strand
AGAGACAGGTCGGGGTGCTACTGCTCTTTATCATGGTTATGTCCGGGCTGTCCTCTTGTGGGGCAATGTTTTCCGGCACGTTAAACGGCGTGCTTGGAACGTCCTATACGTCCGAGGACAGCGACCTTGTGGAAGTGGAAAACAGCTACGCAGGATTGGAAAACGAGCTGCAAAGCAGGATTGACAATATCGAGCGCGACAATCCGGGCTATGACGAGTACCGCTATGACCTTGCAAATATCGGACACAATCCCCATGAATTAGCGTCTTATCTGACCGCAAAATACCAAAGCTACACCTGCGCCGAGGTACAGAGCGAATTACAGCGGATTTTCAATCAACAATACAAGCTGACGCTGACCGAGGAAGTGGAAATACGCTACCGGGAGGAAGAACGCACCGACACATGGACAGATGAGGACGGCAACGAGCATACGGACACCTACACGGTACAAGTGCCTTATGAGTATTACATCTTGAACGTCAAGCTGACGAATACCCCACTATCCACCATTGCGGAAAACAATCTGACCCCGGAACAACTGGAAATGTACCGGGTGTACTTACAGACAAGCGGGAACAAGCCCCTTATCTTTGGCGGCGGCTCTCCCGACACTTCCGCGTCGGAAGATTTAAGCGGCGTGGACTTTGTAAACGGAACGCGCCCCGGCAATACCGCTATCGTTGACCTTGCAAAACGGCAAGTCGGAAATGTGGGCGGCTATCCGTATTGGAGCTGGTACGGCTTTAATTCCCGCGTGGAATGGTGCGCCTGTTTCGTGTCCTGGTGCTACGGGCAAATGGGACTTTCCGAGCCGCGCTTTGCCGCCTGCCAGTCGCAGGGTATTCCGTGGTTTACTTCTCACGGACAATGGGGAGCGCGGGGCTATGAAAACATTGCCCCCGGCGACGCTATCTTTTTTGACTGGGATTTAGACGGCAGCGCAGACCATGTAGGACTTGTTATCGGCAGGGACGAAAGCCGCGTCTATACCGTGGAGGGCAATTCCGGCGACGCCTGCAAGATTAAGAGCTATCCCCTTGACTATGCCTGTATCAAAGGGTACGGGCTGATGAACTGGAACTGACACATTTTTTGAAAATCGAAAGGAGAAAAATTTTATGGCAATGAGTAAAATCGAAAGAATTGACAAGGAAATCCAAAAGACCCGTGAGAAAATCACGGAGTATCAGAACAGGCTGCGCGGACTGGAAGCACAGAAAACCGAAGCGGAAAATCTGCAAATCGTTCAGCTTGTGCGCTCTATGCGCCTTACCCCGCAGGAGCTTACCGCTATGCTTGCGGGCGGAGGTATTCCGGGCATTGCCCCTATGCCCGCAGACTATGAGGAACAGGAGGACAATGCAGATGAAGAATAAAATCCTTGCAAGCCTTACCGTACTTTGCGCCGCCCTTGTCCTTGTGGGCGGCTTTTCCGTTACCGCCTATGCACAGACCCCGACGGAAGAAACCGACGACAGCGGCGTAAGCGTGGAAACCGAGCCGCAGCCCTTGACCCCGGAGGGCAACATGACCCTTGTGGACGACATTGACGGGGACGCTGCCGAGGATAAGCAGTTTATCGTCGTGAAAAGCAAAGGTGGCAACTATTTTTACATTATCGTTGACCGGGCAGCCGAGGGGGAAAATTCCGTCCACTTCCTAAATCAAGTAGACGAAAGCGACCTTATGGCGATTATCGGGGAGGAACAGACCGAACAACCCCCGGCTGTCTGCAACTGTACCGAGAAATGCAAGGCGGGCGAAGTAAACACCGCCTGCCCCGCCTGCTCTGTCAACATGGATAGCTGCACAGGCAAGGAAGCCACGCCGGAGGAACCCGCCGAGCAGGAGCAGCCCCAGAACGGCATGGGCGGGCTTTTGATTTTCCTTGTCGTGGGCTTGCTTGGCGGCGGCGCAGCCCTCTACTACGTTAAGTTTATGAAACCGAAACAGAACGTGAAAGGCAGCACCGACCTTGACGAGTTCGATTTTGACGAATACGACGAGGACGAGCCGGAAGAAGCTGACAGCGCAGACACCGAACAGGAGGACGAGGAAGAATGAAACTTGTGATTTGTGAGAAACCCAGCGTCGGGGCGGCGGTTGCCGCCGCCCTTGGCGTAAGGGAGAAGAAAGACGGATATATCGAGGGGAACGGTTATGTTATCTCTTGGTGTATCGGGCATTTGGTAGGACTTGCGGAAGCTGCCGCCTATGGGGAACAGTACAGGAAATGGAGCTATGACAGCTTACCCATTCTGCCGCAGGAATGGCAGTACACCGTAGCTGCCGACAAGGGAAAGCAATTCAAAATCTTAAAAGACCTCATGCACCGCGCCGACGTTTCAGAAGTCGTGAACGCCTGCGACGCAGGACGCGAGGGAGAATTGATTTTCCGTTTTGTCTATGAAATGGCGGGCTGCAAGAAACCCTTTACCCGTCTTTGGATTTCCTCAATGGAAACGGGTGCAATCAAATGCGGCTTTGAAAACTTAAAAGACGGGCGCGGATATGACGCCCTCTATCATTCCGCATTATGCAGGGCAAAGGCTGACTGGCTTATCGGCATTAACGCAACCCGTCTTTTCTCCTGCCTGTATGGAAAGACCTTGAATGTGGGGCGCGTCCAGACCCCGACCCTCAAAATGCTTGTAGACCGGGACGCTGCGATTACAGGCTTTCAGAAAGAAACCTACTACCATGTGCGCCTTACTCTCCCCGGCGCGGAAGCGGCAAGCGCGAAGATCTGCGCCGCTGATGAAGCGGGCAAACTGAAAGCAGCCTGCGAAGCGTCGGCGGCTGTCTGTACTTCCCTTGTGAAAGAAAAGAAAACCATTGCCCCGCCGAAGCTCTTTGACCTTACCAGTTTACAGCGGGAAGCAAACCGTATTTACGGGTACACCGCGAAGCAGACCCTTGACCTGGCGCAAGCCCTCTATGAAAAGCGGCTTTTGACCTATCCCCGCACCGACAGCAAATATATCACTTCCGATATGGAGGGCAGCACAAAGGAACTTATCACCGGCCTTTGCGCTGCTCTCCCCTTTATGCAGGGCGTGAAGCTGCAAGCCGACCTTGCGAGGATTTGCGACAACAGCAAAGTAACCGACCATCACGCCATTTTGCCGACAGCGGAGTTTGTGAAAACGGGCTTTTCTTCCCTTGCCGAAAGTGAGAAAAAGCTAATGACCCTTGTGTGCGCAAAACTGCTTTGCGCCGTTGCCGCGCCCTATGAGTATGAAGCGGTTACGGCGGTTTTCACTTGCGGCGGCTATACCTTTACCGCAAAGGGCAGGACGACGCTTTGCGAGGGTTGGCGCGAGATTGAAAGACTATCCCGCGCCGCGTCCGGGGAACAGGACGAGGACGCAGAGCCGGAAGCGGTTTTACCCCCGCTTGCCGAGGGGCAGACCTTTGACAATCCGGCAGCGGAGATCTCCGAACGTTACACGCAGCCCCCAAAGGCATTTACCGAAGATACGTTACTTTCGGCTATGGAGAGTGCGGGAAAGGAGGACACGCCGGAGGACGCGGAGCGCAAAGGGTTAGGCACCACCGCGACGCGGGCGGGTATCATTGAAAAACTCATTAGCGCGGGCTTTGCCGAGCGCAAGGGCAAAAAGCTAATCCCCACAAAGGACGGGTATAACCTTGTCGCTATTCTGCCCGACAGCCTTACGTCCCCGCAGCTTACGGCAGAATGGGAAACCCGCCTTACCGGGATTGCCAAAGGCAGCGACAGCCCGGACGATTTCATGCGCAGCATTGAGGAAATGACAGCGGGGCTTGTCAAGACCTATTCCGCGATTTCCGAGGATAAAGCGAAGCTGTTTACCCCGCAGCGGGAAGCAATCGGCACTTGCCCCCGTTGCGGCGCGGCGGTTTACGAGGGCAAGAAAAACTTTTACTGCTCCGACAGGGCTTGCAGCTTTGTGATGTGGAAGAATGACCGCTTTTTTGAGCAGCGCAAAAAGGCTTTCACAAAGGCGATTGCCGCCGCCCTTTTGAAAGACGGAAAGGTAAAAATCAAAGGTATGTACTCGACCAAGACGGGAAAGACCTTTGACGGAGTTGTGCTGCTTGCCGACACAGGCGGCAAGTATGTAAACTTCCGCGTCGAGCAGAACCGAAAATGATAAGGCTTGATGAAAAGCAATACCGCGCCGTAAAGAAAATGACCCGCGCCGCTTGTGCAAACAACGATTGCGGGAATTGTCTGCTGCTGGACGACGGGGAAACTTGCGTTTGTGTGCAGAGTATCAGCTATTCGCTGCTATGCCGCTATTTCCGCGAAGCGGTATTACCCGCCGACAGGCAGCTTTGCGAACAGATCACCCGCAGCGGGGAAACCGATTTGAAGCGTTGCGCGGTATGCGGCAGCACGTTTGCGGCGGGCAGCAACCGGGCGAAATACTGCCCCGATTGCGCGGCAAAGATACGCCGCAGACAGAAAGCCCAAAGCGAGAGAAACAGGCGTTTACGGATAAAAACAACTACATAGCAAGCACAGCAAACGAGTACCCGTTTGCGAGAAATGCCCGCGCTTCCCATAGAGAGCGCGGGCATTTTGCTTGTTGGGATAGTCCCAAACCCTTATATGACCGAGAAAGGACGTGATGAAAGAATATGCCGTATTCCTCATACGACCATGACAAATTAGAAGCCGCCGAAACCATGCGGATAGAACGCCGGATATATTTTGAAGCAAAGGACAGGGAGATTGCCCCTTATGCTTCCTTGCCGATTGCGCAGCTACTTTCCATGCGCAGCGAAAGCGCGGCGGCAGAACAGGCGATTTTTGACGACCTTAAAGAACGCGCCGCCGCATGGGAAGAACAGGCGGGAAGAACGCTTTTGCTGGATAAAACACTTGAATATGTGAGAACGCCGCACGTCCAGCACACCGCTAACGAGTGGCAGACCACCGAGCATAACCGCCATATTCGCAGCAATCGGGTATATCAGATGAATTACTACATTTACGAGAATACCCGCTACGACAAAGAAGCGCAGAAATCTATCCCGTATTCATGGACGCTTACATGGAGCGTGCGCACCAACAGCCCAAGCAGAACCCAAGCGAAGATTGCCGGACAAGATAGAAAGGTTTTCACCGACAAGGCAGCTATGGAAAAGTATCTGAATGGGCGTATCAAAGCGTATGACCGCTTGTTTACGGAAATCTCCCCGCCTATCCCGCAGGAGTACGCCGACTATTTCAAAGTAAACGGTATGCTCATGCCGGACTACACCATAGAGGGCGAAGAACCCCCGCAGCAGCAACAGGCGGCAGCTATCCCCGAAAATACCGGGCAGGAAAAGGAGCGTGAACACATGAGCGAACAGTTTTCTATTATGATAGGCAACCGCAGCCGCTTTGACGCGGGCGACCCCGGCGGCTATTGGTTGGATATGCCCGCCACAAAGGAGCAGTTGCACGAAGCTATGCGGAACGTCGGCATTACCGCCGACAACCCGCAGGATTTTTCCATTCGCGGCTATTCCGACGACCCGGAGAAACATATTGCCTTGCCTTATGAAATGGTATGCGCCGCCGACGTGGACGAACTCAATTTTCTTGCGGCGCGGCTCGAACAGCTTGACCCCGCCGAGGTTGGCAAGCTGAACGCAGCTTTGCAGCAGAAAAACGGGCTTGCAAATATTGGACAGGTAATTGACTTCACCTACAACGTGGATTTTTACGTCCATATCCCCGAAGTACATAACTACCACGATTTGGGCGACTATTACTTAAATCAATCCGGCATGGTACAAATGCCCGAAGAATGGAAAGGCGGCATTGACCTTTCTACTTTTGGCAGGAACGCTGCCGCGCAGGAAAAAGGCGCGTTTACCGAGTACGGCTATATCGTGGAAAGCGGCGACGAGTGGGAACGGCAGTTTGAGGGGCGCGAAGTGCCGGAAGAATACCGCATTATGAGTTACCCGCAGCCGGAGCGCGGCGAACAGGACAAAGCCTATATGGACGCAGCCGAAACGCAGCAAGCAGACGCACAGGCCGCAGAGCCGCAGCAGCCCCGCCCCGTCGTCCCCATTATCCTTACTTCCGAAAAGCCCGCCGAAAAGGTAAAGGAGATCACCGCGCGTTTGGAACAGGGCGTACAGGCGATTTTTGACAGCGACCGCTACAAAGAGTTTCTAACCGCTATGTCAAAGTTCCATGATTATAGTTTGAATAACACTATCCTAATTGCTATGCAGGGCGGCAATTTGGTAATGGGCTTCCGTCAATGGGAAAAGGAGTTTGACCGCCATGTAAAGAAAGGCGAGAAAGGCATTAAAATCTTTGCCCCCGCGCCCTACAAGGTGAAAAAGCTGGTTGATAAAATCGACCCCGAAACGAGAAAGCCCATGCTTGACCGCGAGGGAAAAGTGGTAAAGGAAGAAAAGGAAATCACCGTCCCCGCCTTTAAGGTTATAACCGTCTTTGATATTTCGCAGACCGAGGGCAAGGAGTTTCCCGACCTTTCCGTTAAACCGCTGCTTGCCGATGTGGAGCAGTACGAGGATTTTTTCGCCGCCCTTGAAAAAGCGTCCCCCGTCCCGATTGCATTTGAGCAGATCACAAACGGCGCAAATGGGTATTTCAGTTTGACCGACAAGCGTATTGCAATCAAAGAGGGCGTGAGTGAATTACAGGCGGTAAAGACCGCCATTCACGAAATCGCCCATGCGAAGCTGCACGACGTAGACTTAAACGCCCCGCCGGAGCAGCAAAACCGCGTTGACCGCCATACCTGCGAGGTAGAAGCGGAAAGCGTCGCTTATACGGTTTGCCAGCATTTCGGCCTTGATACTTCCGATTACTCTTTCGGCTATGTGGCTGGTTGGAGCAGCGGCAAGGAAATGACCGAGTTAAAAGCGTCCCTTGAAACAATACAGACCACCGCAAAGGAACTCATTACCGAGATTGAGGGGCATTTTACCGAGTTGCAGCAGCAGCGGCAAGCCGAGCAGGAGCAGGGCGATACCTTTTCCATTTATCAGTTAAAGCGCGGGGACGAAACAAGGGACTTGCGCTTTGAGCCTTATGACCGTCTGCAAGCGGCTGGACTTACCATTGACCGGGTAAATTATGAACTCGTCTATACTGCACCGCTTACAAAGGATATGACGCTGGGCGACATTTGGGAAAGGTTTAATATCGACCACCCCGCCGACTTTAAGGGGCATAGCCTTTCCGTTTCCGACATTGTTGTGCTTCATCAGAACGACGAGGACACCGCCCACTATGTAGACAGTATCGGTTTTCAGCAAGTGCCGGAGTTTTTGCAGGAGCAGCAGACCCCCGTATTTGACAAGCTGCCGCCCGAACAGCAGCAAGCCTTGTCCGACACCGTACAAGACACTTTGCAAATGCTGGTTGACGCAGACAAGCGGATTTATGGCGACGTTACGGGCAAGACCCTTGAAGCAATCGCGGCGCAAGGATATTCCTACAAGGACGGGCAGCTTGAAAAGCAGCAGCCGGAAGCGACCCCCGACAGCCTTTTGACGGGTGAAACCGTTAGAACGCCGAGGGGCAATTTTCATATTACCGATATGAGCCGTGAACAGATCGAAGCGGCGGGATTTGGTTTTCACCATGCGTCGGAGGACGGGAAGTATCTCATTATGGGGAATGGCACACAGGCTTATGCCATAGCCGCCGAGCAGCCGCAGCGGGATAATCCCTTAAAGCACGTCGAGGACACCATAGAGCAGAACGACAACAATTTTGACGGGCTTATCAACAATACGCCGCAAACGCCCACCGTTGCAGATTTTGAGCAGCGGGCAAAGGCGGGGGAAGCGATTTCCGTTACCGACCTTGCAAAAGCGGTAAAAGCCGAGAAACGGGAACAGCCGCAGAAAAAACCGTCCATTTTGAAGAAGCTGGACGAATACAAGAAACAGGCGGCGCAGCAGCCGAAAGATAAACAGAAAGAGCATAAAAAGGATTTGGAGGTTTGATAGCATGAATACCCGCTTTACCATTGAGGAAGAAAACATTGTTGCGATCTACGCCGAGGACAGCCGGGAAACAACGCTTGAAAATATCCTTGCCGCCATGCCCTACATGGACGAGGATATGCGCCAGCTTGCCGCCGCAGCGGTGAACAAGCTGCAAGCCATGACGGACAGCGAGTTTTCCGAAAGGGAGTTTATCTTGACCGACGAGGAATAGCCCATAGAGAACAGGGGCGCGGTTGCCGATTTCCGGCACCGCGCCCCTGTTCTTTTTTTGTCCTTGCGTGGACAATTAGAAAGCCGTTTTTGCGGGTTTGAATATACTTTATCGTCTATGTCGTTTTCATGCGCTGGAAGCCGCAGAAACACAGGCGTTTTCAGCCCTTAACATTCCACTTGCCACCCCATGTTTTGCGCCTTATCGCTCCTGCTCCCGCGCCCTGCTTTGGGACGGGTAAAGAATACTATCGACGTTCTTTTTGACAACGCCGTATTCCTGCATTTGCTTCTTGGCTTGCCGATAATCTTCATACAATTTGGTTTTCCTGTCGTTTAAGCTTCTATACTCCTTGCGCAGCGCGGCGAGATCGGGCAGCTTCTTTATCTGCATTTCCTTTAATGCCCTTGCCGCAGCTTCAAACAGGATAATTTCGCTTTCATGCCCCCGCAGATACTTTTCCTTGTCCGGCGATTTTCGGTATTCATCGTAAATCGGTTTTAACTGTCGGTATGTGGTGGTGTGCTTGATAAGCAGCGACAAATCAGACATACGCTGTTCCACTTCCTTAACCGCCTTTGCCGCCGCGTCATGAGCGGTCATAATATCGGCTATCCTGCTTTCAAGTTCGCTGTAATACTCAATCTTGTTTTCGGTTAGGAAGTTCATGCTTTTAGCAGCCTGTTTCAGATTATGGATTTTCGCCCACCGTTCATAGCCCGCCGACTGTTGGGCTTTGATACTGTTTTCAAGATCGACGACAAGCCGGATTTTCTTATCTTCCCGCAGCGTTTTTGTTTTGGCAACATACACGCCCTTGATACGCTCCTTTATCGCTTCTTCCGTATAGGCCGCGCCGAGCGTCTTTGTGCGGGTAAACCGTTCCTGTCCGGCAGCGCGAAAGGAAATGTATTTGCCCTGTTTGATTTCATACCCCATTTCCTGCAAGCGGCGCAGCAGTTCGTCAAAATCTTTCACTTGGGGAATGAGAGTATCTATCGCCGTTTTCAGCTTTGCTTTGTAGCTTGTCCCTTGCTTTTCGGCGGTGTATTCTGCATAGCTTTTTCCCTTGTCCTGTCCCGGTACGACGACGGATAGCCCATGCTCTTTACATATCCTGTCGCTGGTGCGCCGGATAAAGTGATAGCTTTGCTTGTTGGAATGGTACTTTTTGTAGTCAACGAAGCTAACCGCGTTGAAAATCAAGTGATTATGCAGATGGTCTTTATCGACGTGAGTTGTCAAAACAAACTCATACTTGCCGCCTAATACCGCCCCGGCAAGTTCCATGCCGATTTTGTGCGCTTCTTCCGGTGTGGTTTCTCCCACCGCAAAGGATTGTATCAAGTGCCGCCCTAAATGTGTGCCGCGATCTCCGGCAGCTTCCCGCGTCCATGCAAACTCAATATCGGCGGTTTCCAGCCCGCAGCCGAAAGAGGACGCAAGCAGCTTCCCGTCTGTCTTTTCGGGATTTAAGATATAGTCTATCGCAGCCTTTAAGGTTGATTTAATAGGGTGCGTCTTTGTAACCGCCATATCTCGTCC
>ENA-OYZB01001010-OYZB01001010.1-human-gut-metagenome-genome-assembly--contig:-NODE-1010-length-9764-cov-8.745597_pt1 | contig 9764 bp, 8 predicted proteins | sample MGYA00243258_ERZ653467 | MGnify/ENA primary metagenome ERZ653467 (study PRJEB26926, sample SAMN06165011) | human gut metagenome | biome: ENVO:00009003; feature: ENVO:2100002; material: ENVO:00002003... | reverse complement strand
TTGGCATATTCATGCCAAAACACCTCGCGGGATAGTGGTGTGTGAACAGTAACAAGCATTTCTAAAAAAAACAGAAACTATTCATATTAGCGAGATATTTTTCAAAATCTATGCTATAATAACAAAATGTATGAAATGCAAGGAGCGAGTGAAAATGGAAATACAGTTATGGAGAAGCATTTTGTGCCCGTATGAACTGGCTGTGAGAGAGCTGGAAGTGAAATTCAATCACATTATTGATGAATGTAAAGAGAATGATGTTTACTGCCCGATTGAGCAGGTGGAGGGCAGGGTTAAGAGCGTGAGCAGTATTCTTGAGAAAATGCAGCGCAAGCATATTCCTATGGAGAGAATGGAAGAAGAACTGGAGGATATTGCCGGTGTTCGTATTATCTGCCAGTTTGAGGAGGATATAGAGACGGTTGCTTCCCTGATTCAGAAGAGAAGCGATATGGTTATAAAGAGTGAGAAGAATTATCTGAAGCATATTAAACAGAGTGGTTACAGAAGTTATCATCTGATTATTTATTATACAGTGGATACGATCAAAGGGCCAAAGAAGCTGCAGGCGGAGATACAGATCCGTACAATGGCTATGAACTTCTGGGCGACGATTGAGCATTCCCTGCAATATAAATATAAAGGGGATATGCCGGAGCATGTGGCAGAACGTCTGAGCAAGGCAGCAGATGCCATTAATGCTCTTGACCATGAGATGTCTTCTGTGCGGAATGAGATTATGGATGCACAGAATTCGTCACAGATGCAGTCTAATCTGGTGAAGGATATTCTGATCAACATTGAAAATCTATACAAGATTGCAAATAAGCGGGAGATTATGAAGATTCAGGATGAGTTCCTGAGAGTATTTAAAACAAAAGATCTTCAGCAGCTGAAGCGGTTCCACAGACAGCTTGATATTATATCCGAAGGATACCGGGCACAGGCAGTGTATCATCATGTCTGATTATTATCCGGAAATGATAATTTGAAAGGTTTGCTGCAGATGTAGAACTGTGTGGCGGATGATCGTATCCGCATGACTATAATACATACGAGGAAAATATAAATGCAGGATTTTTTACCGGTAACAAAGAAAGAAATGAAACAGAGAGGGTGGGAGCAGGTAGATTTTGCCTATATTACAGGTGATGCCTACGTGGACCATCCTTCCTTTGGTACTGCGATCATCAGCAGACTGTTGGAGAGTCGTGGGTATAAAGTGGGGATCATTCCTCAGCCTGACTGGAGAAAGAAGGAGAGTATTCAGGTATTTGGAGAGCCTCGACTGGGATTTCTGGTATCTGCGGGAAATATGGACTCTATGGTAAATCACTATACAGTCTCTAAAAAGCACAGGCAGAAAGATTCCTATTCACCGGGAGGCCAGATGGGACTTCGTCCTGACCGCGCGGTGATCGTGTACAGCAATCTGATCCGTCAGACTTATAAAAAGACACCCATTATCCTGGGTGGGATTGAAGCCAGCCTGAGACGACTGGCACATTATGATTATTGGGAGAATAAAGTAAAACACAGTGTACTCCTTGATTCCGGGGCAGATATGATTTCCTATGGAATGGGTGAGCATTCGATCATAGAGATTGCAGATGCGCTGGCGAGTGGACTGCCGGTAGAGGAACTTACCTATATTGCAGGAACTGTATTTAAGTGCAGGGATTTGTCGAGAGTTTATGATCCGATTATTCTTCCTTCTTATGAGGAAGTAAAAGTAAATAAGAAGGTTTATGCAGACAGCTTTGCCATTCAGTATCAGAATACAGATCCATTCAGCGCCAGACCAATGGCAGAATCTTATGGGACAAAGGGATATATTATACAGAATCCTCCTGCTCTGCCCCTGACGCAGGAGGAAATGGATGATGTATATGCCCTGCCTTATACGGAGAAAGTTCATCCCATGTATGAGAAGCTGGGCGGAATTCCAGCACTGGAAGAAATCAAGTTCAGCCTGACAAGCAACAGAGGGTGCTTTGGCGGCTGTAATTTCTGCGCCCTGACTTTTCATCAGGGAAGAATTCTTCAGACCAGAAGTCATGAGTCTCTGATCGAAGAAGCTACCAGAATGACAAATGATCCTGAATTCAAGGGTTATATTCACGATGTGGGTGGTCCCACAGCAGATTTCAGACAACCATCTTGTCAGAAACAGCTCACGAAAGGGGTCTGCAAGAATAAGCAGTGCCTGTTTCCCACGCCATGCAAAAACCTGACTGTAGATCATTCGGATTACGTTTCTCTGCTTCGGAAGCTGCGGAAGATCCCGGGAGTGAAGAAGGTATTCATCCGCTCCGGTGTACGCTTTGATTATGTGGTGGCAGACAGGGACAAGACTTTTTTGCGTGAACTGGTGGAACATCACGTAAGCGGGCAGTTGCGTGTGGCACCGGAACATGTGTCTGATCAGGTTCTGAAGTATATGGGAAAACCAAGTCACAGCGTCTATCAGCAGTTTCTTAAGGAATATGATGCGGCAAACAGGCAAACAGGAAAGCAGCAGTATGCTGTCCCGTATTTCATGTCCTCCCATCCGGGATGTACCATGAAAGAGGCAGTAAAACTTGCGGAATATGTCCGGGATCTTGGCTTTACCCCGGAACAGGTACAGGATTTCTATCCAACCCCGTCTACTCTTTCTACCTGTATGTACTATACGGGAATCCATCCTCTTACAGGTGAGAAGGTATATGTTCCGAAGAACCCCCATGAAAAAGCAATACAGAGAGCTTTGATGCAGTACAAGAATCCTGCAAACAGAGAACTGGTGCTGGAAGGCCTCAAAATGACCGGAAGAATGGACCTGGTAGGTTACGGCCCTAAATGTTTGATCCGGCCGCTTCGAGAGAATCATGGAGGCCAACAGCATACTCAGGGCAGTAGTCGGAATGCGAAAAACAGCAGAAATAGCAAAAATAACAAAAACAGTTCAGCATCTGCAAAGAAGAATACTATCAGAAATATACATAAGAAAAATTCCAGAGGAGGACGTAAGTGACAGAAAAGAAAAACAGAAATAAAAAACAAAGTAAAGCGAAAACATCTTCAAAAGTATCCAAAGGGAACTTCGGATATTTCAGAAGTGAAAAGAGACGCCGCCTGATCATCACTGCAATTCTTTTTGCAGTACCCTTATTCATCTTTTTTACATCCTGGTTCTATTTTAAGACAAGAATGACTGTCTGGACAGTTGTAACTGTAGTCGGCTGTCTTCCGGCATGTAAATCCATGGTGAATCTGATCATGATCCTGAAATGCAGACCAATGGATGCCGGATTATATCAGAAAATCCATGAGCATCAGGGCAGTCTGGATATGGCATATGAACTTTACATGACTTTTTATGAAAAAAGTGCCTATATTGATGCAGCAGCAGTATGCGGAAATACAGTAGTGGCTTACAGCAGTGATCCGAAAATCGATGCATCTTTCATGGAAACCAATTCCCAGAAGATCATCCGTAAAAACGGTTATAAAGTGACGGTGAAAATTTTTACAGATCTCCGTCCGTTCTTAGAACGTCTTGATTCCATGAACGATCACAGAGAAAGTCTGGAAGAAGGAATCAAATTTACCCCGGACGAAAAATATCCGGATCTTTCCAGAAACGAACTGATCCGACAGACCATTCTGGCATTGTGTCTGTAGTCGCCGGAATTCAATTACAAAATATATCTATAGCAATGTGTTATTTCGGAGTTTGGTATAATTATACAGGAACAATTAAATATGAAAGAATTTATTATAGAAGAAAATGAAGCGGGCCAGCGCTTTGATAAATATCTGGCCAAGCTTCTCAGAGAAGCACCTAAAAGTTTTTTTTACAAAATGCTTCGCAAAAAGAACATCACTCTAAATGGAAAGAAAGCCACAGGAAACGAAAAACTTCTCAAAGGCGACACCATCAAACTGTTTCTGAGTGATGAAACTTTCGATAAATTTGCAGGAAGCAGTCAGGCAGCAAGAGCATACTGCGAACTGGATATTGTTTACGAGGATCCTGATATCATTATCATCAATAAACCGGCAGGGATGCTTTCACAGCCGGCAGATGACGGGGAACCGTCCCTTGTAGAATATCTGACCGGCTACCTTTTAAAGAAAGGTGATCTTACAGAAGAACAGCTCAAAACCTTCAGACCTTCTGTATGTAACCGACTTGACCGTAATACCAGCGGAATGGTCTGTGCAGGGAAAAGTCTTGCCGGTCTGCAGTTTCTGTCCAGGATATTCCACGACAGAACACTTCACAAATACTACATCTGCCTCACAAAAGGCAAAATAGAAAAACCGGATCATATCAGGGGTTATCTGCACAAAGATAAAAAAACAAACAAAGTAATCGTAAGCAGACAGGAATTCAAAGATTTCCTGCCGATTGAAACGAAATATCGTCCTCTTGGCAGCAACGGAAAAATAACTCTTCTGGAAGTTGAGCTGATCACAGGCCGTACTCACCAGATTCGTGCTCACCTTGCAGGAACAGGACATCCATTGCTTGGAGACACCAAATACGGAGATTCTGAATTTAATAAGCAATACATCCGCCATGGAGTCAGGCATCAGCTTCTCCATGCATACAGGTTAGTAATTCCGGAGACAGACAAGACCTTTGTGGCGCCGGCACCGGAGCTTTTCTGTAAAATCATCAAAGAGGAAAATCTTGAGGAGGCTTATCATGAGAATCTGGAAAGAAATATGGGATTACGCAAAAATGATCATCATAGTAGTAGTGATCGTAACGCTTGTGAATAGCGTAGTACTGATCAATGCCAAAATTCCTTCCGAATCAATGGAAAAAACCATTATGACAGGAGACCGTATTTTCGGATTCCGCCTTGCATATGGACTCAATCTGGATTTCTTCGGACATGAAATATCAAAAAAAATAAAAGATCCGGAACGCTTTGACATTGTTATTTTCAAATACCCGGATGACGAAAGCAAGCTTTTCATCAAACGAGTCATCGGACTTCCGGGAGAAAAAGTACAGATTAAGGACGGCAAAGTCTATATCAATGATTCAGAGATTCCTCTGGATGACAGTTTCGTTCCGGAAAAACCAAGGGGCAGCTTTGGCCCGTATGAAGTTCCCGAAAACAGCTATTTCGTCCTGGGTGATAACCGCAATCATTCCAAAGACTCCCGTTGCTGGAAAAGCACCAGTTTTGTGACCTTTGATGAGATTGTCGGAAAGGCAGTTATCAGGTATTATCCGTCGGTAAAATTATTGAAGTAGAAAATAAAATTTACGGAGAAATAAAGTGGCAACATGGAACAGCAGAGGTTTGCGGGGATCCACTCTGGAGGATCTTGTAAATCGTACAAATGAACAATACAGAGAAAAGGGACTGGCACTTATCCAGAAAATTCCCACTCCGATCACACCTGTCCGTATGGATAAGGAAAACCGTCATATTACGCTGGCATATTTCGAGCAACGAAGCACTGTAGACTATATCGGAGCAGTACAGGGTATCCCTGTCTGCTTTGATGCCAAAGAATGTGCGGCGGATACTTTTCCGCTTGCGAATATCCATCCTCATCAGGTGGAATTTATGCAGGCATTTGAAAAGCAGGGAGGGGTGGCTTTTTTTCTTATATTCTACAGCCATGAAAACCAGTTCTATTACCTTACACTGCGCAGTCTCCTTACTTTCTGGAACCGGATGCAGGAAGGCGGCCGCAAGAGCTTCCGGCGCGAAGAACTGGAGCCTCAGTACTATTTGAATAAAAAAAGCGGGTTTCTTGTGCCCTTTCTGGATGGGATTCAGATTGATCTTGATGAGAGGGAATAGAAGAGGGACGCGCAGAAATTTATTTTATTTCCGGTGCGGTTTCGGCATCTAAGAGTTTCTAAGGCAAAAAAAATCTGCTAAAAGCATGAGCCGTCTTCTCAAACTCGCTCCGTCGCCGACTTCGCTCAGACAGTGAAACAGCCGGCTCATAACGCAGATTTTTTTTGCCTAAGAAACTCTAGAGTGTGTCTGAAAAATCATTCCCGCAATCTGCACGCCCCACTTTGCGGGATATTTCACCCGAATTCAGTTGCCGTAGCCCGCTACGGCGCCCTCATCCGGGCAAAATATCCCACAAATTGTGACGCACATCTTGCAGAAAGCCTTTTTCAGACACGCTCTAAGATACCTGCAAATGCACCGGAAATAAAATAAATTTCTGCGCTGTGTATTGGCAGTAACCATGAAGAAATCAACTGGCTGGCATACTATAGCAAGCCTCTTATAATGTATATTGAATCAGTTCATCAGAGCGTAAAATCCTGCGTCAGATATCCTTGACGTGCATCAGCACGCCTGTAGGTATCTTCCTTGTCTTTCGCACTCGGCTGAACTGTCTTAAATGCATTAGTTAATAGACTTGCTATAGCCATCATAATCTTCCACATTGCGAAAACCAGCTCGGAAACATATTGTATTTGAGGTGCATTTGCAGGTGTCTTAGAGATTCTTAGTTTTCAGGAAATCTGCGTTATGAGAAGAAAAGCCCCTTGTCTGAGCGACAGCGAGTAATTCCGGGCTTTTCTTCTCATGGTTTTAGCAGATTTTCTGAAGACTTAGAAACTCTTAGGTACCGAAACCGCACCTCAAATACAATATGTTTCTGAGCGTCCCTCTGAATACACATAATGAACAGACAAAACAACAATATAATACATTAACTGTACTTGACATTTTTTTGAAAACCTATTATAATTCTATCTAGTTTCACATTACTTTAGTAACACGTTACTATACTAAAGTAAATATAAAGTAATAATAAAAAGAATCACAACATAACCAAGAGGAGGACCACCCATGCAGCGTATTTTCCACACCCCTGAAGGTGTAAGAGACATCTACAACGGCGAATGCAGCCAGAAAAGAAAGGTACAGGAGAAAATCCATCGCGTCTTCCACCAGTATGGCTATGAAGACATAGAAACCCCGACATTCGAATACTTTGAAGTATTCAGCCGCGAAGTAGGAACCATCCCATCCAAAGAACTTTATAAATTCTTTGACAGAGAAGGCAATACCCTGGTACTCAGACCTGACTTCACCCCGTCTGTATCCAGAGCCTGTGCAACCTACTTTTCCCCGGACAAAGAACCTGTAAGCCTCTGCTACACAGGAAACACATTTATTAATAACACCAGCTACAGAGGACATCTCAAAGAAACCACACAGATGGGAGTAGAACGGATCGGTGATGAATCCGCAGATGCAGATGCAGAACTTCTTGCCATGACAGTGGAATGCCTTCTGGCAGCAGGTCTTACAGAATTTCAGGTCAGTGTCGGACAGGTAGATTACTTCAAATCCTTATTAAAAGAAGCCGAACTCGGTCCGGAAGCAGAAGAACGTCTTCGTGTTTTGATCTCGCAGAAAAATTCTTTCGGAGTAGAAGAGTTTGTAGAAGAACAGAAACTCAAAGACAGTATGCAGAAAGCCTTTACTGAAATCCCACAGATGTTTGGTTCAGAAGAAGTCTTAAAGAAAGCCAGAAGTCTGACAAACAACGCCTGCGCACTGGAAGCAGTTTCCAGACTGGAAGAAATCTATGAGATTATGAAAAACTACGGATATGAAAAGTATATCTCTTTCGATTTTGGAATGCTTAGTAAATATCAGTACTATACAGGTATCATTTTCCAGGCATATACTTACGGAACCGGTGAACCTATGATCAAGGGAGGCCGTTACAATGAGCTGATGAAACATTTCGGAAAACCGGCATCCTCCATTGGTTTTGCCATTGTTGTAGATAACCTGATGCTTGCGCTTTCCAGACAGAAACTGACTGTTCCTGTCGATGACAAGGCTGTTGTGATCACATATGGTCCTGAAGAACTGAAAGAAGCGATCAGAGAAGCGATGAAACTTCGAAAAGAAGGCAAAAACGTGGCATTACGCCCGGCAAAGGAGGAGCAGGACTGATGAGATATCTTACATTTGCCCTCACAAAAGGGCGTCTGGCTAACAAGACTTTGGATATGTTTGAAAAGATCGGAATCACATGCGAGGAGATGCGAGACAAAAACTCACGGAAACTGATCTTTGTCAATGAGGAACTGAAACTGAAATTTTTCCTTGCAAAAGGTCCTGACGTACCTACTTATGTAGAATATGGTGCGGCAGACATTGGTATCGTAGGAAAAGATACGATCCTGGAAGAAGGACGGAAGCTTTATGAGGTAATGGATCTGGGATTTGGAGCCTGCCGCATGTGTGTTTGCGGACCTGAAAGTGCCAAACCCCTTCTGAATTCAAATCAGCTGATTCGTGTGGCAACCAAATATCCAAACATTGCCAAAGATTATTTCTATAATAAGAAACATCAGACTGTGGAGATCATCAAGCTGAACGGATCAATCGAGTTGGCGCCGATCGTCGGCTTATCTGAAGTTATCTGCGATATCGTAGAAACCGGCTCCACCCTGCGTGAGAACGGTTTGTCGGTGTTAGAGGAAGTTTGTCCGCTTTCTGCCCGCATGGTAGTCAATCAGGTGAGCATGAAGATGGAAAATGAGCGCATTACAAAACTGATTTCCGATTTAAAGACCGTCATATAAGATAACAAAAACCGTTTGCCACAGCAATGTTTTGAATACAGACGGAACAGATGTTTTGAAATGGAGGAGAAGTATGCGAATTATAGAACTGACAGAAGAGGCAAGAACAAATATACTGGAAAATCTTTTAAAAAGAAGCCCGAATTCCTATGGTGAATTTGAAGGCAGAGTAAATGAGATCATAGAAAATGTAAGGGCAAACCGCGATGCAGCGATCTTTGATTACACAAAGCGTTTTGATGGAGCTGACATCAACGCGGAGAATATCCTTGTGACGGAGGATGAGATTAAAGAGGCCTACGAAAAAGTGGATGAAAAACTGCTTACGGTGATCCGCAAGGCGCTGGTAAATATCCGCAAATATCATGAAAAACAGCGCCAGTATTCTTGGTTTGATTCCGAGGAGTCCGGCATTATTTTAGGACAGAAAGTGACTGCCTTGGAAAAAGTCGGCGTTTATGTACCGGGCGGAAAGGCAGTTTATCCGTCCTCCGTGCTTATGAACATCGTTCCGGCAAAGGTTGCGGGTGTAAAAACTATCGTTATGACAACACCTCCCGGAAAAGACGGAAAAGTCAATCCGGCGACCTTAGTTGCGGCAAAAGAGGCAGGTGTGGATGCGATCTATAAAGTCGGCGGTGCACAGGCGATCGCAGCGCTGGCATTTGGTACGGAAAGCGTTCCAAAGGTAGACAAAATCGTAGGTCCTGGTAATATCTATGTTGCCCTGGCAAAGAAAGCCGTATTTGGTTTTGTAAGCATTGACTCCATTGCAGGCCCTAGTGAGATCATGGTGTTAGCAGATGAAACTGCAAACCCGCGTTTTGTTGCAGCAGACCTTCTCTCGCAGGCAGAACATGACGAGATGGCATCTGCGATCCTTGTTACAACGAGCAGGGATTTAGCGGAGCAGGTATCAAAAGAAGTGGAAGGTTTTGTGGCACAGTTATCCAGAAAAGAAATCATTCAGAAGTCTTTGGATAATTATGGTTATATCTTAGTGGCAGAAAGTATGGACGAGGCGATCGCGACAGTGAACGAGATTGCATCCGAGCATCTTGAACTTGTCACAAAGAATCCATTTGAGACGATGACAAAGATCCGCAACGCGGGAGCAATTTTTGTCGGGGAATATTCCAGTGAACCATTGGGTGATTATTTCGCCGGTCCAAAC
>ENA-OYZB01001000-OYZB01001000.1-human-gut-metagenome-genome-assembly--contig:-NODE-1000-length-9828-cov-4.487465_pt1 | contig 9828 bp, 6 predicted proteins | sample MGYA00243258_ERZ653467 | MGnify/ENA primary metagenome ERZ653467 (study PRJEB26926, sample SAMN06165011) | human gut metagenome | biome: ENVO:00009003; feature: ENVO:2100002; material: ENVO:00002003... | reverse complement strand
GATGTGTATAAGAGACAGCACCGGATCAAGTAGATTTCAACTGGACATTCCTGCAAACGGAATATAACATGTCAGCCGGCAGAACTATCCGTATCAAACCGGTTGACGTGAATAATGCACTGGATGCAGTCTATACATGGACCGTGGACAATGAACAAGTGCAATCCGGAGAAAATGATACTTATCTGTTTACATCCGAGCAGCAGGGAGAACACACGGTAAAGGTCGAAATGAAGAACTCATATATACTCGCTACGCAAACATTAAAAGTCAATGTTTGCCCTCCCGCAGGAACATACCAGCGGAAGATTAGCGCCACAAGTTCTGCGTCAATGAACAAAGTATATGAATATTTACCGGCTCCCGGTCAATTCATCAATGAGAATCATAACACAACAACTATGGCAGAAGCCTGCACCTATGCAGAAGAACGAATCAATCAGACGGCTTATGTTTCCCTAGGCGGATTCGGTGGATACATCATCGTTGGATTCGATCATAGTATCGTGAATGATGGAGATTACAACATTGCTATTACAGGAAACGCTTTTGATGGTTCGTCAGAACCGGGAATTGTATGGGTAATGCAGGACGAAAATGGTGATGGGTTACCTAATGACACTTGGTATGAATTGCGCGGATCCGAATATGGGAAAGCCGAAACCTGGCAGGACTATGCCGTCACCTATCATAAACCAACTGGTATTCAGCTTCCCACCCCATGGACAGACAATCATGGTCAAAGTGGGTCTATTGATTATCTGGGTGCTTTTCACCGGCAAGATTATTATTATCCCGCCTGGGTAAAGGAAAAACAATATACTTTGCGAGGTACTCGCCTGAAAGAGCGTAATTACGATCAATCCGGTAATGGTACTTATTGGGTAAATGATAGTTATGAATGGGGATATGCTGATAATTTCAGCGCCATTGATCGTCTGACAGATGATGACAACTATAATGCCGGACCGTCTGACAATCATTTCAAGATATCCCATGCTGTAACTTTCGACGGTAAGGATGCAAACCTGAAGTACGTTGATTTTATCAAAGTACAAGTGGGTGTTAATAGTAAAAGCGGTTGGTTGGGTGAAATATCCACTGAAGTTTTTGGAATAAAGGATTTCAACATGCTCAAATAATTGATAGAATATACATAAGAGATTCTTTTCCCTATTAAATATAGAGATAAAAATTACCATTTGGTAATTTTTATCTCCTCCCATAACCCTACCTTTGTCGCCATTTTCAACGACAAAGGTAGAAAGTTATGAAAGATAGTATTGATTTCGGCAGTATGAACATCTCCACGTTGTTCCGTAAGTTACTAATTCCTACGGTACTTGGGATGGTATTCTCGGCTCTGTTCGTTATTACGGACGGGATATTTGTAGGAAAAGGAATTGGCAGTGACGCGCTGGCGGCAGTAAATATCACTGCACCGCTTTTTATGATCGCAGCGGGTATCGGACTGATGTTCGGAGTGGGAGCTTCGGTGGTGGCTTCCATTCATTTATCTCAGGGAAAACGCAAAGTAGCAAGTATTAATATCACTCAGGCAATTGCTTTTTCCACATTGCTCATACTTATCCTGTCTGCTCTGTGCCTTTATTTTATAGAGCCATTAGCCAGATTATTAGGTAGTTCGGACCGATTGTTGCCGTTAGCTGTAGAATATATGGCATGGTACATTCCTTTTCTCGTATTCTACGAAGTCTTAAATATAGGTATGTTCTGCATCCGTCTGGACGGTTCACCCACCTATGCCATGATGTGTAATGCGGTTGCAGCCATACTCAATATCATACTGGATTATATATTCATCTTCGAACTTGGTTGGGGAATAATGGGAGCAGCTTTTGCCACCAGTCTGGGAACTGTCGTGGGAGGGTTGATGACACTGATTTACTTACTCCGTTTCTCTCGTACCCTCCATCTATGCCGGATAAAGTTAAGTATCAAAAGTCTGTTACTGACTCTTCGCAACATCGGTTATATGATTAAACTGGGAAGTTCTGCTTTTATCAGTGAAGCCTCCATTGCCTGTATGATGTTTCTGGGGAACTACGTTTTCATCCGCCATCTCGGTGAAGACGGAGTGGCAGCATTCAGTATTGCCTGTTACTTCTTCCCTATCATCTTCATGGTCTATAATGCCATTGCACAATCCGCACAGCCGATTATCAGCTATAACTTCGGAGCCGGACAACCCGAGCGTGTACGAAAGACACTGCATCTCGCCATTCGGACCGCTTTAATCTGCGGTATCAGCTTTTTCATTCTTACCGCACTATGCTGTCAGGACATTGTTTCGTTATTCATTGACCGCAGCTACGCTGCATTTGATATAGCAGTAAACGGGCTTCCTTATTTCGAAGTAGGATTCATTTTCTTTGCCGTCAACATGATTGGCATTGGTTATTATCAGAGTGTCGAAAGAGGTCAGCGGGCAACAATTATCACTCTTCTCCGGGGAGTCGTATTTATGTTGATCGGATTCTTTGCGCTCCCTCCGGTATTGGGTATACCGGGTATCTGGCTAGCCGTACCATTGGCAGAGTTATTAACCACTTTCTATATTTTCGGAATTTATTTGAAAGATCGTTTCATTGTCTGCCGACGATAAGTATCTTTGCAATATGAGAACATTCATTGAAAAACTTTGCGATAGATACAAGGTATCAGAAACCGATGTACAGTCTCTACTGAACTGTATGGAAGAGGTACATTTCAAAAAGAGAGATTTAATAGTACGCGAGGGGACAAAGAACTGTAATCTTTATTTTATCAAGACAGGAATATTGCGAGCCTATTATCATAAAGACGGAGTGGATACTACCATCTGGTTTGCTTCAGACGGAGAAGCTGCTTTCTCCGTCTGGGGCTATGTAGATAATGCCTACTCATTAATAAATATTGAGGTCATGTGTGACAGTGTGGCCTATTGTATTTCCCGAACAGCTCTGAATCAGCTATTCGCCTCATCCATCGGACTCGCTAATTTGGGGCTCCGCCTCATGGATCATCAGTTTCTTCAACAGGAGAACTGGCTTATCAGCTCGGGAAGCCCACGGGCTAAAGAACGCTATCTCAACCTTATCAAAGAGACTCCGGAATTATTGCAATATGTACCTTTAAAACATATTGCGTCTTACTTGTGGATAACTCCGCAGTCGCTAAGTAGGATTCGGGCGAAGATAGCATCTTCTTCTCTTTAATAGACGCCTCTAAAAGAAGTGGTTCTGTCAACATGATTTAGTTATAACAGAACCACTACTCGGCATTATTCCAATCACTTAATAGAGAAATAACAACTGTTTTATTTCAATTATAAATCTGAGTCCGGAGCCAAATATTTAAGTTTTCCCCACGATTTATTGGGTTCATTGCCTAACCATAGCTCAAGCTTTCCTCCTTTCGTAAAGTCTGCATGATTAAATTGTGCATAATTCCATTCCATACCGTTCAATTGCGCACGTTGGATATAACAATTTTCAGCAGAATTATTGTGGGTAGTTATAGTAAATGTACTTCCTTCATAATAATCCCCATTCAGTTTGATTGTGATCTTATCAAAAATAGGTGAAGTAATATCGTAGTATGGAGTATCAGATTCCGTACCTGTTACACTAAATAGTCCAAGTGCCATCAATGTACTGACCCCTCCCATTTGACCTTCATCTTCATCATGACCACCGTACCCTTTATCTGGAGTAATTCCTCCATACGCACGTTCTTTTACCTGACGTACCCAATATTGTGTCAACCAAGGTTTTCCACCATAAGCAAAGATGTGTGCATTAGAACATCCGGGCTGATTAGCATAACTTACGTATCCTCCACTGTAAGCATAAACAAAATCTAAATCTCTTGCCTGCTCAAATGCGAAATTTAATTTCTCGCAAAACTTATCTGCTCCTCCCATCATCTTTACCAGCTTAGGCAGTTCATGAGACAAAGACCATGTGGCCTGCCAGGAATTCGCTTCCACCCAACCGTTTCCACTCAATGCATCCTGATGCAGCCATTCACCATTTCTCTTTTTCGGAAATACCAAGCCCAGTTCCGCATTGAATAAAGGAGTCCATGCTCGTGAGCGTTTTTCAAACATACGTGCATCCGAGTGTTTTCCCAACCTTGCAGCCATCCGGCTTGCTCCCCAATCTTGAAATGCCCATTCCAGAGTTTTACTTGCATTGTCCGGACAATAACCATGACTGATATAAAACTTTAAATCATCAGCACTCTCATAGCTCATCATTCCGCCAGGCATATGATTACGTTTTATGACATCAAATGTATGCAAAGGATCGGCTTTTTTCATAATTCCTTTCATATATGTACTTACCAGCAAGCTGGTAGCCGGACAACCGCTCATAATAAATGAATATCCACCCGAACATGCCCCACGAGGCAACAGCTTACCATTATCAGCATACTGAACTAAACAAGCAGATAAATCATCCATGACTTCGGGCCATGCCAGACCCCATAATACGTTTAAATTCCAGTGTGTCAACCAAAGCCCGTCAAAGCCATACATATTAAACTTAGGTTTTCCATCCGCCGTAAGTGGAAGACGACGTACCTTCATAGGTTCAGACGTACGTTTATTGACGTATTTATTTCCGGCATAATCCGGATAATAGCCATTCACATCATTTATTTTATGTCGCCCTAGCAATACATGCCAAAGGTCAGTGTAGAATTTGATGCGTTGAGCATCCGTACCACCTTCAACAGCTATACGTCCTAAAGCCTCATTCCAGACAGAACGGGTTTCTTTACATACCTTGTCAAAATCCCAATGGTTCAGTTCCGCATCCATATTGACTATTGCATTGTCTACGCTTGTATATGAGAATGCCATTTTAAAAAGCAACTCTTCAGCATTCAATTGTCCAAAGTTCAAAACCATACCGGCAGCATTCCCCGCAATAGCCTCAACATCGGGCAAGACACCTTTCTCATTCCATCCGTCAATGCTTTTTATGGGACGGTTACAATCTAGTACAAAGCTTATTTTTATGCTGTCAGGACCACCCCAAAAGCGTTCTGTCGTGAAAAATTCTCCTACAACACGTGTATTGCTGACACGCAGTAAGGTAGCTTTATCCATAGAGCAATTCCCTAAAACACTACCTACATCCACCAATAATTTGGCATTTACATTTTCGGTATAATTCAAACGGTAGAATGTAGCCCGCTCTGTTGCCGTATACTCCACCCAAGTCTTATACCGGTCCAAATACAGACGATGATAGCCTGGCTGAATTATTTCACTTTCATGTTTAAAAGGTGATTTCCATCCTGCCATACCTTCAGTAGGATTTATTTCCCCTACAACCGGCATAATGTTCGGACCGGAAATCATCCATTCATTTATTTGAGAGAATCCTAAGATATCCGGAAAATTATAATTATATCCGCCACCTCCCTGATTTTTATTGCGGGTGAAAGCATGAGCAGCCACCATACCAAAGGGACGTCCGCCCGGAGTACAGAAAAACCACCGTCCCCGGGTAGTTTCAATATAAGGGTCAACCCACTCTACATAGTCAGTTTGATTACCATGTGCGGCAAAAACTTCGATTTCAGACAACCCCAAATTCTTTCCATTCCCATCTGTTGCCTCAAAACGAATCCATTTCACCTTTTTCTTAGGGAAAGAGATACTTTTCGGGCTTCCATCATTGGGAATAGCTGTTACACTAAGCTGAGATCCATCACTGAAATGAAGAGTTCCACCGGCAAGGTGTTCAGCAAGAGATACCCGGTCATACAGCACCACTCGATCCACACACACTTCTTCATCCCATTCCAACTGTGCCCACGGGGTATACATGACTCCCCACGATGTAACACTTCCCTTGCAAGCCCACTCGCCCTTATCATCATACATTATTTTACCGTCAACCAGGTTGTCGGCAGCATAATTCTCATTCAACACATTAGATACCGTGACATGCGCCCGTGGGGCTATATTATCTTGTGCTGCCTGAAGTACAAGAATATTGCTGCACCATATAGCAGCTACTAGCAATCCTTTTATTATGTTTTGATTCATCATTATATTTTTATTTATTATATGTCTGCTCTCCACATTTCCGTTCTCCTACCGCAAAAGCACAATAGGTGAGATACAACACACAAAGTAAAATGACAATAACTCCAGCCGTAATTCCGGCGTTATCTATTGCAAACCCAATAACAGGAGTTACCACTCCCCCTCCGGCTACAGCCGTCAGCATTAACCCGGAAATCTGATTCATTTTTGTGGGACACTCTTGAAATGCCATCGAGTAAATAATAGAAAATACAGACGAAGCAAAAAAGCCAATTCCGCCAATACATAATAGACTAACAGCGGGATTCTGAACACTAATCAATAATACAAGCATCATGATACATGCCAGAATATTGACTTTGAAATAGCGGGCACCTGCAATGCGGGTCAGCAAGAAAGCACCGAGAAGAGCACCAACCGTTCTACTAAAGAAATATACTTGTGGAGCAAACTTCACTTGTTCCGCAGTCCAATCATACCGGATGCTCATTAATTTTGAACTGACATAATTTGTAGCGACATCCACACCTACAATAAAGAATATTCCCAAAAAAAGAATGAGTATGGTTCTATTTTTCAGCAGGTTGAAAGAATCAGAAACAGATACTTTACTCTCTTCCACCTGCTCTCTCCGAATGGGAGTAAACGTCAACCATAAAGCAAAGAATAATGTAATAGCGCCTAAAATGGGGAAACAATAATACCATTTATCATCACCAAAATGCAGGGTAGCAAATAATACAATTTCAGGACCTACCAACGAAGAGACAGCCTTGATAACCTGTCCGGCCGTCAGACTGCTAGTCAATAGCCGAGGGCTGGAAATAACATTATTCAATAACGGATTTAAAGAGATCTGTAATATGGCGTTCCCTATACCTAGCAAAACATACGCAATAACACATGTTACACTACTGTAGACCAACAATGGCAAAAACATCCCAACAACTGTTACCGCCATACTGGCGAGTACTGTATTTTTCCGTCCGTATTTACTCATTCTGTTACCAACAGGAATCCCTAAAAATAGAAACCAGATAAATACCATTGAAGGAACAAAACCTGTCATAGTTGGAGACCAATTAAAGCTCTTCTGCATATAGTCGGATGAAATACCGACTATATCACAGAATCCCATAACAAAAAAAGCGGCAAGCACGGGAATGGCTTTCAAATAAGAGTTATTCTTTACCATAACTATCACTTTAATATATGATCTACGGGTACCCAGAAGAAACGAGGCTGGTACAATGATGCCTTCTCAAATACCTTCTTCAAATCATAGGTATTAACGTTATAACACATCAATATTTTATCATTTTTCATGTATTGAGGATGTACCATTGTATTATAAGTCATCATACTGTCTTTTTCAAAATTAGGTTCATCGACCGTATAGAGCAATTTCTCATGACTAAATGCACCTTCAGGGCTGTCGGCAATATAGGAATAAATTTCTTTGGCATTTCCCGAACGATTTTGGGAAACCAACACAATTTTTTCATTTAGACTAAATACATTGAATTGCTCAGAGATATTTTTCTGAAGTCCTTCAAGTTTCGCTGTTTTAGTAGCATCCGCCTGCCAGCTAGCCCCATCCCAATACACAAAGTTCGCCAGCTTATTATCAACCAATTCAGCCTTCGCCACATGAACAACTGCCTTTGCTCCTGTCGAGTCCGACTTTGTTCCGTAAATGTAGATTGCATTTTGATAAGGCATCACTGCATGTCCATAGTGTACACCATTCTGATTGGCAGCAGGGATATTCATCTTATCAATGATCTTCATGGTTTTCACATCCAGACGAAAATAGTCACAACACATATATTCAAAACCAAAAGATCCCTCACCCACTTTCCTGAACTTGGACATGAACAAATGAAGAATACCATCTTTCACAAATCCATCTCCAGGCCAATACCAACGGGGTGAATCCCCATCCTGCTCTGCCAGTATATATGCAGAAGGATTCTTCAAATCACCACTATACAAGGTCTCCAGTTCTCCTTTCTCATTGATAATCGTAAAAGTGTTACCCATCACAAATTTAGAGTCTTTACTCCTTTTATCATCGACAACATCTCCAAAAAACGAGTCACCCCACATAAAAAGATTCCGTCCATCCTTCAAGTCTATTGATATAGCACCGTCACCTCCTGTCACTCCACTGCCAAGTCCAGGCATCAACCGTGTACACCACATTGAATCCAGTTCGACTTCCATCTGTGTTACAGATGACTTATTGTTGTTTTGGCAAGATACAAATAATGTACAGGCCAACAAATAGATAAACTTATTCATAATTCTATCTTTTTGGTTATTGTCCATAGCCTTCATTCTGCGTAATCATGTTTTGTGACAGGTCTATTTCTCTTTGAGGAATAGGAAATTTCACATGGTATTCTTTAGGAGTAGATTCCGGTTTGGCAGCCTTTATGATAGACACAAATTCTTGCGGTGTACACATCCTGGTCAAATCAAACCAACGATGTCCTTCCATCACAAATTCATGACGATACTCATTCAATACGGTCTTCTTAAATCCCTTATAGTCAGTAGGTACAGCCGTGGTCAGTCCGGCACGGTTCCTTACAGCATTAATTGCGATTACCGCCTCCTCATTAGCTCCTTGATTTATTTCATTCAAAGCTTCGGCTATAATCAAATACATCTCTGCTGTACGAATTGCCGGAAATATAGCCTCTGTATTATTCCCTTTAGGTTCGGCTTGACTATCCCAATACTTAAAAACATAGGGCTTATCGAAATCCTTAATGCTACCATCACTATAAGTAAAACTTCTCTTCAAAGTAACATCCAGGCGCTGGTCATTCTGCCGGTCAAAGCTATTCCATAAATCTTCGGTAGCATTTTCCCATCCTTGGGCATTGCTTACTCCGTCAAGGGCAGGCAATAAACGTACCAAAAACTGTGCACCTTTCCAACCTTCACTCAACGTTGCGCTAAAGTTTACTCCCCAGATTATTTCCGTATTAAAACGATTGGCCACTTTAAATAAATCACCGTAGTTTTCAAGCATAGGGAAATTCGGGATGACAGATTTAGCCTTGTCTACAGCAAGCTGGTAATGCTCCTGACTATGATGTTCTGCTGCATAAGTTAGATAAACCCTGGCTAACAAAGCTGATGCAGATGCAGGATAAGGTCTTCCTCCGCCAAAGCGTTCAGTGTACTTCAAATCGGTTTCAGCAGTCTTAAGATCCGAAAAGATCAATTCATAAATTGTCTCTTTGGAGGTCCGGCTAGTTGCATCTTCCTCTGCACTTTCAACATTATGTTCGCGTAAAGGAACATCACCAAACATCCGGATCAAATCAAAATACATCATTGCTCTAAAGAATTTTGCTTCGGCCACCAACTGATTTCTTAAAGTCACATCCATATCAATAGATGGAACTTTATCAATCACGACATTACAACATTTTATCGTTTGATAAAAATCTCTCCACAGCAATTCTACAGGCTGATTATATTGGTCTATTTGCATATTTTCCACCGATTGGTAGTCAATGCTGGTCTGATTAGTTTCCGAATTATCAGCAAACATATCCTGAAGAACCCAATAATCATTGTAGAAAGTACCACCATAGTTTTTATCCCATAACCCATTCGGAGCATATCCGATAATCAAATAATCATAAATAGCATTGGTGGCGGATATAGCATGCTGAGCTGTTTTATAATATCCTTCACTCTGTCTCTTATACACATCTCCGAGCCCACGAGACGCTCATGAA
>ENA-OYZB01000989-OYZB01000989.1-human-gut-metagenome-genome-assembly--contig:-NODE-989-length-9945-cov-3.674216_pt1 | contig 9945 bp, 8 predicted proteins | sample MGYA00243258_ERZ653467 | MGnify/ENA primary metagenome ERZ653467 (study PRJEB26926, sample SAMN06165011) | human gut metagenome | biome: ENVO:00009003; feature: ENVO:2100002; material: ENVO:00002003... | reverse complement strand
GACAGGCCGTAGATAACGTTCTCCCTGCTGTTGCAGCCCCACACCCGGTTGTCGCACTCGGTCACAAAATCCAGTTCCGGCACCCGGCGCTCCATGGATACCGTCTGTGCGGCATCCACACTGCGGTGCTGCTTGCCGTCCATGCTCTGCCACTGCGCGGCGGCGGCGTTCTGCACCAGTGTGCCGTAAAAATACTCGCCCTGCGGGGTGCAGCGCACCCGCAGCCAGTCCTCGCCCATGTCATACACGATCTGATCTCCGTTCAGCTCCGGGCTCTGCCCCGCAGTCTCGGCGGCTGCGCCCTGCACGGTCACGGTGTCCCACTGCCGGAACAGCTTGCCCAGCCCTGCCGCCGTGATGCGGCAGTATTCCAGCGGGATGGCCGCCCAGCTGCCGGAGTTTTTGCTGTACATTTCCAGCGTGCTGTCGTACCGCCATGGATGGTCGGCATCCTCCACCCTTAAAAACAGCTGTCCGTCTGCCGGATCGGCGGGCTCGTCCCTGCCAAAGGCTTCCACCTGATAGGTCTTGCCTGCGGCATCGCAGGGGGCAAAGGTCACGCTTTTGTCCGCCGCCGTCCACAGCGCCCCCAGTGCGGCAACGCTGCCGTCTGCCGTATCAAAGGCCAGCTTGTCCGGGAAGATCAGGATCTTTGTGCCGATGCCCACCAGCGCCTTGCGGCCATCGGTCACGGCGTCCGCCTTCGTCACCGCCGGGGCTGCGGCATCGTCCGGGGTATAGGTGATATCCCGCCCGCAGACCGTCAGCAGACCGTTCAGGTGGTACATCCCGTTCAGCCCGGTCAGCGCCCGCAGTTTGCGGCGGGGCGTGCGGGTGCTCAGGGCTGGGAAATCCCGGGCAGAAAAGTTTACTCCGGCGCTGTACTCTGCTTCCGAGCAGCCGTAGGTCTCGTTCAGGCCGCCAAAGGCCCGCAGCAGCTGCCGGGTGTTGGCAAGCCGTATTCTGTCTGCCAGTACCATCGCCTCACCTCCTTACCAGCGCCACTGCGCCCGGCTGCGGGGCGGGTAGTTCTGCCGCAGCCAGACCGCCAGTTCTGCGTACAGGGCGTTGTACTGTGCCTGCTCCCCGGCGTAGCGGTCGGTCTCGCCCAAGGCGGCATCCATCTGCGCACACAGCAGGTGCGGGTACAGGGCATCAAAGGGCGGCGGTGCCAGCAGCGTCTGGTCATCCTGTACCGGCTGCTCCCACGGACGGTCTGCGCCCACGGCGTCAAACGCCCCGGCGGCGGCGCGGTCAAACAGCTTTGTGCGCAGCAGGGCGTCCGCCTCCCGCAGCCATTGCAGCCGGGTCTCGGTCTCAATGCGGCAGTTTGGGCGCAGCTGCTCGGCACGCTCCAAAGCCTCTCCTATGGTCATCTCATCACATCCTTTTTATAAAAAGCCCGGCCGGGGGCATTTCTCCCAGCCGGGCAGCGTTGATATTGCAGATTTTACTGCGCCGCGTTCTCCGCGGCGGCAATGCGGGCAGCGGTCAGCTCGTCCTGACGCTGGCTGTGCTCCAGTACCTCGGCCACAGCGGGCGGCACCTCCACTTCCACGCCACGGCGGATCTTGTAGTTCACGCCGTTGACACTGACGAACAGATCGCCCTTGTAGCGGCTGTTGTCCTTGAACAGCCGGATGCGCACATTCTTTTCAGCCATAGGCACCTCCTTAGTTGGCGGCAGCGGTGGCAGAGTAGCTGGACACGCTCTCGATGCGCACCATGTACTGTTCCACCAGACGCTCGGCGGCGCGCATACCCTTCCAGCCCACAGAGGCGCGCTGGTTCAGCGGATCGTCGCCGTAGCCCAGCTGCTTGACGATGTGCTCCAGGCCGCCGCCTTCTAGCTCGGTGACGCCGTAGGCGTGGGCGCCCAGCACGAGGGTGCCGAAGACGGCCAGACCCTCCGGACAGGTAGCGTCCTTCCAGATCTTTGCCTCGCTGGTCTCGATGAAGCGGATGTTGCCCAGCTTGCCGATCTCGCCGCGGAACATGGTGTCGGGGTCGGCGTACTTGTGCACCTCCATGAACTCCTTGCAGGTCTTGAGGTCGTAGGCTGCGTAGGGATGGATGATGGCGATGTAGCTGTCGCCGATGGGGTCAGCGTTCATCGCGCCCAGCTGTGCCGCCGCCTGGAAGAACAGCTTCGGGGTCAGGGTGCAGCTCTTGTCCAGCGCCTTGCGGCTGGTGACGGCAGTCTCGGTGCCGTCTGCGGAAAGCTTCGGCGCATAGATGACGTTGGTGCCGCCGGCCAGCACATCGCGGGTGATGCTGTCCATGGTGCGGCCCGCCTGGCTTGCCAGAACGCGGGTGGCCTGTACCACATTGTTGTCGATGGCCGTCATCTGCAGCACATCGGTGAGCGGAGTCCAGCCGCCGTACTGGTGCAGGTCGCTGGTGATGGTGGTCACGTTCAGGGTCTGGCCGTTGGGGGTCACGCCCTCGGTCAGCGGGGTATCGGCCTTGGGCAGGCTGTCGTACTTGCGGAACTCAATGGTCTTGCCGCCGTTCTGGGGTACGGGATAGTAGTCCGCGAACTGGTCATGCACCAGACGGGGCTCTGCCTGGTCGATAAGGCGCTTCTCGTAGAAGGTCTTCATCTCGTTGGTCATGGTGCCGGTGGTGTTCTGCAGGCTGGCAGAAGGGTCGGCAAAGAGCTGGAGGTCCATCTTCAGGTTGTAGCTTTTCATGTCATTTGTCCTTTCTGTATCAAAACTTTCAAAAACTGATCTTCACCCCGTGCATCGCACGGCGTTCCAGTGCCTCACGCTGGGCGCGGGTCATGCTGGCCACATCGGCCCGGGTGATGGCCGCACCGCCGGGGCTGGTACCGTTTTCCGCCGGGCGGGCCGAACGCTGGCGGATGCGCTCCACAACGCCCTGCTCCACGGTCTGGGCGGTCTGACGCAGAGCGTCGTTGTAGTGGGCCAGACGGTAGGCGTCACCCATCCGCATCCCGGGCAGCTCCATCAGGCGGCGCATCTCGGAGTTCGCCAGCTCCTGCTTGAGCGAAAAATCCGGCATATCCCGGCGAAGCATCGCCTCTTCCGCCGCCCAGCGGGCGTGGAGGGCGCGGACGGTGTTCGCGCCCTCTCTCAGGCCCGGGATGGGCGGGAGCGGCAGCGGCGCAGGGCGTTCGGGCGGTGCAGGACGCTCTTCCGGCTCCTGCACTGCCGCCGGTGTCGGCACATCCGAAGCTTCCCGGCCCTCATCCGCCTTCATAGTCCCGGAGGCGATGGCCTGCTGAGCCTGTGCATGGCTGAGGGCAGGAGCGGAGGGGGCGGCGGCATCGCCGCCCTCCGAGGCAAAGAGCTGCAGATCCACCATCGACTGCTCCCCCCGTCCGCTCAAATCGGCGAAGCGGACATTGTCCGGGTAGCGTTCTGCCAGCAGGGCAAAGCCCGCCTTTGCAAATTCGAACGCCCCCTCCACCCACGGCTTCTGGGGTGCTGCCGCCGTCACGGCCAGACGAGGGCCGTTCGGCTCGTCCCACACGCCACTCTTGGTGCCTTCCTCGCCCGCCAGCAGAGCGCAGAGGGTCTGCATCAGGGTGCTGGCCCCCGCACACACGATGTCCTGCCCGGCGGGGGCATAGCCCGCGTGGCCCGAAGCTTCCAGCCGGCAGGTGGGGCCTGCCGGGCCGTCCAGCTCGGTGTAGTTTACTTTTATCATCTCATTTCTCCTTTCTGCGTCTTCATCGCCCTCGCCATCGCAGCCGTGCTCAGCTCCTGTGCCGGGCCGCTGAGCTTGGGGGCTTCGGACTTTTTCTGCACTTCCAGCAGACCCGTCAGCTGGGCCATCTGGGCCTGCATCCGGGCCAGCTGCTGGGCAAGGGTGCCGTTCTGGCGCACCCGCTGGCGAACCTTTTCGATGCCCTCAAAGTCCATCATTTCCAGCGCCGCCAGCGCGGCGTCGGCGTTGGCCGGGGCGAAAAAGCCCAGCTGATAGCACTCCTTGGCTGTCTCGTTCTGGGAGAGGCGGGAGAAGGTGGACTTTTTCTCCGCGCTCACCACAATGTCGAACACCGGCTCATGACTGCCCAGCTCCACGCCGCCCACGACTCTTGCAGGCTGGGCGCGGAGCACCTGGCCCGAAAAGCGGACGAACTCGCTCTCGCCGCTCTTGCCGGTGATGCGGAAGATGCGCTCCTCGTCGTAGAACTGCCTCATCAGCTCGATGATAAGGCAGCACTCTTTGGCAAATGCCCTGTAAGCGCTCTTGAGCATATCCCGGCTGAGCTTCGAACCCGCCTCCTGCAAGGCCGCGATGGCCGAAGCTGCCGTCACGCCGCCTGCGGTGCCGCCCTGGGTCATGTCGCGGTTTCCGCTGATCTCCTTCAGCTCCTCAATGCGGCTGTTGCGATAGCTCAGGCTGTTGCCCTGCAAGCCCGCCGTCTGCAGCGGACGGAAGGAATCTTCGTTCAGGCGTCCCACAACGTGCACGATGTCCCGGCTCAGGTCGGCCAGCTCTTCCTCGTTCACCCCGGCGGTATCGCTGAGCACATACCGCTGGCGGGAGGCCAGCAGCACATTCTCGTCCATGGCGTGGTTCATCCGGTCAATGGCGTTCTGGCAGTCCTTCATCACGTCGATGTAGCCGAACCCGGCGGGAGAATCCTCCTCCACGAACAGCGGGTCGAACACAAAGGGGTACTTGCCGTGGTCGTACAGCCCACGCGCCGCCAGCGCCGGGTCGTTCTGGCTGGCATACAGCACCACGCCGTTGCACAGCTTGCAGTAGTGCAGCCGCAATTTGCCGTTCTCGTCCGGGCGCTTATAGTACCAGTCCACCACCACGCTCTTGTTGGCGGTGGTCTGGCCGTCCTCGTGGATGTACCGGGGCACGTCCACCACACCAGCGGCGTGCCCCGCCAGCTGCGGATACTGCGCGGTCAGCCGGGCGGTGTCCTCAAGGCTGAGGTGAAACAAATCCGGCGAGTCCTGAATATCCTGCACGCCCGGCTCCCAGTAGAGCATGAGCAGGTTGACGCTGCGCACCGCAATGTCGCCCAGCCCGCCGCGCGCCGCCGGGTCCCAGAAGATGCCGGTAACGCCAGTGCCCTGCTTGAGCTTGCGCCACCAGACATCGCTGTACACCTGCTCGTAATCTGCCTGCTCCAGCACCACCGGCAGCACGCTGGAAAGCGCCTGCGCCGTGGCCTGATCGTCTGCCGCCCGGGGCAGTACCATGGGCTCGGGGTAGTTGTCCATGGCGTCGGCGTGCTTGTTGGCGATGCTGTTGAACAGCCATCCGCTGGAGGGCTGCGCCTTGCCGGGCATCAGCGGGTCGCGGTAGTTTTTCCAGTGTCCCATGCGGAACCACAACTCGTTGTCGATCAGGCGCTTGTCCAGCGCCGCCTTGCCCGCCTTGTAGCGCTGCAGCGTCTGCAGCGCAGCCGCCGTCTCTGCCGCGCCGATGGGCAGGGCTTCTGCTCTTGTATCTTCCATAATCTTTCCTTTCTGTCCTGTTTTTTCAGATGCGGTAGAACCGCGCCTGCCGGTGCAGCTCCAGCGGGTCATCCGGCCTTGGCGGCGCGGCAGAAGCTTCGGGCGGGCTGATGGGATGCTCCATCAGCACATAGCGGCACTCGTCGTAGATGTGATCCTCCTGCCGGGTGTCGATATCCTCCACATTGCTCTCGTCGTACACAAGGTTCGGCAGGGTGCGGATGAAGTGCTTGCAGCTGCTGAACACCTGCAGCATCGGCCGCCCGTCCGGCGCGAACCGCAGCCGGTAGTGAAACTGCATCTTGCCCGCCAGCCGGGTGTGGTCCCCGGGCTGCCAGCGCAGAAAATGCGGGCTGCGCTCCATCATGGCTGCAATGCTCTCGCCCCGGCTCTCGTCAAAGATGGCGGGGTCTGCCACCCCGTGGATCACCCTGCCCCGCAGCAGCGGGTCGTTCTGCTCGGCTTCCCGGATGCGCTTTGCCTGCTCCACTGGGTCGATGCGCAGCCCCTCGTTGGGGCGTCCGGTGCAGCCGTACAGCTCCTTGATGCGGTACAGCCGCCCTTCCTCGTCCACCGCATACCACCCCACCGAAAAGGGCTTGGAAAAGCCGAAGTCGTACCCGCGCCAGATGGGCCAGTGCTTGGGGATGGCAAAGGGTGCGATGACATGAGTCCAGCGCTGATCCTGATAATGCGCCGGGTCGTTGCGCCATTCGGTGAACACCTGCCCGGAAAAGCTGTCCCAGCTGCCGTAGAGCAGCGCCTGCTTTTCGGCCTCCGGCATGGCCGCGAGGCTGGCCAGATAGTCCGGGTCATTTTCCAGAAGGGCGGGGTTATCGAAGATGCTGGACGGGATGAACACCCGCGCCCGCTCCATCTGCTGGTCGGTGCCGTCCGGCAGGCGCACCGTGACCGTTTCCACAATGGGCGTGCCGGGCGGAGCGGGGGTGATGAACCGCGCCTTCACCCAGCCGTGGCCGATGCCGCCGGGGTTGGTGGTGGCACGCATATACACCCGGGTGCCCGGCCCGGTGGGGCGGTTGCGGCTCATCATGTAGCTGTACTCGTCCCACTCAAAATGGGTCAGCTCGTCAAAGCCGATAAAATCGTAGGCTTTGCCCTGATAGTTGGTGCGGTCCTTGGTGTACTGCATAGAGCCGAACCAGATCTTCGCCCCGCTGGGAAACACCCATACATGGGAGGTGGCGTTGTACTGCGCCTCCGGGAAAGCCCGGCGGTAATACATTTGGCTCTTATCCACAAGGTCGGAAAGCTGCGGGTAGGTCTTGCGCAGGATCAACGCCCGGTAATGCGGGATGTGCACCTGCCGCAGCGCTTCGATCAGCAGTGCATCGCTCTTGCCGCCGCCCGCCGCGCCGCCGTACAGCGCTTCCGGTTCCGGTCTGCGCATAAATTCCAGCTGCCGGGGCTGCGGCTTCCACACGATGACTGCACGCTCAGTCCTGCTCATGCCTTTTCCTCCTGTTCCACCGGCGGCAGCAGCACCACGCCGCACTCTGTCCCTTCCAGTTCTGTGCCCTGATCGTTCAGGGTCTTTCCCACGCCCGCCAGATCCTTGAGCACAGCGGTGGCTTCCTTCAGCCCCTTCATCATCCCGGGGTCGGGGGTGTTTTCCCGCCGGGCGGCCTTCTGACGCTCGTTCAGCTCCTTTACCTCCTGCGCCAGCAGGGTGCTCAGGGTGTCGGCGGCGCGGTTCAGGCTCTTCAGCCCGGCGGCGGGCTTTGTCTGCCCCATGATGTTCTTCCTCCTTTCGTCCGGTGTCCCGGGCTCTGTACACAGGATATCACCCGCCCGCTTTGCCCGACAGTGTGCACTTTTGCGGGGTCATTGGGTATTTTTGTACAAGCATTATCCAAGCAGTATATTTTATATTTTCAAGGCACAACGCAGCTGCGTCAGATTTATTTTCCCGGCTGGTGCGGCACGCAAAAAACGTCCGCTTGTATTTCGGACACCTCCCACAAAAACGTTCGCTGCGTCCCGCACGCCCTATCACTATAAAGGTACAGCGGCGCCGTACCCCAAGGTCGCAGCACCACCCCCACCCGGGGAGCAGAGCTTTTCTCGACCTGTGTTGTTTTTCTCGCTAGGCAAGGCTGTATAAAAGGCGTTTTCTTTCCGCTGCGTAGTATCCCTGAAAATATCTTTCAAAAAATGTATCGCCCCTTTTCGCGGTTTTTTAGCAGTCATGCAACATTCAGTCATGTTCGCGGGCGTTTTTTTACATACCTGCATCATATTTGTATGTTGGTTGCATCGGCATGAAAAATTGTGATAATTCGCGAAAAGATTTTGTAACCTTTGGTCTGCTTTTGTAGAAACGTAACAAAACATTTGCACCAATATTGTGAACTTATTCTCTTGCGGAACACCCCCATACAAGGGTATAATACTGTCAGGGATTACGGACGTATGCGACAAATGCGTCTGTGAATATGCTGTGACACACAAATGAAGGAGATTACTATTATGAAAATGATTTCTCGTCGCGACTTTCTGAAGGCTTCTGCCGTTGTGGGCGCTACCGCTGCTATGACCGCTTGCACCAGCACCACTGCTTCCACCAGCACCGCTGCTTCCAGCGTTGCTTCTTCCACCGCTGCTTCTGCCGCTGCTACCAACGGCTCTGCCAACATCGGCGTCTGCATCTATCAGTTTGCTGATAACTTCATGACCCTGTACCGCTCCGATCTGGAAGGCTACCTGAAGGACATGGGCTACTCCGTCACCATCATGGACGGCAAGAACGACCAGAACACCCAGACCGAGCAGATCAACACCTTCCTGCAGCAGGGCGTGGACGTTCTGGTCATCAACCCCGTCCAGACCACTTCCGCTCAGACCATCGTTGATACCATCAAGCCCTCTGAGACTCCCATCGTCTTCATCAACCGTGAGCCCGACAAGAGCGTTCTGGACTCCTACGCAGACAAGTGCTGCTACGTCGGCGCCGACGCACGTCAGTCCGGTACTTATCAGGGCGAGCTGATCCTCGAGACCGAGACGCAGGGCGACATCAACGGCGACGGCAAGATCACCTACATCATGTGCAAGGGCGACCCCGAGAACATCGATGCTCAGTACCGCACCGAGTACTCCATCAAGGCTCTGACCGATAAAGGCAAGGAAGTCGAGTGCCTGTACGAGTACCTGGACAACTGGGATCAGACCACCGCTCAGCAGGACGTTGCAAACGCTCTGTCTCAGTACGGCGATAAGATCGAAGTCGTCTTCTGCAACAACGACGCAATGGCACTGGGCGCTCTGCAGTCCATCCAGCAGGCAAACCGCACCGTCGGCAAGGACATCTATCTGGTCGGCGTCGATGCTCTGGTAGAGGCTGTCCAGAACGTTGTGGACGGCAACATGACCGGTACCGTTCTGAACGACGACGTGGGCCAGGCTACCAAGGCTGCCGAGGCTACCAAGCTGTTCGTTGAGGGCAAGGATGTCGAGAAGTACTACTGGGTCGACTACGTCAAGGTCACCAAGGAGAACGCTGCACAGTACATCAAGTAAGCAGCCAAAACCCTATCGTTGCAAGGTGCGCAGTGAACCAATAAGGCTTAATTAAAAGCTAAAAAGCGCGTGCGTGCGAGAAAATATCTCCGCGCACGCGCCTTGTTTTAAGAGCCCGCCGGCAAAAGACGCACTTTCCAAGACCCAAAGACAAGGAGGTTCTGAGGAATGTCAGAATACCGTCTGGTAATGAAAGGCGTGGTAAAGACCTTCCCCGGCGTGAAAGCGCTGGACCACGCGCAGTTGGAGCTCCGCCCCGGCAAAGTCATGGCCCTGATGGGCGAGAACGGTGCCGGTAAGTCCACCCTGATGAAATGTATGTTCGGCATTTACAAGATGGACGAGGGCGAGATCGAGTACGAAGGCGAAAAGGTCAACATCCCCACCCCGCTGGATGCACTGAACCGCGGCATCGCGATGGTGCATCAGGAGCTGCAGCCTATCCCGGCCCGTACTGTGGCCGAGAACATCTGGCTGGGCCGCTACCCCACCAAGAAGGCTGGCCCCATCACCATCGTGGACCACGCCAAGATGTATAAGGACACCGACGAACTGCTGAAAAAGCTCAAGCTGGATATCAAGTCCCATGCAAAGCTGGGTACACTGAGCATCGCACAGATGCAGATGGTGGAAATTGCAAAGGCTGTTTCCGCAAACTGCAAGGTGCTGATCCTGGACGAGCCGACTTCCTCGCTGACTGCGAACGAAGTCGAGTCCCTGTTCCGCATCATGAACGAGCTGAAAGAGCAGGGCGTCGCTCTGGTCTACATCAGCCATAAGATGGACGAGATCAAGGTCATTGCCGACGAAGTCACCATCATGCGTGATGGTCATTATATCGGTAAGTGGGACGTCGCCAACATGACCAAAGAGCAGATCATCGCCAAGATGGTCGGCCGTGAACTGTCCAACCTGTATCCCTGTCTCTTATACACATCTGACGCTGCCGACGAAG
>ENA-OYZB01000988-OYZB01000988.1-human-gut-metagenome-genome-assembly--contig:-NODE-988-length-9950-cov-8.166246_pt1 | contig 9950 bp, 10 predicted proteins | sample MGYA00243258_ERZ653467 | MGnify/ENA primary metagenome ERZ653467 (study PRJEB26926, sample SAMN06165011) | human gut metagenome | biome: ENVO:00009003; feature: ENVO:2100002; material: ENVO:00002003... | reverse complement strand
ACACTGCTCCGGCGCGCCGCCGCTCTCTGCCACCTCAAGGGCGGCGCGCCGGAGCAGTGTGCCGCTGCCGCCGCAATGGCTCTGGGCAACCTACTGGGCCTCGTCTGCGACCCTGTGGCCGGCCTCGTGGAAGTTCCCTGCGTCAAGCGGAACGTCGTTGGCGCCGTGAACGCCGTCTCCTGTGCGAATATGGCCCTTGCCGGGGTGGACTACGCCATCCCCTGTGATGAGGTCATCGACGCCATGGGCCGCGTGGGCAGCCTCCTCTCCCCCGACCTCCGGGAGACCGGTCAGGGCGGTCTTGCCGCCACGCCTACCGGCGTCCGTATCGCCCAGTCCCTCGCAGAGCAGGGCTGATGCATAGAAAATAAAAGAAAAGTGGATGAAAAGACGTTCTTTTTCAGGAATCTCAAAAATATTTCCGAAAAAGTGTTGACAAAACCCCGGTTCAGTGATAAAATACATCATGTTCCGAACGGAACGTATGCGTTGGTAGCTCAGCTGGATAGAGTGACTGACTACGAATCAGTAGGCCGGGGGTTCGAGTCCCTTCCATCGCACCAGAAAATGCCGTGAAATCGAAAGATTTCATGGCTTTTTTGTTTTGTAAGCCATGGGTGCACGGTTTCTGCACGGTTTTTGCACGGTCGGTGTTTTCCATGTCCGATGATGTAGGGCGCTGTATTGCATTGCAATCAGTGCCCTTTTTTGCATCAGGTGAGCAGGGCCAGGCGCAGCTTTGCCTTCATTTCCGGGTCGGCATCCTTGAGCAATTCCAAAAGAGCCGTCATGGAGATGGTGGGTTCGCCTGCGGCGGGTACAGCCTGCGGGCTGGGGGTGTCGGGCTTGGCATAGAAGCCGCTTTCAAACTTCTTGCCCAGCTCCACACGGGAGGACTGCTGGATATGGGCGTAGGTGTTCACCAGCATATCCGCACTGGCGTGTCCTGTGGTCCCCTGCACCGCCTTGATGTCGCCGCCGGAGATCATCAACTGGTAGGTGGCACTGGAATGCCGCAGACCGTGAAAGACGATGCGCGGGAACTCCGGGTGTGCGTCCTGCCATTTCAGGAACTTTTTGCGGATGAGCACCGGCTCCACCGCCAGACCATTGGGCAGCCGCAGCAGCATTCCGCTGTTGCGGTACCGCTCCGGGTCGAGGGCTTCTTCCCGCTTCAGCCGTTCCAGCCACTGCTTCAGCTCCTCCCGCAGGGCGGCGGTCATGAAGATGGTGCGGCAGGAGGCTTCGGTCTTGGTGTCCTTCAGGATGAGGGAAGTCTTGCTGCCCTCCAGCTTGTCCGGGAAGATGCGGAGGATGCAGCCCTTGTCCACCTGTGCCAGCGTGTCCTTCTGCACCCGCTGCATGGAACGGTTGACGGTGAAGGTGCCCATGCCGTTGGCAGCATCAAAGTCGATGTCCTCCGGGGTCAGACCTGCCACCTCCCCTTCCCGCAGCGCACCCACCAGCGTCAGGTGCACCGCCAGATGCAGGATAGGGTCCTCCATGCTGTCCAGTGCTGCCCGCATCTCATCCACCTCCCAGATGCTGCGCTCTTGGGTGGTCTTTTTGGGCGCTTCCACCGGGACGGGGCTTTTGATGAGGATGCCCCACTCCACCGCCAGCAGAAAGGAATTGTGCAGCAACTGGTGGACTTCATGGAGGGTGGTGCCGGAGAGGGTGCGTTTCTGCTGCTTGGGCGAGAGGTCTCGCCGCTTGCCGCCCACATACTGTCCGCAAGGGGTCTTGCTCAGGGTGTCGTACAGGGCTTCGATGTGGTAGGGACGCAGCTTCTGCATCTGCATCTCCCCGATATAAGGGATGATGAGGTTCTGGATGAGCGCCAGATTGGACTGGTAGGTCTTGGGTGCCCACTTGTGCTTGCTGCACTGCTTGGGCAGCCAGTCCATCAGGAACTCTGCCACCGTCACCGTGGACGGGATCAGGAAATTGCCGGTCGCCAGCTCATGCTCGATCTGCTTCTGGCGTTTGACCGCCTCCTCTTTGGTGGGAAAGCTCTCCCATTTGTCGCAACTCTTGCCGTGCTCGTCCTGATAGGTGTAGCGGACACTGTAAGAGCTGCCGCGTTTCGTGATATATGCCATAGATTTGCCTCCTTATCAAGCTGCCCGGTAGAGCCATGCATCGAAACTGTCCTTCGGGATGCGGATGCTTCCGCCTGCCCGCAGGACACGGAACTCGGTGGTGCTGTTGCACAGGTTGTAGGCGGCACGCTGGCTGATGGCCAGCATCTGTGCGATCTCTTTTACCGTGTACACCAGCTTAGTGGTCTCAGGGCTGTTGGTCGGAGACTTGACGGCATTGGTTTGAGTGACCACCTCCATTGTAGCCGGAACAGAGTCCGACTGCAAGAATTTTTTCGTATAATCTTCAAATTTCACAGATGCGTTCTTCTCAAAATTCATATCCATATGCTTTTCTCCTTATACTTCATGGCGCACCACAGGTTCCTGCGTGCGGTTTTCGTAGAATCGAATGACCTCCGGCGGGATGCTGTCCAGCGTTTTCAGGGCGGCTTCATAGTCCTGCCGCAGCTTGGCATCCTCCAGACGCTTCAAGACGCTCCCTTCCTTCGCTTTGTCCAGCGAGGCAGAGAGCGTCTTGTTTTTCTTTTTCAGTTGTCTGTTCTCGGCGGCGGTCTCCGTAAAGGCGACCTGATAGCGGTTCAGTTCGGTGCGCATTTTGGACACTGCCGGGATATAGCTGTCCAGCACCTTGCTGATCTCCGCCGCACGGCTCTTGCCGTTGAAGGGGGTGATGCCCACCAACAGGGCGTCCAACTGCTCCTTCTGCTTGGTCAGTTGGGTCATCTCCTTGAAGATGCGGGGCGGAATGTGCTCTCGCCCGGTCTGGCTGGCGCTTTCACCCCGTTCCAGCTCCGGGTACTGCTTGACCATGTGCTGCCAGAACTCGTCCTGCCACTTCACAAGGTTCTTGCGGTTGCCAATGATCTCCTTGGCGCTCAGCCGCCCGTCAGCAGTCAGGGGCACGAAGCAGAGGTGCAGGTGGGGCGTTTTCTCGTCCATGTGGACAACAGCCGAGATAAAAGTTTGGGTGTTCTGCTTGCTTTTCAGAAACTCCAAGGCATACTCGAAATACGCCTTGATCTCCCGGTTGGTCTTATCCTTGAAAAACTCCGGGCTGGCAGTGACAAGTGCCTCCACCACCCGCACGCTGTCCTTGCGGACACGGCAGTGGGCGGCGGCTATCATGCGGTCGGCTTCTTCCCGGTACCTGCCCTGCGGCTGCACCAGATGAAGGTTGTAGCGGCTCCGGCTCGTGTCGATATCCGGGTTGCTGGCGTACTGCTCCTTGGTGCGCTCGTTGTGGGCTTCGATGGGGCTGATGGCAGGCCCCTTGTACTTTTTGAATCGCAGGATTCCGTATTGGGCTTTCATAGACCACGCTCCTTCTTGGGGTGTACAAAAAATCTGTACGGACTTCAAATAACCTGTACGGTTCGTACGGTGTACGGAAACATAAAATATACACGATGATGCGTTTTAATTTACTTCTACTTGCCGTACAGGTGCGTACAAGTACAGACCGTACAGGTTGTACGAACTTCTTCCGTAAAAAATGCACTTTTTACGGGCAGGGGTGGACAAGCGGCTCGATGCCTACAAAACCCCGCACCCTGCGGCCACCGGGCAGGTAGATGTTGTTGGTGGCTTCAAGGTTATAGCGGCGGTCATTCTGGCGCAGTTCTGCGCTGAAACGGATCGCCGATACGCTGTGGCAGGCGTTGTCCTCGCACCACTGCTTATAAATGTCGTAGAACTCCTTGGAACTGATGGAGTAGTCCGCCTTAAAGCGGAAGTAGCCCTCGGATTCCATGAAGTCGATGACATTGTTGCTGCTGCGCTTGATGGTGTCCACGTTGGCAGCGGCTCGTTCGCTGACCGTGAAGCGGAAATCGTTCTGCACCAGCCGATGCAGCCCTTCCAGACACCACAGCAGAATACCCTCCAACTCGGCACACATCTTCTCCACAAGGAAGGGGTCATCCGTGCGGTCGGCAGGCTTGTCCTTGGTGGTCAGGATGAGCTGGCGGCGGAAGAAGCCGTCCGAATGGTCGTACAGCGAGGTCAGCGCACCGTTGCCGAAACAGAGGAATCGGGCGTAAATGTCCCGCTGGTAGCTCTGGACACCTTTGCGCTCCAAGTCCAGCTTGGCTTCGGCAGTGACAATCGTTTTGATATAGTTGGTCTTGGGCAGGGCGTTCATGTCCATATCGTCATCGATCATCAGCAGGCGGCGTTCCAGATCGGCACGGGCAAAACGGTTGTTCTCCACTTTCTGGACGCTGCCGTTGCTGGCGGCATCTCCCATGAGCCGCTTGAGCACCAGCCCGATGCGGGACTTGCCCTCGCCGCCCTTGCCGACAATGAGCATCATCTTCTGTCCCTTGGTGCTGGGGATCAGGCAGTAGCCCAGATACTCCTGTAAGGTGGGGATGTCGGCATCGTCCAGCAGCTCGTGCAGGAAGGTCAGCCAACGGTCAGGGGTGGCGGCTTTGGGGTCATACTTCACAGGCAGGCGATTCTGGCAGAACAGGCGGCTCTCCTGAAAAGAGCCGTCCGGCAGATGGTACACGCCGTTCTGGAGGTGGATGCAGTCCTGCTCGATGGGGAACGGGTCGGAAAAGGCCAGCAGCTTGATGGTCTCCAGAATGTTGGTGACCTTTTTGGACAGGCCGGAGGTGACATATTCCTCGATGTTCTCCAAGATGCGCTGCTTGATCTCGCTCTCGTCCTCCACCGGACCGTCCAGCGTGTACAGCGTTCCGTTGACGCATTTCAGCGGCCACTGTTCCAGAAAGGCACGGCCAAACTGGACTTCATCGATCTTCTTGCCGTTGTACCAGTCCGGCCATAAGGGGTTGCGGGAAATATTTTTCTTCATGTGGTGACTCTCCTTTAGAAAAGTGAAGTGGTGATTCTCATAATGATAAACACCACTTCAGGTGAATAAACCGTCAGGCGCACTTTGCCAGAGCAAAGCGGTCGGTGCGTTCTTCCAGCATCAGCAGGTACGACCCAGACAGCAGCCGTGCAGCGGCATCGGCCTTCTGCTGGGGCGTTCCAAATGCAACGCAGTCCGTCAGGTGCTCGATGGTCTCGGTCATGTGGAGGGCTTCTTCAAACCGTGGGTCATGCGGTTCCTCCGGGGTGGCGGGCTTGTAGCGCTCTCGCCAGTCGTGCAGCAGGTCGAGATAATCGGTCAGCACCCGCAGGCAGTAGGCGATGTCTGCCCACTGCTCGTCCGTCAGGCCACGCTTGGGCGGCGGCAGGGCGATGGCATTGGCGGGCGGCTTATCCGGGTCAAGCCCGAAGTCACTTGCGAGCTTCTCGGCGGCTTGCCGGGGGTTCAGGTCGAACAGCTTGGCGGTGAGGTCGATGGCATCTCCGTTGGCTCCGCAGCCAAAGCAGTAATAATAGGTGTCGTTCAGCTTCATGCTGGGGTCGCTGTCGGAATGGAATGGACAGCACACCATGCCATGGCGGTCGGGCTCCATGCCGTACATCTCTCCCACCTGCCGAACGGTGATGGCGGACTTGATCTTTTGATATAAACTCAAAATTTCTCCTTTGGTCAAAGGTTTTGGTACGAATCAATTTGATCCCTGCCACGTTCAAAGCCGGTCTCCCTTGCTGCCTCCCGACAGGAAATCTTTTTGGACTCTGTGTCGGCCCCATGCAGGGCGCTCGCTCCCCCGATGGGAGGTCTTGGCGGTCTGGGCAGTTCGGACGGTCATTCTGTTGTCAAGGTCCCGGTATGAAAGATATTTCAGAGGGCTTTCGCGGGAAGCCCTTAATATGTTCGCTGCTGGGGAGTTAATATGTTTTCTTTCTGTCTATAGGATAGCACCGCAATGGCCGCTGTGCCGTATATCCATAATGTCGGAAAACAGGTGCAGAAACTGCAAAATTCCACGCTTATGGACAGGAACCGCCGGAAGTGGTATACTGTGCAAAAAACATCGGAGGTGCGACCATGAACATCAAGCTGACACTGGGAGAACGGCTCAAAGACCTGCGTGTGGAGCGGCATCTGAAGCTGGAAACGCTGGCAGAGCAGACGGGTCTGTCCAAATCGGCACTGTCGAAATACGAGAGCGACGATGTGACCGACCTCAGTATTTATGCGGTGACAACGCTGGCTGAGTTCTATGGCGTGACCACCGACTACCTGCTGGGTGTGACGGAAAACAAAAAACGCCCAGATGCAGTCCTTTCGGACTTGCATCTGAGCGACGGCGCAGTGGACGTATTAAGGAATGGAAAATTCAATCATCGGCTGCTGTGCGAACTGATCGTGCATGAGAATTTCCGGCGGTTCATGACCGATCTGGAAATCTATGTGGATGGATATGTCAGCGCAAACATTCAAAACCTCAATGCTGGTCTGGAAGCGACCCGGCAAATGCTGAAAAAGAAGTATGCAGCAGATGAAAATGATCTGTACATGAGCACCTTGAAGCTGGGGCAGATCGATGAAGATGAGTACTTTGGTCGGGTCTTGTATGACGAGTTGGTGGCTATCCTGAAGAACATCAAGACGGAACACCGCAAGGACAAGACCACTTCGGATGGTGCAATGGTCGATAACTTGATGAAGGAACTGGAGGATGCACAGAAACTTGAAGGGTCTGCGGATGAAAAGAAGATCCGAACGGCATTGAAGGCAATCGGCATCAACTACGATAAGCTGACAGAAGATGAAAGAAAGCTGATAAAGAAGATTCTTTATAAAACGGCAATGCTGAAACCGGGGACACTTGCAGGCAACCGGGGAAAGCACAGACGTTGATTATTTACCTTGCGGCTTATAGGGGAAAAACGCTGCTGCGGCAGGACGGGAGAACGTACACCATTGGTTCCTCTGCAAGCCTGTGCTGGGTGGGCAAAGACCGTCAACTGCCACGCCCATCCGCGCATCCTTCTGCCACAGAACAGGTGCTTGCCGGAACCTCTCGCAGCCCCTTTTCCGCATCAGCCGGAACCAAGGTGTAACACACTAGACTTTGCAAGCAAAGTCGTGTGCCAACGAGCGTTCCGCCGCTCTTTGGATTCTTCCCGGCAGGGCACTGGAAAATGGGGTGCCCTGTGTAGCACGGGGCGCATCCGTCACCTCGCACAAAAAATTGACTGCAAGTTTTACTTGACAATTCGCGGAATATGCACTATCATAGCCATAAGATGAATATAATGTTTATAACGATATACTCAATTTGAGGGTGAGGTATTTCATGGCAATCAATGATAGTGCTGTCGTCCCGCTTTACCAGCAGGTAAAGGATGACATTCGTGCCGCGATCGAGAGCGGCAAGTACAAAACCAACGAGAAGATCCCCCCGGAGCCGGAACTGAGTGCAGAGTACTCGGTCAGCCGCATCACGGTGCGCCGTGCCGTGGAAGAGCTGTGCGCCGAAGGGTATCTGGTCAAAATGCAGGGGCGGGGCACCTTTGTCAGCAAGCCCCGCATCCATCGTAAGTTTGCCAGCGGCAGAGGAACTGCCAGCTTTACGGAAACCTGCAAGGAGTACGGCATGGTGCCGGGCGCCCGGCTGCTGAACCGTCAGATCGTGCCGGTGCGTAAGGATGAGGAAGCCTTCTTCCATGTAGGCCCGGAAGCCTTGCTCATCTATATCCAGCGTCTGCGCACTGCCGATGGTCAGCCGGTATTTCTGGAGAACCTGTTCCTGCCATACGAGCCCTACAAGAGCCTGATGAGCGAGAACCTCAATGATGTTTCCATGTTTGACACCATTGAGCGCATCTCCGGGCTGCGCCCTGCAACGACCTCCTGCCAGCGTATCGAGGCGGTACGGGCTTCGGCAGAACAGGCACAGCTGCTCAACCTTTCGCTGGGCGAGCCGCTGCTGTATCTGAACGCCTACTTCCATGACCAATATGACCACCCGCTGTGCATCGGGCGGCAGTATTACATTGGAAGCCGGTATATGTTTGAGTTTTAAGGGCAGAATTCTGTCCCCAAAGAGCGTCTTTTCCACCCGGAAAAGACGCTCTTTTTGTCGTTCCAAGGAGAATTGTTGGTGAAACTGCTAAAATATAGGGGAGATGCTTTGTGCACGTTACCAAAGTAAAGATTTTTTTAGAAAAAACTCTTGACGTCTGTGCAAAATGTGGTACTATGTACATGACAATTATGACGTCTATAACGAATAGGATGATACAGACGCCGAAGAGATGAAGGAAACACAGGAAAGGTCGTGGATGCGTATGAACCGAATCATTCTTGCTTCGCACGGAGGGCTGTCCGCCGGAATGAAGGACACCGTGCAGATGATCCTTGGCGAGATGCCGAACCTTTATGCCCTTGCTACCCTGCGGGATGAGACCGAGCCCATCACGGTGGCGGCACGCCGGCTGCTGGATGGCTTTGCAGCAGAGGATGCTGTGTACATCGTGACCGATGTGATGGGCGGCAGCGTGAACAACGAGATGCTGACCCTGCTGCCGGAGTATCCGGCGGTGCACCTGATCTGCGGCATGAACGCTTCTCTGGTGCTGACCCTTGCTTCCAACGACGAAGCCCTGACACAGGACGAACTGGCCGAGTGCATTGCAGATGCCAAGGCGCAGATCATTGATTGCAACCTGCTGCTGAAAAACGCAGCCCAAGATGAGGAGGATGACCTATGATCAAATTAGTACGTCTGGACTACCGCCTGCTGCACGGTCAGGTGGTATTCTCGTGGACCGGCCATGTGGGCGCACAGCGCATCATCGTGGTGGACGATGACGCCGCCAACGACGAGATGAAAAAGTCCGCCCTGCTGCTAAGCAAGCCTGCCGGTGTCCGGGTGAACATCTTTACGGTGGACAAGGCCATCGCCAAGATGCCAAAGGTGGAGCAGCTGGACGAGAAGATCATGATGATCTTCGGCAACACCGCTGCGCTGCTCAAGTTCTGCCAGGCATACCCCAAGATCAAAGAGATCAACTACGGCGCTGTGGCAAATAAGCCCGGCTCCAAGGCCTTTGACCAGTCGGTATTCCTGACCCCGGAGGAGCAGGCAGACACCCAGAAGCTGCTGGATATGGGCATTAAGATCTACAGCCAGCAGACCCCCACCTTTAAGGTAGTACCCATCGATCACACCTGATCGTAAGGAGATAAGAAGGAGGATTTGACCCATGTTTGTTACCGCATTGCTTCTGGGTCTGGTTGGCGTGTTCTGTATTCTGGACTCGCGCATTCTGGGCCGCATGAACTTCGAGCGTCCGCTCATCACCTGCACCATCGTCGGTGCGCTGCTGGGTGATCTGCAGACCGGCCTGACCCTTGGCGCATCCATCGAGCTGATGAGCCTTGGCATCGTGAACATCGGCGCAGCCGCACCCCCGGACATGAACATGGCTGCCATCATCTGCGCAGCTTTTGCCATCCTGACCGATGCTTCTGCCGAGACTGCACTGGCGCTGGCCATCCCCATCGCTGTTCTGGGCCAGATGCTGGGCGTGCTGATGCGCACCATCCTGTCCAACTTGACCCACGTTGCCGACCACGCCATTGCAGAAGGCAAGTTCCGCAAGGCATGGAGCATGCACATCGTCTGGGGCACAGTGCTGTACAGCCTGATGTACTTCATCCCCATTTTCCTGTCCGTCTACTTCGGCACAGATCTGGTGCAGAAGATCGTGGCTTTCATCCCCGCATGGCTGACCGATGGCCTGAACCTCGGCAGTAAGTTCCTTACCGCTTACGGTATTGCCCTGCTGCTGTCCACCATGCTCAACCGCGACCTGACCGTCTACTTCCTGCTGGGCTTCTTCTTTGTGGGCTATCTGGGTCTGGATATCACCGCTGTGGCGATCTTCGCCGCAATTCTGGCTGTGATCCTGACCGGTCTGAAGTATGGCAAGGGCGCACCCGCCGCAGCCGCTGCCCTGTCTCTTATACAC
>ENA-OYZB01000978-OYZB01000978.1-human-gut-metagenome-genome-assembly--contig:-NODE-978-length-9986-cov-5.250126_pt1 | contig 9986 bp, 9 predicted proteins | sample MGYA00243258_ERZ653467 | MGnify/ENA primary metagenome ERZ653467 (study PRJEB26926, sample SAMN06165011) | human gut metagenome | biome: ENVO:00009003; feature: ENVO:2100002; material: ENVO:00002003... | reverse complement strand
GGATTGATATTGTGGTGGTCAAGAGTACCCAAAACCAATATTTTATGGGAAGCCGACCGTTTGAGTATCCTGAACTGAAAATGCTGACAGACGCAGTAGCATCCTCGAAGATCATTTCTGCCAAGAAATCCGAGGAACTGGTACAGAAATTATGCCGTCTGACCAGCACACATCAGGCAGAACAGCTTCAAAAATTTGCTGCTTTATCCAGCCGTGTCAAACCGCATAATGAAAAGGTTTACTATATCATTGATAATATCCAAACAGCGATTGGAAACCATCAGCAAATTCGGTTCCAATACTATGAATATACTCAGGAAAAAAAGAAAATCTTAAAGCACGATGGATATTATTATGTCGTAAATCCCTATGCGCTTGAATGGAAAAATGACCATTACTATTTGATTGGATTTTCTCTGAAGCATCAGAAAATTGCTCACTTCCGTGTAGATCGGCTAACAAGTGTAGAAAATCTGGAAACTTACTTTATGCCGATAGAGGGATTTGATGTAGCCTCCTATACAAATAAAATGGTTGATATGTTTACATCGGAGTCATCGAAGGAAGTAACCCTTCTATGTGAAAACGAATTGATGAGAGTAATCATAGATCATTATGGAGAAGATGCTGCTGTTGATAGGTATGATGATACACACTTCACAGCCAAAATTGAAGTGAACCCCAGTGGAACTTTTTATGGCTGGATATTCAAATTCAAAGGGAAAATAAAAATTCTCTCTCCCAAAGAGTGCATTACGGAAATGCAGCAAATCGCTCAGGAATTTATATAGCGCAAAAGAGGTGTTATTGATTTTTAACACCTCTTTTCAAATGAAATTTTTATCCTTGAAGTGAACAGATGTTCGATATACAATATAAGCAAGATGTTCGCAGTTCGTCGAACAAATGAGAGGTGAATGCTGTGGGCAATATAACTTTTGGATCATTTATAGCCGAGAAACGCAAGGCGCACAAATTCAATTTACGCGATACAGCCAAGCATTTGAATATTGCTTACGGTTATCTGTGTGATATTGAGCAAAGCCGCCGTCCTGCACCCAATGGAGATTTTGTGGAACGCATCTCCGCCTTTCTGAATTTGGATAAATCAGAACATGAGTTGCTTTTGGATCTGGCTGCAAAATCACGCAATACAGTATCTGCTGATTTGCCAGACTATATCATGGAAAAAGATATTGTTCGGGCAGCCTTGCGTGTGGCAAAAGAAGTAGATGCTACCGATGAAGAATGGCAGACATTTATGAAAATGCTAAAGGAGCGTAAACGATAGGGGGGAGAGCTTTGTCAATTCCACAAATCCGTACAGAAGCAATCGAGGCAGTAGGGCGAAAAATCCTGATGGAATATGATCCCTCTCTGCTATCCGGGCAACCATGTCCTGTGCCAATCGAAACCATTATCGAGACAAAGTTTGATCTAATCCTGGAGTTTCATACACTAAGAAAAAACCCCAAGATATTAGGGGAAACAATTTTCGATGACGGTGCTGTTGTCTTATATGACCAGATACAGAGACAGTATCGAATGATTGCAGTAAGAGCCGGTACAATCTTAATTGATGAACGGCTTTGTGATCCGTCAAAATTAGGGCGGCTCCGTTTTACCTGTGCCCATGAGCTGGCTCATTGGGTACTACATAAGAAGTTGTACTCTGGTACTGGAGATGTTGCTGCTTATAACGGAAATGTTTCTTCCGACGAAAGTCATGGCATAATTGAGCGCCAGGCAGATACTCTGGCTTCTGCTCTGCTGATGCCTTTACCGCAGATCAAAAAATGTTTTTACCGGCTTAAAATAGGCCGGACAGATGAACAGCTCATTGCTGAAATGGCAAATATTTTTGAGGTTTCCAAGCAAGCAATGCAGATTCGTCTAAAATCCAGAAACCTGATATAACCAAATGGGGGAATAGAGAGAGGCACTGCCCTCTCTCACGCTCCTCTGCTATGCTATTTTGTACCTAATATGTTCGCAATATTGCGAACAAGGAGGGATGTTCTATGAGAAAAGAAAGCACAACAATCCAAAAATGTAACAGCAGGCTAACAGCTTTGGGGCTTAACAGCGACGCTGCGTTTCATAGAAGTAAGCTGATTCTAAAGATTTACCGTGATGTAGTCTGGGTTCTGAGTGAACGGGCAGAAGAATTACAAGAAACTGCTTGGATTATGGGAGAACAAGATATAGAGTCTGGCCTCTGCTATCTTGAAAATTTTGCACCAGATATTGAACTGCAAGCCTTTGAAGAAAAAGTTTGCTGCCTTGTTCAAAATCAAATGCTAGTCAATATTATTGACCGTGCACTCCTTCGTCTGAAACGGTATCCGGATCGAGGAGAACTTTACTATGAAATTTTGACTAAGCAATTTATCTATCGGTTCAACAGTACAGAGAAAGAATTGCTGGAAGAACTAAATATAGAGCGCAGTGTCTTTTATGACCGAAAACGAGAAGCCATCTATTTATTTTCTGTTTGCTTGTTTGGATATTCTATTCCAGAAGTCCTGGAGGAGCTGCCCCGACTAAATCCCGACTAAATCCCGACAAATCCCCGACCTAATCCCTACTCCCTTCCGACTTCCGACCTGCTATACTTGTTATAGTGGCAGGAATGCGCTAAATTGAATACTTTTCTACATAAGGCCCGGCATTAACCGGGCTTTTTTCATTCCTGCTGCAATATGGCGGCAGGAACATGGCTGGAGGTGAAAACACTTCCGGCCTTTTTCTTTGCCCGGTATTAGGAGGCCGGTATGCGCTGGGAGGCGTACATAGCAAAATATCCATGACACCGTTCAAATTCGCTGACTACCAAGAATTTGAACGGAGGAAAGGATATGACGAGAGTATTCATTTGGAAAAATAACAGCCCACAGGAATGGGAGGAAATCAGTTTTTCAGCGTTCAGTAAGGCACGCCGCAATGGTTGCTTTACTGGGCGCTTTTTTGTTGAAACAGTCAAAATGTTCCGTGATGAAGATGACCGCATTATCATGGAATGTTCTCGCAAAGATTTTGAAAAATACCAACAGGAGGACCGCCACAGCCGCTATCTCCAGGAACATGAGAAAAGTCGCTCTATATTCCCGGCTTCCCATGTGGGAGATCGTGACGGCACAGAGGAAGGTTATCAGGATACAGATTTGTTTGTGGATGAATCTGTTGATACTGCGGAACAAGCTATTCAGAATTTACTTCTTGAGGATTTACACCAAGCTCTATTGAAACTGAGTCCAGCAGAACGAGATTTTATATTGTCCTATTATGAAATGAAAATACCAAATGCAACTTGTTTAGCCCAACGATATGGTATTACTCGGCAAGCCGCAGATAAGCGATTGAAAAAAATTGAAGAAAAAATAAAAAAGTTGGTTGCGATTTTCTAAAAAAGTGGCAGTAGCAAGTGAGAGGGAAATCCTTTCACTTGCACCTTGACAACCTCATATACGAATCATTAAGTTTGATCCTCTTTGGGCGTAATAGCCGCTACATCAGCGGTATATTTTCTGAGAGCTGCCACTCGCATAACAGGCCAACCCATTTTTGCTGTATAGATGAGTTTTCGGTTTATCAGAAATATATCAGGCTGGAATACATCGGATGGCATCCGGTCATGGCATAACAAGGAGGAAAGCTCTCTTACAGCCATAGTCCGAGCGTGATAATAACCGTCGCAGGCCATGGGTAAGACCAAACGAAGTGGAGGTGAAACTCCTGAGAAGCAGGCCAGCCACCTGCGGCTTAATGATTACCCAAATCCCTGGGGTGTCGTGGACAAGTAAGGGATAAAACAGGCGCTAAATTGAAGGAGACTCTGTAATTTGCAGAGCCTCCTTCTTACATAATCAAATCTCAAAACATAGGAGGATGAACATGAAAGAAGATTGGATTTATAAGCGTGGGGATTTATATTATGCCAATTTGAACCCTTATTTTGGATCAGAGCAAGGCGGCACCCGTCCTGTCCTGGTTCTTCAAAACAATGTGGGGAATTTTTTCTGCCCCACTTTGATCGTAGCTCCACTCACCAGTAAATGGATTAAGAAAAAGGAGCTGCCCACACACTATGCACTGGAGAGCGTTCCAGAGCTTGGACTGAAATCTGTTGTTCTGCTGGAGCAAATTAAAACGATTGATAAAAGGCGTGTTTTATCGTACATTGGGCGCGTATCTCGCGAAGAAATGAGAGCGATTGATGATGCTCTGCAAGTTAGTTTAGATATTCATATTCCGGAGGAAATGGAGGCTCCGTAAGGCCACTTACCGGATAAAGGAGGCGTTTTTATGTTTGAAGCAAGAATTGCGGAATTGAACCGCTTTAATGAACAAAATCCTGTCAGCTATGACAAAAGAACCTATACGGTCGATGAGATTCAGGACATTCTGGGTATCAGTCGTCCCACAGCATATAATCTGGTAAAACAGGGTGTATTCCACAGCGTCAGAGTCGGCGGTCATATCCGCATTTCCAAAAAGAGCTTTGATGACTGGCTGGATCACGCAGATGAATGATTTGTCAAGGATGCCGATCTCCAAATCGACATCCTTAACTTTTTTTCTGCTTTCTCTTACAATGAGGCCATAGCAAGAAAAACTTTATAGAGGAGGCAAAAGCCATGCAAAAACAAAGAGTAAAGACCAGTATGTCTGTACCAGAGATGGGCAAAATGCTTGGGCTTGGTAAAGTAGAATCCTACTGGTTGGTTAAAAAGAACTATTTCAAAACAATTCAAGTGGCCGGACGAATGAGAGTTATGCTGGATAGCTTTGAAGATTGGTATGCCGGCCAGTTCCACTATAAAAAAGTGGATGGTACACCGCCCGGAGAGAAATGGAGGCATACTACGATGTCAGTTCCGGAAATGGCGGATCTTTTGGGGCTGAAATCTGGCACAGCTTATGACCTTGTTAAAAGGGGCTATTTTGAGACGACCTTGATTGATCGAAGAATTCGTATCATTACCAGCAGTTTTGAAGCCTGGTATCAAAAGCAAACTCATTATGTGAAAATCTCAGAAAGGAGCAATGAAAATGGCATCTATCGTGAAGCGTAAAAGCAAATATTCTGTGGTGTATGATTACACAGATGAAAACGGAAAACGCAGACAGCGTTGGGAAACCTTCAGCACAAATGCAGAAGCAAAAAAACGAAAAAAGCAAATTGAGTATGAGCAGGACTCTGGAACCTTCTTTATTCCTACGGCAAAGACCCTGAACGATCTGCTCGATGAATATATGTCCATCTATGGTGTAAATACCTGGGCAATGTCAACATATGAAAGCCGCCGTGGTCTGGCGAGAAACTACATAACTCCTATTATCGGAGATATGTTACTATCCGACATCACTCCAAGGATGATGGATAAGTATTACCGTGATCTGCTCTCTGTGAAAACGGTAAGCGTCAACAACCGCAAACCCACAAGCGAATATCTGACCCCGCATACAGTAAGAGAAATTCACAAGCTACTTCGCAGTGCCTTTAATCAGGCGGTGCGTTGGGAACTAATCAGCCGTAACCCTGTCCTGAATGCGACACTTCCCAAAGAAGAACATAAAGAACGGGATATATGGACTGCCGAAACGCTGAGCAAGGCTATGGAAGTCTGTGATGATCCTATCCTCTCCCTTGCCTTAAATCTGGCGTTCTCCTGCTCTTTACGCATTGGTGAAATGCTGGGCCTTACCTGGGACTGCATTGATATTGCACCACAGAGCATAGAAAATGGTTCAGCTTATATATTCGTCAACAAAGAGCTGCAACGGGTTACACGAGGTGCATTGGACGATTTGAGCGACAAAGGTGTTATTAAGAAGTTTCCACCTTGCATAGCCAGTACCCATACTGCTCTGGTCCTGAAAGAGCCTAAAACCAAAACCAGTATTCGCCGCGTGTACCTGCCGAAAACAGTTGCCTATATGCTGGTAGAGAGAAAAAAAGAAATTGATGAGCTGATGGATCTGTTTGGAGATGAATACATCGACAATAACCTGGTCTTTTGCTCCAGCAATGGCCGTCCGATGGAAAGCCAGGTGATTAACCGTGCTTTCAATAAACTTATCAAAGAAAACGGACTGCCTCATGTTGTATTCCATTCTCTCCGTCACTCCAGTATCACCTACAAGCTGAAACTCAATGGTGGCGATATGAAATCCGTCCAGGGCGACTCTGGTCATGCTCAGGTAAAAATGGTTGCAGATGTCTACTCTCACATCATCGACGAGGATCGCTGCATAAACGCTCAGCGATTGGAGGAAGCATTTTACTCATCCAAGACTCCTGACCCTGTTGAAGATACAGAGCCTAAAACTGCGGATACTGCCGTCACTGAAAGTGATGAAAGTGATGCAGCGAAGATACTGGAACTGCTTAAAAATCCCGAAACTGCCGCACTGCTCAAGCAGCTGGCAAAAGCTTTATAAAGTCCCTCCCTCAGAAGAACGCCTCTCACTTTGTGAGAGGTTTTCTTCGTTTGAACCACTTTGCACAGTGACCAAACACTTTTTTTGTTAGCAAGGTTCTGAAAGCATTTTTGAGCGATGTTAGCAAATTCGCGATTTTGTTTGCAACTTCCTCTAATTTCTGCTAACAAATGTTTGCAAGTTCCTTTGGTAAAAATCGAACCTCTGACTTACCGCCTTTCTTAGCAAAAGGCCAAATCTCGTTAGCAAATGTTAGCAAACCAAGATTTTTTGCAAAAAAGCCACAAAAGCCGCAGAAATAAGAAAAGCCGAAAACCCTGATAAATCAAAGGTTTTCGGCGTGTTTGCTGGCGTCCCTGGCGGGATTCGAACCCACGGCCTTTCGCTTAGGAGGCGAACGCTCTATCCTGCTGAGCTACAGAGACTTATATTAAATTGAGACTGGCAACGATCACTTTTCCCCGTAAGGCAGCTGGTAGAGCACAACCTTAGGAGGGGGACGCTCTATCCAACTGAGCTACTGAGACACATCACAGATATGATACCGCAAACAGCGCACAAAATCAAGTTGAATCGGAGAGAAAAAAGGTGTATCCTATAAAGAGAGGCTCCTGCGCCGGGAAACTTTGCGCAGGGGCGGCAGAACGACTCGCCCCTCTGGCTGCTGGCCGGGGGAGCCCCGGGAGGTTGCAATGGGAAAAAACAAAACCAAAAAGCGGACACGCCGGCCCAATAAGGGCTGGCTGGCGGGCAGCAGTGCGACGCAGACCATCTGCAGCAGCTTTCTGCTGGTCATCGCGGTGGGGACGCTGTTGCTCACCCTGCCCATTTCCAGCAGGACGGGGCGGCTGGGCGTCATCGACGCCCTGTTCACCGCCACCAGTGCCACCTGTGTGACGGGCCTCGTCGTGCGGGATACATGGAGCCAGTTTTCGCTGTTCGGGCAGGTAATCATCCTGATGCTCATTCAGGTGGGCGGCCTCGGCCTTGTCACCCTCACCAGCTTCTTCGCGCTGGCGGCCCGGCGGCGGATGGGCTTCCGCGACCTGCGGCTGCTGGGCGAGAGCGTCTCGGCAGACGGCCTGTCCAAGGCCACTGAAGTGCTGAAGATCGTCATCAAGCTGGCGGCGGCTTTCGAGGCCGTGGGCATCGTGCTGCTGCTCTTCGCATTCGTGCCACAGTTCGGCGCAGAGGGTGTGTGGGTCAGCGTGTTCACGGCCATCTCGGCTTTCTGCAACGCAGGCTTTGACCTCTTCGGACGGTTTGGCGCCTACTCCTCGCTGGTGCCGTACGTCAACAACTACTATGTGCAGGCTGTCATCATGTTCATGATCATGGCCGGTGGTCTGGGCTTCATGGTCTGGGTGGAGCTGGCGGAGTACCGCAAAAAGCGGCGGCTCTCCCTCCACGCGAAAGTCGTGCTGCAGTTCTCGGCCATCTTCTGGGTGGGCGGCGCGGTGCTGCTGGCCCTGCTCGAGTGGTCGAACCCCAGGACGATGGGCGGCCTGTCCGTCCCGGGCAAGATCATGGCGGCGCTGTTCCAGTCGGTATCCACCCGTACTGCGGGTATGAACACCATCGACCTCGCGGCCTGCAGCCCCATCAGCAAGCTGCTGATGAGCGTGCTGCAGTTCATCGGTGCGGCCCCCGGTTCGACGGGCGGCGGCGTCAAGGTGACGACCTTCGCGGTGCTCATCCTGACCATCCGCAGCGTGGCACAGGGCCGCGATGACTGCGTTATCGGCGGTCACCACATCGAGTCCAAGACGGTCTACCGCGCTCTGACCATCATCGTAATCGGCGCGGTGGCGGCGTTCGGCTCTGCCGTCGTGGTGTACTACAACACCGCAGAGACGGTGTCGGTCATCGACTGCATCTTCGAGTCCTGCTCGGCGTTCGGTACGGTGGGCCTGTCGGTGGGTGTCACGGGGCAGCTGAACACCGGCGCAAAGCTGCTGTATATGGCCTGTATGTTCATGGGCCGCGTCGGCCCGGTGTCGCTGGCGATCAGCCTGACGGCAAAGCCCGACGACAACAAGCGCAAAGTCCTCCCGGTGGGTCACATCAACGTAGGTTAAACAAAAAAGCGGGCGCTCCACCTGTCCGGAGAGACAGAGGAGCGCCCGCTTTCACTCATTATAAATTGTCCAGTTCCGTCTGGAGCTTTGCAAGAGCGTTACGAATCGGCAGATGCTGGGGGCAGACGGCCTCACACTTGCCGCAGCGGACGCAGTGAATGGCCTTTTCGGCATCCGGGAAGCAGGCTGTCCATTGCTGGCGGATGGCGTCCTTATTGCCGAACATCCCGAGCTTGTTCCAGATGCTGAAATTGTCGGGAATGTCTACGCCCATGGGGCAGGGCATACAGTAGCGGCAGCCAGTGCAGCCGATTTTGATGTGGCTGCGCAGGACGTCGGCAGTCTGCCGGATGGCGGCGTTCTCGGCGTCGGTCATGGGGCGGAAATCTCCGAAGGTGGCGAGGTTGTCGTCCAGCTGGTCTTCTGCGCTCATGCCGGAGAGGACGACCTTCACATTTTTGTGGCTGGCCACCCAGCGCAGCGCCCACGAGGCTGCACTGGCGTCGGCGTCCAGTGCATTCAGCGGCGCGGCAGCGTCCGGCGGCAGCTGTGCCAGCGTACCGCCCTTGATGGGCTCCATGATGATGAGGGGAACATTCAGTTCTTCGGTCAGAGCATAGCCCCGGTCTCCTGCGATCTCCTCGGCACGGTCGTCGGTGTCGAGGTAGTTGTACTGCAGCTGGCAGAAGTCCCACGGCTGGTCGCGCAGGATATGCTCGAAGCCCGCCGCGTTGTCGTGGCAGGAGAAGCCAAAATTCCGGATCCGCCCGGCGGCCTTCTGCTCCCAGAGCCAGTCCACAATGCCCATCTCTTTGGCCGCATCGTAGCGGGCTTTGTGCAGGGAATGCAGCAGATAGAAGTCGATGTAGTCCACGCCCAGCCGCTCGAACTGCTTCTCAAAGATGTCTTTGGCCTCGTCGAGGGTCTTGCAGCTCCACAGAGGCAGCTTGGTGGCGAGGTAGAAGCTCTCCCGAGGCCACTTGGCAATGACCCGGCCCACGAAAGGTTCGCTCTCACCGCCGTGGTAGGGAAAAGCGGTGTCAAAGTAGTTGACGCCCGCCTCCCGGGCAGTGTTCAGCAGCTTTTCGGCCCGCACTTCGTCGATGCGGCCATCCGGCAGGGTGGGGAAGCGCATACACCCGTAGCCCAGCAGCGAGGTGGAGATGTCCCGCCCGATGCCGTCTTTTTTCGTCCAATCGCGATACTCCATAACCATTTCTCCGGCGGGGGTCTGCCCGCCGCTCCTTTGCTTTCAGTATAGCAGGAGAAATTGCAATAGACAAGACGAACACCCCGGCCTGCAGGAAGCCGGGGTGTTGTATTCGTGCGGGAAATATGATATTCTATAGGTGCTGCCGATGCAGCAAGGTACTGTCTGCAATGTAGGTGGTGACGCCCTTCCGGCCCTGCGCCGGGGAGGTGAACTTTTTGCTATCCCCTGACGCTGTCTCTTATACACATCTG
>ENA-OYZB01000965-OYZB01000965.1-human-gut-metagenome-genome-assembly--contig:-NODE-965-length-10129-cov-3.755708_pt1 | contig 10129 bp, 12 predicted proteins | sample MGYA00243258_ERZ653467 | MGnify/ENA primary metagenome ERZ653467 (study PRJEB26926, sample SAMN06165011) | human gut metagenome | biome: ENVO:00009003; feature: ENVO:2100002; material: ENVO:00002003... | reverse complement strand
CTTCTATTACTTCTTTATCACACATAAGCAAAATCACAGGGAATCAAGCATTTAATGCCTTCTATGAGAAACAAAAAAACAGGAAAATCAGCACATCCTACGTAGATAACCTGTAAATTGCACATAACGAAAGGATATCCGTATGAAAATCGAGTACGTAAAAGTAGGGGACTATTATTTGCCTGATCTTACACTGCCGGAAGAAAAACGGGAAATCGGACGATGGGGGATGCGCCGAAAGGCATATATGAAAGAATACAAATCTGGCAGATACAATTATTTGCTGCTGACTGGAAAGCTTGACAGTTATCTCGCTGATCTGAATGAACAGGCATGGGAGCTTTCTGACCGTCTGGAGGCACAGATGAAGGATGCAGAAGGTGTGACAGAAGAATTGAAAGCTGAAAATCCTATGGAATGGGTACGGCATTGCAATAACATCCGTAACCGGGTGGATGAAATTATTTTGAATGAACTGATTTATGTATAAGGGGGAGTGGCTATGAGATATCGGATTGAATATGCTGATGGACGGTGTTGTAATTTTGCCAATAGCCGGAAAGAGCTTTTGGAATGGGTGAAACTTTTAAAGGATGAAGAAATTGCGGACATTCGAAAAATCTACAAAAACGGTGTAACAGATTCTGTATATGAGAAGTATCAGAACTATGTGAACAGGAATGTCGGATAGGAAGGAGAAGACATGGTGAAAGCCATACATTTTATTTTGAAAATCATGTTATTGCCTGTAATAGTTGCTCTGACAGTAATAAGACTGTTCGCAGAGTTCCTTGCAGGAATATCATCAGTTATCTTCCGGAGTATTGCAGGTATTTTTCTTCTGACAGCATTGCTATGCTATGGCTTTGGTCTGGATAGTCCCGGTGAATGTCTACAAATGGTATTGGCTGGATTCCTGTTTTATCTCCTGCCATGTACGGTTGAAATGGTAATTGCAGGAATTGTACTTATAGAAGAATGTATTCGCTCTTTTACATAGGAATAGGGCAGAAAGGGACACGATTATGAAAAGAGAATTAGTGGAAAGCTACTTCGACTGGAATGAGATCAGGTTGGAGGCATATTTGCGGATTGACCCGGAGTTAATTGAGTTGGAGAGGGAGTGTGAGGAAACAATGGATGAATTGGAGCCATATATCGAGCAGTATGGACATGAGTTCTGGACAATCATTGACCGTATCGTATCGGCAAGACATGCAGTAGAAGCCTATGTCAGCCGGGAAATGTATATCCGGGGCTTTCTGGATTATGAACGTCTGGTGTGTGAGACAGAAAGGGATGTATGAGGATGAAAGAGGAAGCATTGAAGGAATTTGTGGATTTTATCATTCAGGAACGGATGCAGAAAGCGTTCAGCCAGATGAAAGTCGGAAAAGAGGCGGATAGAGAAGACGAGATTGAACGGAAGTATCAGGAGGCGGTTGCATTACTTCCAGAGGATAAAGAACAGGCAGTCCGGGAATACTGTGATGCCATTTTTGATAGTGGTGCAGATGCTGAGCAGCTCTTTTACCGATTGGGGTTGAGGGATGGGATTCGGTTACAAAAGATTATTAAAAATATTCTTAAGGAACTATCTTAGCATCTGAAAATGCAATCAAAGGCGATATAACATGAGTAGAAATATGGAATAAAAGAGAATAGTGAGTAATTCAAAGGGCATCAACCGTAAAAAAGTTGGTGCCTTTTTTGCTACCCCCAATGGGCACTGTCTGAAATCACTGGTCGGTGCCTGTTTTTTTGTATTTGAAAAAATACAAAAAAATTTTTAAAACAGGTCAACTTTTACCCTTCCCAGTCCTGTATTAGTAGAAGGATAAAAAATGCAAGAAAAAATCATGTTGTGATTTGGTAAAACCATTTGAAGTTTACATACGGTGGCATTTACAGGAGGTTTTACTAAAATACTGTGCTTTTTAGAACAGAAACGGAAGAAAGAATAATAAAAATGTTAGAAAATCTCATTTTTATTTTGCATCGGATAAAGTCACTTGAATTTAGTATGTGAGGGCATTTTTAGAACCTTCTGCGTACCTTGACAATTTCATGAGTTTCCTGACTGGTGAACAGACTTACGCTATGACGTTTCTAATGGAAATTGAGCGAAGAAATAATGACACTCCCGGAGATGGGCGGGCTGCTCAGAGCCTTAGAGCAGTTGCCTGCGTGCAGGCAGAGGTGGTTTGCAAGAGCCACAGCCAGTCAGGGTGAAAAAACAAATCCGGAAAACTTTTTAAATAAAGGCGTATGCCTGAAAGAAAGAGGTGATGAAAGTGAGATATCTGAAAGTGGAAGAGATGCAGCTGATTTACTGGTTTGGCTGTCCAAATCTGAAGAACACAAAGGAAAGGCTGCGGTCTGTTGCTTTGCTTGCGACAAACAACTGTATAAAAAAAAGAATCATCAGGTTATGCAATAAGCTGGAAAGAAGATGTTTGTCAGAACAGTATTCGATGATATATTTCCATATCTGCGAATTGTTTTCGCCTGATGATGGAACCAGACCGCCGGGAACCAGTGCATTAATGGTACCGAATGATGATTGTATGGCAGCATAGCTGCAGAAAGGACAAAAACTATGAATAGAGTTATCTTAATGGGTAGACTGACCAGAAATCCGGAGATCAAATATGCCGGCAAAGACAATGATATGGCAGTGGCTAGATATACGCTAGCTGTGAACCGCAGATATAAGCGTGATGGGGAACAGGAGGCAGATTTTATTTCCTGTGTTACATTTGGCAGGAGCGCTGAATTTGCACAAAAATATCTTCGGAAAGGGATGCGTATCGTAATTGGTGGTCGTATCAGCACCGGCAACTATAAGGATAAGGATGGGAAAACGGTTTATACAACCGATGTCATTGTGGAGGAACATGAATTTGCACAGAATAAGGAGAGCAATCCTTCTTCGGAGCTGGAAAAAGAAACCGAAACCAATCCGGATGGATTTATGAATGTGCCGGATGATGATGAAATCCCGTTTCAGTAAGAGTTATCAGGAAAGAGATTGCCCAGTGCAGTCTCTTTTCTATCAACAGATGGATGATAAGCAGATATATTTGATGCAAAATTGATATTCAACCTAACAAAATCGTGATATAATGAAACTATGTTTGAAGCAGATCAGGAGGTAATGTATGGGTGTAAGCTATAACAGACTGTGGAAATTGCTGATTGATAAAAATATGAAACGGATCGAAATGCAGAATCTGACTGGCATCAGTGGAAATATCCTTGCCCGAATGGGAAAAAATCAGTATGTTTCCATGGAAACAGTCGAGAAAATTTGTAAGAAGCTGGGATGTTCCGTTGATGAGATGATGGAATTTACCGATGATGAAGTATAGGAGGTTGCAGCAATGACAGATGCACAGCAAAGGGCAGCTGCAAAAATATTTGCAAAAAACTGGAAAGACCGGGGATATGAAAAAGGAGACAGCCAGATATTCTGGGTAGAGTTATTGACAACGGTATTTGGTGTTACGGATATTTCCCAGTTTATTTCTTTTGAAGATCAGGTTCATCTTGATCATACCAGTTTTATAGATGGATACATAGAAAAAACGCATGTCATGATTGAACAGAAAAGTATCAACAAGAGCCTGACGGCTGCAATTAAGCAGTCTGATGGCTCCATGCTGACACCGTTTGAGCAGGCGAAGAGATATTCATCAGAATTACCGTATTCGAAACGTCCGAGATGGATTGTGACCAGCAATTTTAAGTCTTTTTACATTTATGATATGGAAAAACCGGGCGGTGATCCGGAAATTATTTTGTTAGAAGAACTGGAAAGGGAGTATTATCGGCTTCAATTTCTGGTGGAAGAAGGGAATACTAACCTTCAGAGAGAAATGGAAGTTTCCATTGCTGCGGGTGATATTGTCGGGCTGCTCTATGATGCACTGGCAAAACAATATGTAGACCCGACAACAGAACGGGCAATGAAAAGCCTGAATATCCTATGTGTCAGATTTGTATTCTGTCTGTATGCGGAGGATGCAGGTATTTTTGGTAGACATGGTATGTTTCATGATTATCTGGAAGAATTTGATGCAAAGCATATGAGAAAGGCCGTTATCGAATTGTTTCAGGTGCTTGACACAAAACCGAAAGACAGAGACCCCTATCTGGAAGAATCTCTTTCTGCGTTTCCATATGTAAACGGCGGCTTATTTGCAAATGAAAATATTGAGATTCCTCAGTTTACAGAAGAAATCCGTCAGTTGCTGCTTGAAAAAGCATCCGCAGATTTTAATTGGTCAGAAATCAGTCCGACTATTTTCGGAGCTGTATTTGAAAGCACATTGAATCCGGAAACCAGACGATCCGGCGGGATGCATTATACAAGTATTGAAAATATTCATAAAGTGATTGATCCGCTGTTTCTGGATGACCTGAAAAATGAACTGGAAGAGATCAGGCAAATACCCGTCCAGCGCACAAAAGAGAAAAAACTGAAAGAATTTCAGAAAAAACTGGCAGGGCTGCGGTGGCTGGATCCGGCATCAGGAAGTGGAAATTTCCTTACAGAAACGTATATCAGTATCCGGCGATTGGAAAATGTAGTTATAAAAGAATTGCAGGGTGGTCAGATTACTTTTGGCTTTGATGGTTCATCGCCCATTCAGGTATCCATTGACCAGTTCTATGGTATTGAAATCAATGACTTTGCAGTTACGGTAGCAAAGACGGCACTGTGGATTGCAGAATCCCAGATGATGAAAGAAACAGAAGATATTGTTCATATGAATTTGGATTTTCTTCCGTTGACAACAAATGCCTTTATTGTGGAAGGTAATGCTTTGCAGTTGGATTGGGAGGATGTTGTTCCAAAAAATCAATTGTCGTACATTATGGGAAATCCACCGTTTATTGGATATTCCTTGCAGAGTAAAGAACAGAAAAATGATATTCTGTCTATTTATATGGATGAAAAAGGAAAGCCATATAAGACTGCCGGTAAAATTGATTATGTTGCAGGATGGTATTTTAAAGCATCAAAATTTATGCAGGGAACAGCAATACGAACTGCATTTGTATCTACCAATTCTATTACACAAGGAGAACAGGTTGCTGGCGTTTGGAAGCCTTTATATGAAAGATTTGGTATTCACATTGACTTTGCCCATAGGACGTTTCGTTGGGATAGTGAGGCGAGCTTAAAAGCTCATGTACATTGTGTAATAGTTGGATTTAGTGTTGCACAAAATCTTAAAAAAAGAAAATTGTATGTAGATGGACGATTCAAAGAAGTTGATAATATTAATGCGTATTTGATAAGTGCGCCAAATGTGTTTATTGAAACTCGTACGAAACCACTTTGTAACGTATATAAAATGACTTCTGGTAATCGACCAGCTGATGGTGGACATTTGATTATTGAGGAAAATGAATATCAGGATTTTTTAGATAATGAGCCAAAAGCGATACCTTATATTAAACGCCTTAGTGGTGCAACCGAATTTATTAATAATAAAAAGCGATGGTGTTTATGGCTTGTAGGTGTTTCACCGGCAGAATTAAGAAAAATGCCGAAAGTAATGGAACGAATTGAATTATGTAAAGCAGACAGATTGACTGGAGCCGATGATAGAAAGAAATTAGCCGAAACTCCTGCTCTATTTAGAGAGACAAAAAATCCAGATACTGCGATAGTTGTGCCGAGACATTCGTCTGAAAATAGAAGATATATCCCATTTGGATTTATAGGTAAGGATATGATTTTGACTGACGCAGCTATGTGTATACCAGAAGCGGGAGTGTACGAGTTTGGCGTATTGGAATCTAATATTCATATGGCATGGGTACGTGCTGTCTGTGGCCGTATAAAAAGTGATTATCGTTATTCAAAGGATATTGTTTATAACAATTTTCCGTGGCCAACACCAACTGAACAGCAGAAGCAGAAAATAGAACAAACTGCACAGGCAGTCCTTGATGCCAGGTCATTGTATCCGGATTGTAGTCTTGCAGATCTCTATGATGAATTGACCATGCCTCCGGAACTGCGGAAAGCACATCATCAGAATGATATAGCAGTGATGCAGGCATACGGATTTACAAAAGGCAGTGAAGCATATAAAAGTGAAGCGGCCTGTGTGGCGGAGCTTATGAAAAGATATGAGCAATTATGTACACAACAGCAAAATAAGAAGGAGCAATTAATTTGAGAAATAAAAAAGCTGAAAAACCAGAATTCCTTAAAATTGTATATTTTGATGAAGACGCTGCACAGGATTACGTTGATGTTACTAATGGGGGACGCCTTGATTGGACGACAGAAGAAAACAAACAAAAGGTAGCCAAAATAGTAGCAGAGATTGAAGCTCAGGCAAAGAGTGGTTTTAACATTTTGAATTATATTAAGGCAACATTTCAGGGAAAGGTAGATGCAAGTGCGGCGGCAGATTTGACAAGTGCTTTTGATAAAACCATAAAAAATACTTTGTTAACAGATTATATACAAGCAGCATATGAAGATAGTCATGTGAAAAAATTCGAAAATAGTGGGGTCTATGCTCCTGAAAATTCAGTGACATTGTATAAAATGGTCAGTTCATATATGACAATCGTGCCTAAAGAAGAAATGCCGATAGATATGGAAAAGCTGAATGAGGCGATATTGGGTGAACGTGGTTACTATGAAATGCTTTTGAAAACTGAAAAAGATAAAAAGAGTGTATTGAGATTTAATCTTAAAGCATTCAAGAATAATTATAATCTTGTCGATTTAAGTAAAATGAAATTGACATATTATGGGATCAAAGTAGGAACCTGTAGCGAGGATAATCTGTCGATTGACAAAGAATTTAATTTTAAACCGGAAGAAGAAAAAATTACAGCAGAAGATATTGTGAATGACAACGAATCTGTATCTAATGAAGAAGAATCGGTATCTAATGGAAAAGATGAATTAAACGTTTATGATATAGTATTGGCAGGTGTGGTACGTGAAAAAGATTGAAATATTTGTAGGATCAGATTCGGCTTTTGAAAAGATTATTCCACAGAATGCAAGAAATCTTACAGAGTTAGCAACTCAACTGGATGATGATAATAAAAAGATGGAAATGAATGTTATTATTCCAGGTCAGCCCAAGCCAAAAACTCAGAAAAAGCGGAAACCCATTGTTCGAAATCTGGTAATTCATGCTGATGAATATTGCAGTGTCCAAGAGCATGTGATTATAAATTTTATTAATTTTATTTCAAGAGTATCAGTAACAAATATGTATATACAGAACCCGCCAGAAAATATTCGAGAGCAGTTATACCGTGTATTTGATAAGAGCATTATTCACGAAGAACATCAACATTATTTAGAAGTTTCAAAAAATATGTTGCGGACATTTAACAGCCAATATGGGAAAAGAGTAATCGGGCAGGAGAAGGCAAAAAGTAAATTACTGCAGGCGATATATCCTTTAATGGATGGCAAACAAAAAAAGCCGGTTGTTATTTTGTTATATGGAGATTCAGGATTAGGGAAAACGGAGTCGGCACAATATTTAGCAGATCTAATGGGCGGTAAGTTATTAAGAAAGCAGTTTTCTATGTATCAGAATAATGAGTCAGCAAATTATATTTTCGGTGGAAGATATAATGAGAAAAGTTTTGCTCAAGACCTTTTAGCCAGAGATTCAAATGTGCTTTTGTTTGATGAGTTTGACAAGGCTTTATCTGTATTTCACAGTGCATTTTATCAATTATTTGATGAAGGTATTTACGAGGATCATAATTATAAAGTTACAGTAGAAAAAGCAATTATTGTATGCACATCAAATTACAGAACCGTTGATGAAGTAAAAGAAAATTTGGGATTGCCAATTTATAACCGTTTTGATTCGATCATTAAATTTGATGAATTGTCAAATGAGGCAAAGAAAAAAATTGCAGAATTGGAAATAGAAAGGTTGAAAACAGATTTTAATATTGAGGATAATAAACTGTTTGAGAAATTGAAAGAAGCTGCTATTACTGCATCAAATGCCAGAGAAATAAAACATTTGGTTAAGGATACATTTTCTCTTTTAGCAATTAGGAAGATATGTAGTGATGTGGAAGAATAAATCTCTTAGCAAAGCTAAGAGCGCACTTCTATACATGCATTTTTCAATGCCATGTATCGTGCGTCCTGCGGAGCTGTTTCCCGATTGAAGATTCACACAATCCGGGAGATATGCGAAATCAAGATTTCGGACAAGAGGGCTACTCCCCCTTGCGGCACAAGTGCCTATCCCCTGTGTACTTCGTCTATGCATCAATCCATATCAGGTTGATATATGAACGAAGTTGCAGAAAATAATATCAAGTAATGGAATTGGGGTGATAAAAAGTGGAACATTTGGATGAGGAGAAAGTACTGCAAGAGTTCCTGTTGGATATAGAGTGCCTTGACGAGTTACTTCCATGGACTGGTAAGTTTAATCTGTTTGATGTATTAAAAGTGTCCAGAACAGAAATTCGTCATAGTAATATGTTGGCATGGCTTATGGATCCGAATGAGAATCATGGATTAGGAGATGCTTTTCTAAAAGGAATCTTGCAGAGGCTCATGGAAAACGATTTGGATGGGAAATACGATGTGTTCAAAATACTTCTGTCAGATATGTACAGTTTTTCTGTTTACCGTGAGTGGAAAAATATAGATATTTTGTTAACGTCATCAGAGGAAAAAATCTTGGTAGCTATTGAAAATAAGATTGGTTCCCATGAACACAGTAACCAGCTTAATAGATACCGGAAAATATTGGAGACAGATTTCAAAGATTACAAACGAGTGTATGTATTCCTTACTCCGGACGGAGAGGAACCAAGTGATGTTGCCAATTGGGATGTTCTTACCTATACAGATGTTGTTGAGGTGTTGGAGCATCTTTACAGACAAATTGAATTACAGCAGGATGTTTCCTTGATGATTCGGAATTATATCGAAGTGGTCAGGAGGGATATTGTGGAAGACCAACAGCTTATAGATATTTGTAATAAGATTTACAACAAACATAAGAAAGCATTGGACTTAATATTTGAATACAGGACGGATGGAAGAACACAGATTTCCGATGCAATCATGAATGCTTTGGATAAACTTAATGAAGAAGGAACTATTATACATAGTGCTGATTGGGGAAATTTTGTATTCAGGACTTCTGACATGGATGCTATGCTTCCTTTGTTAGAAACTCCAAAGAGCTCTTGGGGAACATTGAATTGCTATTCCTATTGGTTCAATTTGCGGGAGGGAAAATTTTATGGAGTGTTTGAACTGGGAGGATGGAATGTACCGGAAGATGAAAAACAGACAATGCTGAAGATAATTGATGAGCTGAAGCCTGGAGATAAACGCAAAGATGATTTTAGATACAAACGTGTTTATAGAACAAAGTGGTATGATCTGAATGATGTTGACGATTTGGAGATGGAGGCAGAAAAGGCAGTTAGGAATGCAGTGGCGGAAATCAGAAATATGGAACAGAAAGTGATAGAATCTATCTCAAATGATTAGAGAACAAAAATTGAAGAGATATTCCAAAACTGTGGAGGTGGACTATGTCGCCAGAAGAAAGAGAACGCTCGTATGAGCATTATAAACAATGGCAAATAAATAAAAACCGATATAAGCATGAGTGTGTTGCATATGTCCTCATAGTAGGTGTGATTGCAATATTTGTACTGAAACATTGGAAGGAGCTTTCTATTGGTTTTGCGACAATCATTGCTGTCGGGTGTATTTATCTGTTAGCGATGTTAATCCGAAAATATATTAAGATACAACAGAAAGCTGCTGAGATGAAAAAGATTGCAGAAGAAGTTGGAGGTACAGATATAGTGATAGATCATGAAAAAGGAAAAGTCAGTTTTTCTGTACCAGCCGAAAATGCGGATGCAGTTATCAATGATATTGAAAAAAATATGGGGAACTCAAAGTATAAACTCAAAGTATCACGAGTGCAAAATCCGAATAATGAAATGAAAGATAAAAAAACAACGGATGTTGGCTATGTGAATAAGAATAGCCAAAGAAATAATGGAAAAACCGAATACAAAGGAACCTGTCTCTTATACACATCTGACGCTGCCGACGAAGCTAGAAGTGTAGATC
>ENA-OYZB01000959-OYZB01000959.1-human-gut-metagenome-genome-assembly--contig:-NODE-959-length-10171-cov-7.761269_pt1 | contig 10171 bp, 9 predicted proteins | sample MGYA00243258_ERZ653467 | MGnify/ENA primary metagenome ERZ653467 (study PRJEB26926, sample SAMN06165011) | human gut metagenome | biome: ENVO:00009003; feature: ENVO:2100002; material: ENVO:00002003... | reverse complement strand
CTAGCTTCGTCGGCAGCGTCAGATGTGTATAAGAGACAGAATATTCCTAATCCGTCCAATAGATAAGTTTTCAAAAAGCCCAGAACCAATCCGATAGACAAAGATTGAAAATGCAATATTGCTTCAACTGAAAAAGTTATGATAAATAGCAACAGATAAATCAATATGCTAAAAATCAACGATACAATCATTTTTGCAGCAGTCAGTTTTGTTTCATTAACTGGGATAAGCTGTAATGATTTCATTGTGTCCTCTTGTTCCTCGCGGCAAATCATATAGCTTCCTAAAAGAGCTATAACCGCAGGGAGAACATAAAAGGTTGCAAGCGACTGTGAAGCCGTCATAAACCAACCAGCTCCGTCTACATATCGGGAACCATTGAAAACAAACTGTCCTTGTGCAAAAACGATGACTGCAACCATGATTACCGCAAAAACAGTAATCCATATAATTTTAGAATGGCGGAGCTTTTGCTTTTCCGCCCAAAGTAATTCTTTCATTTTGTTTACACCTCACTTTCGTCTATGCAGTACGGTATTCGCCAATACTGCTGAAATAAAGCTCCAAATCGCAATGCACATAAATGCTACTGGAATATTAAGTTCTTGCTGCAAAACAACTCCCGGAATATCCCTCATTACAATAGCCGTCATGCTGGAAAGCGGGTGCAGATACATATTTACCATTAACAATATAAATCCGAGAAATGTATAAATCAAAGTAACGCAAACCGGGAGAATGTACCCTTTTTGTGACGCAGCCACCGCTAAAATAGGCAATACAGCAAACGCAGTCAACACGCTGATCTCCATACATTTTTTCAGAAGATATAGAATACTGTTCCAATCCCAAACAATGTAACCGGGAAGTACACCAGCCACTATGGAAGCTATGGCTGTAATGAACATAAATAGGACGGAATAAAACAGAACAACTACAAACTTACTGAAAAAGTAGCCCATTCGATTTACAGGTACAATCCAAAGCTGTTTTAACATATCGTATTGATTTTCGTCGTACATGAGCATTGTGCAAAGCATTCCCAAAACGACGGGTAAGATAATCCACGGTGTATAACTAAACGCCGTCCATTTATAAAACTGTACCGGGTCAATGCCTGTTTCTCCTATGTGTTGGAAGTAGAACAGGGCGAAAAAAGGCATAAAGAGAGCTGCTAACAACATCAGCCAGACAAACTTCCTACGGCGCAGTTTAAGAAATTCTGTCTGAATGAGTTTAAGCAATGCCTTCTCCTCCTGTGATTTTTTTGAAATAGTCCTCCAAAGTATCATTACACAAGCTGGAGCTGATAACAGACACGTCCTGTAACATAAGAGCTTTATTGACTGCTGCCATATCCAAAGACGTATCATATAGTCTTAACGTGTGGTCGTCCTCTACGGAATAATCTTGTATTGCGAATTGTCGTTCTAAAAGTGTAACAGCTTTCGGAATATCAGAAACTTGCAAAAGAATATAACGGCTATTCCTTTTCTGTAATTCCTCCATACTGCTTTCTTCAAGCAAAACGCCGTGGTCGATAATGCCAATATCATCAGCCAGCAATTCGATTTCTGAAAGAATATGGCTGGAAATGAGAATTGTTTTTCCTCGTTCTTCACTCAAATCTTTAATAAAGTTTCTTACCTCGGCAATACCGATAGGGTCAAGTCCATTTGTAGGTTCGTCTAAAATCAAAAGTTCCGGGTCATGGAGAATGGCATTTGCAATACCAAGTCGTTGTTTCATTCCAAGAGAGTATTTACTGAACAGTTTTTTATCTTTGTAAGGCAAGCCCACAATCTCTAAAGCGGTCTTTACTGCATTAGGGGCGGCTGTACCACGCAGTTTTGCAAAGATTTCCAAGTTTTCAGTTCCTGTCAAATTAGGATAGAATCCCGGTGTTTCAATGATTGCACCAATTCTCGGATAGATTCGTTTTTCTTTGCCTTTGATGTTTTGTCCGAATACATCTACTTCCCCGGAAGTAATAGGTGTCAACCCTAAAATCATCTTCATAATGGTTGTTTTTCCGGCACCGTTGCGTCCGAGCAGACCATAAATCCTACCTTTTTTTACATGAAGATTTACTGAATTAACAGCAGTCTGTTCTCCATATATTTTTGTCAGTTGTTTTGTTTCAATCAAAAAATCACTCATTATTTTTCCTCGCTTTCTCATTGTGCTTCATTTTTCCAGATTACATAGTTATATAGATTACCGTCTATGGAATAGTTAAGGAATACCTTGAAATCTCCCTTTTCACAGGGAATAACAAACTCCACACGATGTTGCTCACTTTTTTCTGGCACATAACAGGAGATGTCTGGTGTTGTATCTTCGGGCAGTCCACCAACTTTTTCAATTTCTTCGTCCCAATCAGCTTGTATTGCTTCAACAGAAGTATTTTCTTGAACACCTTTTGGTAAATCAGAATATAAGGTATCAAAATCTCCTGCCAGCATTTGATTAAAATATGTTGTTGCATTTTCGATAAGTTCTTGCTGATCGAGAGGCTCATCAGAAATAGGTGCTGCGTCTTGGCAGGCAACTAATGAAAAAAGCAACAATATACAACATAGTAAGTTAAATATTCGTTTCATAATCTTCCCTTTCAATAAGATTGTTTTTTCAAAACTATAACCGATACAACCGCTGAAACAGTCCCGATAATCAGTATAGAAATGAAACAGAAAACAGGCGTTGCGGTTACAGTAGCCCCCTGCGTCCAAGTTCCAACCATTTCTGCTGCGGCTGGGGATAAACGAGCATATATTCCCATTACACTTGCCAGCGGGTGCAACCCCATGAGGTAAGCTGGGGCAATTACCACGGGTACGAGATACAGAAGTGTTGCACCAATAGGGAGTACATAACCCTTAGATAGTGTTGCCAAAAAGACGATAGGCAAAATTGCAATCGGAATTAGCATACCGCCAGTTAAGTATAATAGTGCGGCTTGCAGTAGGGTATTGACGTTCAAATCGGGAAATTCGCCGGCAATAAAACCACCTACCATACACAGCAGGAATGTAACTACACACAGCCCCACAGACATTAAGATTACAACAACTATTTTTGAAAAATACAGTTGTGCCTTTGAGATAGGAATGATTAAAAGTTCTTTTAAGGTATCATTTTTCTGCTCGTCATAAAACAGTGTAGTGGCAAACATACCCAATACAATAGGCAGAAATAAACTGGTAAGATTCTTGAACGCCAATGTATATAGGTCGCCAAAACTATTCATATACGGGCTGCTCCTTGATATACTGCAAGCTCGCTCAATCGCAAATAGGGCAAGCAGTACGGTAAGGGCTAAAACACCCCAAACGATTTTATTTCGTTTCCACTTTTGAAGTTCTGTTACAATCATTGTCATTAAAGGTTCCTCCTTTCATGTGCTTTATTATAAAGCACTAACCTTGCCAAAACCTTGCCGTAACCTTGCTTTTTTCATGTTTTCATAAAGCAAGTGAAAAAGCCCTGCTTTATTACAGGGCTTTCGGTAATGTAATCGTAAATGTTGTTTCAAAATTAGGAGTGCTGGCAACATTTATCGTTCCCTTGTGAGCGTTGACAAGTTCTTTCGCAATAGATAGACCTAATCCATTTCCTTTCGAGGAACGAGAATCGTCACACTGGTACATTCTTTCAAATATATGTGGTATTTTCTCCGGCAAAATGCCCCGTCCATTATCGGTTAATGTGATGATTGCCTGTTGATTACTTTCGATTATATTTAATAGTATCTGCGTAGCCTTGCTATGCACCATGATATTTTGCAAAAGGTTATTTAGAATACGAGTGTATGCGTTAGGGTCAATGCGGATAAAATATTCTGTTTCTGGTATTTCAATTTCATATTTCAAGCTATTGTTTTCAAAGGTTGATACCCAATCGGCAATAATATTTCGTGTCATTTCGTTAAGGTCAACCAATTCAAAATGAAAAATTTGTTCCCGTGCGTCAAGCTTAACCCATTCAAATAAAGAAATGACGAAATCTTTTAAGCGGTAAGCCTTGTCAGATGCTACATGGATATATTCTTCTTTTTCTTCACCGACAACTAATCCATGTTCGATAGCTTCCAGATAGCCCACCAAAGACGCAAGGGGTGTTTTAACATCATGGGAAAGGCTCGTCATTAACCTTTTGTAGGATTGTTCTGCCTGTTTCTGCTGAATAAAACGGGCTTGATTTTCAAGTGCAATTTCATTGATGTCATAGCAGATTTGTTTCGTCATATCATTTTCACGTGCAAGCACACGGCGGTTAAGATTTCCTGTTTTTATATCTGCCAGTGCGTCTTGAATCAAGGCAAGCTGCTCCCAGACACGACGTAACTTCAATACAAGATATGCAATTATGAGCAAGGAAAATAAGAACGCAATAAGCAAATATATATTGATTTCCATTGTTACGCCTCCTTGTTAAAACGATACCCTACACCACGCACCGTTTGAATATAAAATGGCTGCTCGGGATCGGGTTCGATTTTTTTACGCAGTTTACTGATAAAGGACATAATGTTGCTGTCGTCAAAGGCATATTCATTGTACCAGACCTGTGTATAAATCTGTTTTTTCGTGAACACTCGTCCTTTGTTAGAAGCCAGAAAAGAAAGCAAATCAAATTCTTTTCCTGTAAGCTCTACGGTACTGTCATTCAATGTAACAACACGGTTTATTTTATCAATCGTCATACCTTGCAACCTTATAAAATCTGCACTAATTTCAGTTACAGGATTCAAGGTAGTGTAACGTCGAATAAGTGAATTGACACGAGCCATTAGCTCGTTAATACTGAAAGGCTTTGTCAAATAATCGTCGGCACCCAAGCGAAGCCCGGAAACCTTATCTTCTTCGTCGCTTTTTGCAGTAAGCATAAGAACAGGGACATTGCTGACTTCTCGGATTTTTTGCAAAACTTGAAATCCGTCTAAATCGGGCATCATAATATCTAAAATTACAAGCGAAAGGCTTGACCGATATTCTTCTGTAAGTCGTAATCCCTCTATACCGCCATGAGCAATTATAGCAGTCATGTGTTCATGCTCTACGCACTTTTTCATTAAAGTGCAAAGCTCTTTATCATCATCTATAATCAAAACTCTATTCATTTTAAAAACCAGCTCCTTTTGAATTTCACTTAGTACAATATCGAATTTTTGTATATCATCATCTATAAACTAATATTATATTCAAATATTTAAGTAAAAGCAAGAAGCGTGTTATCATAAAACTGTGCAAACCCCCTCAATGAGAGGACTTGCACAGTAAATCTATCCTACAATCTTCCAGTTGCTATCCTTATGTAACACAAGCTCAAACTGTGATACCTGCGTTGCCTTTGTCTGATTATCAATGAATTTCACGGCAACCTTGACTTTCACATTGTTCCCGTCTGCTGTAAACACGGGATTGCCTAATTCGGAATAGAGGTAGTCCCTGCCGATAGGTTCAAGCACATTGCCAGCCACATAGTAGGCAAGTTCTTTTTCTGTGGCTGTTGGGTACAGCTTGAAGAATGTTTCTAAAAATGCCGTAGCGTCATTCACTGTATCAGCGTCAACGCTTGCGTCGGCTTCTTGTGCCTTTGGTTCATAGTCGGACTTTTCAATCGCTGGTGCAAGAGTCGGGTTCTGAACGATAACCATATCGCCGTTTTTATCTACATGGACTTTGACGGTATAGGTTGCCTTGACACTGTTTGTCTGTTCGCCCTCTTTTATCTGCTGATCTACTTCGTAGGTAGCGATAAAATCGTCCGTTCCAGACTGTTCTATATCCCAAATCAGCACATTTGTAACGGCGGAGCTGGTCGGTATATCCGTTCTTATGGTATCAAGGTTCAAGTCCTGCAATTCCTTTGTCAGATAGTTGCTGATTGCCTGCGTCCTTGCTTCGATAGCTTCTTTGCTGTTGTCCCATGTATAGTAGGATTTACAGAAATTCTTCACGAAATTTTCAATCCCGTTGGTGTCATTTAGTCTTAGCTGAATGGTTTCTGTTTCATGTACCGTGTGCATATCAATAGCGGTAAAGTTCTTATAAACTCCAAAACTCACACTTGCGATAAGCACTACCCACAGAGCAATCACAGATTTCTTATGTGTGCCTACTTTGACAGTACGCACCTTTTTTTCTTTTACTGGTTTTTCTTTCTTTTTAAACATGGTTTCCCATCCTTTCTACTGTTTTATTCTTCCAGCACAAATCAAGTGCTGTTGCCAATATGGAATATTGAGGTCTGCATATCCTATCGGGTCGCCTGCATGATACATACGATTGTTTCCTACATAGATACCGACGTGGGTTACATAGCTACCTGCATTGTAGGTACTGTGGAAAAAGACCAAATCGCCAGCCTTTGCCTGCGATAATGGGATATGCTGTGTTGCGTCATACTGCATTTGAGCCGTTCTCGGCAATGCGATACCCACCTTGCCATAGCACCACTGCGTCAGTCCGCTACAATCAAAAGATGTGTTCGGGTTACTGCCACCATACACATATTTCCAACCTTGATACTTCAACGCTTCATTCATTATCTTTTGTGCCAGTTCGCCCGATACTTGATTGACGATAAGGTACTGGTTCACAAGCTCCACATAGAACATATTTCCATAGCCATAACGCCAGCCACCATTCTTCGCCACGGCGATAGGGTTCGTGTAGGTTACTTTCTGACCGCCCGATTTCTCCCTTGCGAAATTTTCCGCAAGGTTGAATGTATGTTTTTTTCCGTTTCCTGCCATATATCCCACATAGCCACCGCCATAGTTATAGGACTGTATCACGACATTTATATCACTGATACCTTGATTTTTACAGGAAGAAAGCAGGGACGCAAAATATTTACACCCCTGCTTGATTGAGCTTTCTGTATCTAATGAGTTGGGCGGTAGTCCCAGACTTTCAGAGCTTTGCATAACGTCCTCGGCTGTACCGCCACTTTCCACTTGTATGATTGCCAATAACACATTGACATACTCGGAAATACCGTTTTCTCTGGCATACTTTTCTACCATAGGCTGATGTTTCAAGACTTCGGCAGATAGGTTCATACCCACGTAATTAGAGGAATAACCGTTACCCCCGTCGTCGTCCTCGGCACTAATCAGAACCCCAAAGAATAATACGATAGAAAAGAGGATAGGAAACAGACTGCCAATGATAGCGATATGTCTTAGTTTCATTTCTTCTTTTGTCCTTTCTTGAATAGAGTTCGTTTGTTCTTCACGGTATTCTGCTGTGTATGCTTCTGAACGGTTGTTTTTGTTACACGGTCAGTTTTGTAATTCTGGCGTGTTTCATGCGATACCGCTTTTTCTACATTCCTACGGCTTACCTGCGGAGTTTTAACATCAGAACCGCCAGAAGATAGCGGACGTTCCTTGACAGCATTTTTCTTGATAGGTTCATCATTCTTCATGGTTGAAGCTGTGGCAGGACGTTTGACTTCCTGCTGGTTTTCCATGTTCTGTTTGGTAGCCGTAGCTGGTCTTTCATGGGGACGGGTAGCTCCGCTTGTCGCTGATCCGTCCGTTTTCTTACCTGCCTGCCTTGCTTCTTGTGCCTTTTGAAGCTCCATACGCTTATCCGCAATATTCTGTCTATGTAATTGCTGTTTTTCTAATCGCCCAGACTGACGGTGTTCTTGTTCCTGCACTACACCACGCTTAAAGTCAGACACACTGGACTTTGCTTTCTCTTTGGCAGAGTGAACCGCATAAGCGGTCTGTGTCGGCATATCTTTTATATTCTCTTTAACAGCGGTTGCCTTGTCCTTAACTTTATTCTTTGTATCAAGAACAGCACCCACGGCTGAACCAGCCTTACCGCCAAGAGAAGCGTTATTGCTTCGGGACGGCTGTTTAGGTGTATTGTTCCTTGCTGATGAACTGCCCGACGATACCATAGAGCCAGCCATTGCACCAGCTCCAGCACCGACCATACTTCCTTTTCCCACAGCCCTTGCAAGTCTGTGTTCCATACGTCTAGCCCTATGTCGCATGAACAGATACGGTCTGCGGAATATTCTGCGTCCCATGCTTTGACTGTCACCAGCGTTTAAAGAGAACATACTCATTAAATCGCCTAGCTTCATATAAATTCCTGCAAAACACACTATCTGCAAGAACGCCACCATAAAGAACGGGTAGTCCGTGGATATGTTGTAGAACATACTGGAAATGCTAAAGGCTACCGTAACAATCAGCGTAATTCCTGCCCTTGTCATAATGGTATTGAACACACGGACGATTGCCTGCTTTGCCATGCTCTCATAGCTCGGTATCATGGAAAGTAAAAAGCTGATAGGCAAAAACATTGCAAAGATGATAAATAGTATCTGGCTGAACAACATCATACCCGTAAGCAAGAATACAAATATCGTGATACCTAAGTTGAAGATAAGCAGGAAGAACACCATACCTAAACGGTTCACGACCTGCGGTATCGTCAGATTGTTGTTGTCGTTGTCCTCGATTTCTGTTTTCACGACTTCCTCTCTGGTTTTTCCGTCCTCGTCCTCTGGGCTTGCCGATACTAGAGCTTCGGCACGGTCTGTTCCGATTTCCTCTGCGTTGCTGTTCCCAAATTGAAGCAAGAGCCACGGCTGTTGTACTTGAATAGAAAATAAGCTGTCCCGTATCAAGTCCACGCTGTCCTTGCCCTCGCTGTCAGAGTTTGGGAGCATGATTTTTGTTCCCAAGTCCAGCGAAGCGGTACTAATGTCTGATGAAAAGTCATTGACTTTTTTTATGTAGTCGGGAGCGTAGGCAATAAACGAAGCCGACAGAATGAACACCACAACAAAGTTGATAACGGCGTGAAGTGCCTTGCTGGTTTCCCGTTTGATAAGTCCCGTATAAGCAACATACATTCCCACGACTAAGATAATGAGAAGCAGAAAACCAACATAGAAGCCCGTAGAAGAAAAGCCGTTCTCGGTTACGCCTGCCAAGGTCTGTATGCTCTTTCCGATACTGTCTGCCATATCATTGATAAAATCCAGCTTGTAGGCTTCCTGCACCACATAGCCCGTTGCATTGCTTAAATAAAGGCTTATCGTCCAGACAAAGTTGGTAATGCAGTAAAGCCCGTACTGTACTGATTTTCCGATACCGTCCAGCCAGTTCCACGGAAGCCACGACCAGCTATTATCCACATAAAAATCAAGCTGGTAGTTGGAAAGGGGATATTTTGAGTAAAGATTTTCTGCGTTTATGGTATCGTCCACAAGCCCCGCCGCATGAGCCACCGTTCCCAGAAGTGAAAGCAGGATAAGGGAGAGTGCCACCACGAACAGAGCCATTTTGAGAAAGTGGAAAATCTTCTTTTTTGTGAACGCACCTTTTATCCTTTCTTTCATCACTCCACCTCATTTCTCTGTACGGGCGGTCTGGTATCAAAGGCGTGTAGCAGTTCTTCAAAGACTGGGTGTATCTGCACCACACCGACACGCCCGTATAAGTCCTGCAATAAGCATTGTCCGTTCTCCAAATCACGAAGCCGTTTCTGGTTGTTCTCGTCGTCCTTGTCGATACCGAAAAATTCTAAGGTCTGCTTTATCTCATTTATATCCGTGCTTCTAAACGCAAATTTCAAGCCGATATTGTTTTTCAGACTTTCCTTTGACACGTCGCCAGAAGATTGTGTAACAAAATAAACACCTGCCTGCATAGCTCGTCCAGCTCGCACCAGCTTATTTGATAAAGTTTCGCCTTGTGCCACGTTTAAGAACGCCCACGCTTCGTCCAAATCTACAATCTTAAAAATACTTCTGTCGGAATGGATAAAATCAAGGGCAAAGGTACTAATCACAATCAGCATAGATACCGACAACAATTCAATAGTCGTGTATTCCTCAAAAGTGGTATCTTTATCTGGCAATACTAAGTCCGCTACTTGAATGATATTGAGCTGGTTGTCAAGGCTGATAGCATTTTCCACCGTACCGTCCGAAAACAGCAGGTGTGCAAAGTCGTAGTCTGTGAAGCTGTCGATATGGTCTGCGATATTTCTTGATATGGGCGTATCTTCACGGCGTAGCTCGTCTATCACATGGAGCAAGCCCCGACGGTCGCTCTGGGTAACGGAGCGTACCGCCTTACGAAGTACGGGGAATTTTTCACCGTCCCTAGAGGAAATACCCGTAAGGAATG
>ENA-OYZB01000914-OYZB01000914.1-human-gut-metagenome-genome-assembly--contig:-NODE-914-length-10573-cov-4.832858_pt1 | contig 10573 bp, 7 predicted proteins | sample MGYA00243258_ERZ653467 | MGnify/ENA primary metagenome ERZ653467 (study PRJEB26926, sample SAMN06165011) | human gut metagenome | biome: ENVO:00009003; feature: ENVO:2100002; material: ENVO:00002003... | reverse complement strand
GGGCTCGGAGATGTGTATAAGAGACAGGTACATCTTGTATCGTCCAAGGCATTTGGCAATGATGAAACCGCAGTATCAGACAGCGGCAGTCAGAATGCACTGACCAAAGCAGACAACAAGGTGGAGGCAACTTCCACATCGTCGAATTATGTAGCAACGGATGTATCTGACATCGTATCATCCGTAATGCCGTCCATCGTGGCAATCACAAATGTGAGCGAGACCGAATACCAGAGTTTCTGGGGCGGTATGCCACAGACTTATGAGAGCACAAGCTGTGGATCCGGTATCATCGTAAGTCAGGATGATAATTATCTTTATGTTGCAACGAATAATCACGTAGTAAACGGTGCAAACAGTCTGACAGTTACATTTAATGATGAGTCAACAGTCAGCGCAGAGGTAAAAGGAACAGTTCCTTCTACGGATCTTGCAGTCATCCGTGTAGCGTTAAGCAGCATTGAAAGTGATACGATGAATAATATTAAAGTAGCCACACTTGGTGATTCTGACAGCTTAAAAGTTGGTAATTCCTGTATCGCAATCGGTAACGCACTTGGTTATGGACAGTCTGTAACCGTTGGTTATATCAGTGCATTGAACCGTCAGGTATCTGTCAGTGATTCAGAGAGTGACACAAGCTATACTGCAGATCTGATCCAGACAGATGCAGCAATCAACCCTGGTAACAGTGGTGGTGCATTACTCAGTGCAAACGGTGAGGTTATCGGTATCAACTCTGTAAAATATTCCGATACTTCCGTAGAGGGTATTGGATATGCAATCCCGATCAATACGGCAGCACCGATTATCAATGATCTGATCACGAAAGAAAAAGTAGATGAGTCTGACAGCGCATACCTTGGTATCACAGGTGTCGATGTAACAGATGATGTTGCAAAAACTTATAACATGCCATCTGGTGTTTATGTTGCACAGGTAACCGGAGGTTCGGCAGCAGAGCAGGCAGGTATCCAGAAAGGTGATATCATCACAGAGTTTGACGGAAAACAGATTGGTTCCATGGAAGAACTTTCATCTACAATGGAGTATTATAAAGCAGGTACAACGGTTGATGTGAAGATTGAGCGTTCTACGAATGGTGAGTATCAGGAGCAGACGATTTCTGTAACACTTGGCAAGAAAAATTAATGGAATGATTGTATAGGGAGTGGGCGAAATGCCCACTCCTTTTTTGGTGAACGCCGTTTGTGCGTCCCTCCGCTATCGACTTTTGCTAGGATGTGTGCTATGATATTTCAGAGTCTGCTGTGTAATAATGTTTATCGCAGATGATGATTTCATATAATAAAAATAGGTCTGGGGCGTATCGCGTCCGGAATGGAGGATTTACGTTGTCAAAGTTTGAGGATTTCAGAAATCAATACAATTCTTTTTTATATAAAGATTATTCCGTAGAGTATATCGAAAGTGCATATCGGATCGTGTATCATTTTGAGATACCGGGGCTGTGTGAATTTCAGTCAAAGTGGGAGTTCCCGGCAAAGGAGCGCGTGGATGAGACAATCTTAAAGGCGCTTGCATTTCATCTTGGAATGGCAGAGACGATCAGCTACTGGAAATGTGCCTGCCCGAAGCAGTTAAAAATTTTGTGTGGAACACTTTCCGCAGAACAGAAAAAATGGTGGAAAAAGTTATATTACAACGGACTTGGCGAGTTTATGTACCGCAATGGAATCGTGGTTTCAAAAGAGGATCTTGTTACGATCGAATGTGAGGACAAAGCGTGCGCACCACTGCATGACACACAGTCCTATGATGGATGTCTGGTGTCTGTCGGCGGTGGAAAGGATTCCGTGGTTTCCCTTGAGGTGTTAAAGGGAGAAAAGATTACTACTTACAGTATCAATGGCAATGCGACCACAAAAAATGTCATTGCAGTCTGTGACCACAAACAGGGAGACTACGCTGCAAAACGTATTCTCGACAAAAAGATTTTAGAACTTAATGCAGAGGGATATTTAAACGGACACATTCCGTTCTCTGCAGTCGTTGCATTTTCATCCTTTATTTCAGCATTTTTGAGTGGCAACCGCTATATCGTGCTTTCGAATGAGACAAGTGCAAATGAGACGACGGTAAAAGATTCTTTTGTCAACCATCAATATTCAAAGAGCTTTGAGTTTGAGCAGGATTTTGTATCATATATAAAGAAAGTGACAGATTCCGATATCCATTATTTCAGTCTCTTACGTCCGCTCACTGAGATGCAGATTGCATGGCTGTTTTCAAAATGTAAGAGTTATCATGAAGTATTCCGGAGCTGTAATGCGGGAAGCAAACAGGGAATCTGGTGCTGCAACTGCCCGAAATGTCTGTTTGTCTATATCATTTTAACTCCGTTTTTATCACAGGAAGAACTGGTGCACATTTTCGGAGAAAATCTGTTGGAAAAAGATTCGCTTGATCTTGATTTTAGAGAGCTGACCGGCATTGAGGAGAACAAACCGTTTGAGTGCGTGGGAACCAGACGCGAAGTCCTTGTTGCATTAAAGACATTTATTGCACGCGGTGGAAAGAGTCTTTTAACCGAGCGCTATAAAGAAACGATCGAAGCTGCTCCGGGAGAGTTAGATGAGATGCTTTCCGAGTGGGTATCCGAAAACCAGGTGCCGGAGCATTTCTTAGAGATTTTAAAGGATTTTATGAATCGGGCATAAACAGCAGGAATAGAGATGCCCTGGGGAACGGGCAGGAATGGAGATTAAGATGGACATCATCAGTGAGTTGAATGGAAAACGGATTTTGATCTGGGGTTATGGCAGAGAAGGAAAGGCGACAGAGCACTTTCTGCAGAGATGCGTAAAACCGGCGTCCGTGGATATATTTGAGGGGAAGAAAGAAGAGATCGACGAGGATGATTACGATTTTATCATAAAAAGTCCTGGCATTGTGATGAATGAGGAAAATCCAAAATATACCTCAGAGACAGAATTATTTTTACAGCAGTTTCGTGACCAGGTAATAGGAATCACCGGAACCAAAGGGAAAAGTACGACGTCTGCAATGCTCTATACTGTTTTGAAGGCATGCAGCGGCAGACCTGTGTTACTGCTTGGAAATATTGGACAGCCTTGTCTTGATTATTTCGAGGAAGTGACAGAAGATACGATCATTGTTTATGAGATGTCCTGCCATCAGCTTGCACATACGAATGTGTCACCGCACATTGCAATCTTTTTAAACCTCTATGAGGAGCATCTTGACTATTATGGAACAGTAGAAAAATATTTTGAGGCAAAGAGCCATATTGCGGCGTATCAGAAGAGCGGAGATTATTTCTTTGTGGGAGAAAATGTACCGCAGATCGATACAAAGGCGCAAAGGACAGTGCTTCATCAGCCCAAAGGTGTGCATTATGAATTGAAACTTGCCGGAGAGCATAATCAGTATGATGCACAGTTTGTGGAGCGTGTGGCAGAACTGCTTGGATGCGAAAAAGAGGCTGTGTTAAAGAGCATGGCAGACTTTGAAGGACTGCCGCACCGCCTGCAGTATGTCGGAACTTATCGGGGCGTCAGATATTATGACGATTCGATTTCAACGATCCCGGAGGCTGCCATCAATGCGGCGATGAGTATTCCGGATGCAAAGACGGTCCTGATCGGGGGTATGGACCGTGGAATTAATTATGATCTTCTGGTCGCATTTATCAGGGAGCATAAAGAATTTCAGTTTATCTGTGCATACGCATCCGGAAAACGTATTTTCGGGGAAGTCGGCGACTGTGAGAACTGTGTCTATGCGGAAGATTTAGAGCAGGCAGTTGAAGCAGCAGTACAGATGACCGAACCGGGAGGCGCATGTATCCTTTCACCGGCAGCAGCATCTTACGGTTATTTTAAAAACTTTGAGGAGCGTGGAGAAACATTTCAGAAGTATGTCCATGCTTTTGCACAGTAAGGTGACAGATTTTCAGGGAAAAACATACAGAACAGAGAAAATAATTTTACGTCTTGCAAAAGCGGAAAAATTCCTGTATGGTAATAGATGAATGAATTTTTGAAAAGCGAATCTGTCATATTTGCAGGAATTATTGCAAAAGAATGTTTTTTTAAACTTTAAAATGCAAGATTGCAGAATGAAAAATGCAAAAAGAGCAAATGTACGCAACAGAAAGACAGGTTGAAACATGGATTTATTCGAATATATGAGAGAACAGAAAAAAGAGACGGAGTCACCGCTTGCATCGCGTCTGCGGCCGACGACTTTAGATGAGATGGTCGGACAGCAGCATATCATCGGGAAGGACAAGTTACTGTACCGTGCGATCAAGGCGGATAAGCTCAGCTCCATCATCCTCTATGGACCTCCGGGAACCGGAAAGACAACGCTTGCGAAGGTTATTGCCAATTCCACAAGCGCAGAATTTTTACAGATGAATGCAACTTCTGCCGGGAAGAAAGACATGGAAGATGTCATTGCTAAGGCGAAGAATAACATGGGGATGTTTGGAAAAAAGACGATCCTGTTTATCGACGAGATCCATCGTTTTAATAAGGGACAGCAGGATTATCTTCTGCCGTTCGTGGAAGATGGAACCATCATCTTAATCGGTGCGACGACTGAGAATCCTTATTTTGAAGTCAATGGGGCTCTTCTTTCCCGTTCGATCATTTTTGAACTGAAAAGCTTAGAAAAAGAGGATATCAAAACTCTTATTTTGCGGGCGGTAAATGATACGCAAAAAGGTATGGGTGCATACCATGCCGTGATTGATGAGGATGCCTTAGATTTCCTTGCAGATATCTCAAATGGTGATGCGCGTGCCGCATTGACTGCGGTGGAGCTTGGAATCCTTACAACTGAGCGCAGCGGGGACGGTCTGATACATATCACGCTTTCCGTTGCTTCCGAATGTATCCAGAAGCGTGTGGTAAAGTACGATAAGTCCGGCGATAACCATTACGATACCGTATCTGCGTTTATCAAAAGTATGCGCGGATCCGATCCGGATGCGGCAGTCTATTATTTAGCGCGGATGCTGTATGCGGGGGAGGATATCAAGTTTATTGCAAGAAGGATCATGATCTGTGCCTCAGAGGATGTGAGCAATGCAGATCCGATGGCACTCGTGGTTGCAACGTCAGCGGCACAGGCGGTAGAACGTATTGGAATGCCGGAAGCGCAGATCATCTTAGCGCAGGCGGTTACCTATGTGGCGAGTGCGCCAAAGAGCAACTCCGCCGTTACGGCGATCAGCGAGGCGATGGAGACAGTCAAAAATACGATGACAGCTCCGGTTCCGCCACATTTACAGGACGCCCACTACAAATCATCATCGAAGCTCGGTCACGGCGTAGGCTATAAATATGCGCATGACTATCCGAATCATTATGTAGAGCAGCAGTATCTGCCGGACGGACTGACCGGCCGGAAGTTTTACAGACCGTCAGAAAACGGTTATGAAAAGCAGATCAGAGAATATTTCCACAAGATCAAAGGGGAATATTCCCATGAATGATAAATAATGTATAGCGAACCAAGAGGAGGAAGCAAACAATGCAATCTTACCAGGAAATGACAAAGGAAGAACTGTTAGCCGAAAAGAAATCACTCGAGGCAGAGTACAAGAAATTCCAGCAGCGTGGATTAAAACTTGACATGTCCAGAGGAAAGCCATCCCAGGAACAGCTTGATCTGTCAATGGGAATGATGGACGTCTTAGCATCCTATGTGGATCTGACCTGTGAAGACGGAACAGACTGCCGCAACTACGGTGTGCTTGACGGTATCCATGAGGCGAAAGTGCTCATCGGCGATATGATCGAGTGCAACCCGGATAATATCATTATCTATGGCAACTCCAGTTTAAATATCATGTACGATACGATTGCACGTTCCATGACACACGGTGTTATGGGAAGTACTCCATGGTGCAAATTAGATAAAGTAAAATTTTTATGCCCGGTTCCGGGATATGACAGACATTTTGCCATCACAGAATATTTTGGCATTGAAATGATTAATGTACCAATGCTGCCAACCGGTCCGGATATGGATATGGTAGAAGATTTAGTCAGCAAAGATGAGGCAATCAAAGGTATCTGGTGTGTTCCGAAATATTCCAACCCACAGGGTATCACCTATTCAGATGAGACTGTGCGCCGTTTTGCAAGATTGAAACCGGCTGCAAAAGATTTCCGTATCTACTGGGATAACGCTTACTGTGTACATCATTTATATGATATCGATCAGGATCATCTGATTGAGATCCTTGCAGAGTGTAAGCGTGCAGGAAACCCGGATATGGTATACAAATTCTGTTCCACCAGTAAGATCACATTCCCTGGTTCCGGTGTTGCTGCAATCGCAACTTCCGCAAACAACTTGGAGGATATCAAAAAACAGTTAAAGGTTCAGACCATTGGTCATGATAAGGTAAACCAGCTCCGCCATGTACGTTTCTTTAAGAACATCCACGGCATCACAGAGCATATGCGCAAACATGCTGCATCCTTACGTCCGAAGTTCGAGATGATCACAGACATGTTTGACAAAGAACTTGGCGATTTGGGCGTAGGAACCTGGTACAAACCAAAGGGAGGCTACTTCATCACTTATGAGACTTTAGAGGGCTGTGCAAAGAATGTTGTTGCAAAAGCAAAAAAAGCAGGTGTTGTGATGACTCCGGCAGGTGCACCGTTCCCGTATGGAAAGGATCCGAAAGATTCCGTAATCCGTATCGCACCGTCTTATCCAAGCTTAGAGGATCTGACAACAGCAGCAGAAATCTTTGTTGTTTGTGTGAAATTAGCAAGTATTGAGAAGATCTTAGAAGAAAAATAACAGATTAGATTACACACGCTGCGGTAACATTATTATCTGGAATACAGGAATTACCGCAGCGAAAAAGTTTGTAAGTAAAAATGCAGGAATCATAAAATATGATTCCTGCATTTTTTTCATGTGATAGAATTTACATATTAATTTTCTGTTTCAGTTCCGGCAGCTTCGGTCGTAGAACCGTTTTTCCATTTGTCAAATTTCTCCAAAACAGCATCATAGGTACGCTGGTAAATATCCGGCAGATCTTTGCCCCAGGATTTTGTTGCATCTTCAAAGCCTTTTTTGAAAGCGTCGATCAGAAGATCTGCTTTTTCCGGATCGTTGCCGGAAAGGGCTTTTGCAAAATCAAGGATACGGTCAGAGGTCTGCTCTACACCCCAGTAGCCGTCCTCAGCGATATCTGCCTGAGCCTGTTTCTGTGTTTCCTCATCAACGGTAAAGTTACCATCTGCTAAGAAGCTCCACATGGAATCGGCATTTGCGATTGCGGTTCCCTGCTTGGTCATCATTTTTTCAACCAGGCTGCGTAACTGGGAAGTACGCTGCTCAGCATCTGCTTTTAATTTTGCAACCATTGCATAGTCAGTTTTTTTGGTAACGGTATCCTTGTCTGTTTGAGAAGATTTCTCATATACGACACCGGTTTCTGCCTTATCAGATGTTGTAGTTTTGTCTGTAGATGTAGAAGCTGTCTTAGAAGCTGTGCTTGTCTGATAGCTGTTAGTTGTTGAATTTACGCTGTTAATTGCATTCATAGTCATAAATAATTCCTCCATTCCAGTAAATGAATGACTGATTTGTTCATGCATTTTTTCCTTTTTCTTCTGTAAAATATATCGGCTTTTCGGGAAAAATAATTTAGATGGAATTGACCTTTTTGCCTTAAAATGATAAGATTTATGTTGTATACAAAAAACAACGAAAATACATGACGATGGTATGGAGATTATGAAGGAAATATCAGTAAAAGCACTTGCAAAAATAAATCTTGGGCTTGATGTTGTGCGCAGACGTGAGGATGGGTACCATGAAGTGAAAATGGTCATGCAGACCATCCACCTGTTTGACCGTCTTGAAATGAAAAAGACAGCAGGCGGGATTACAATGACGACAAATCTGTCTTTTCTGCCGACAAATGAGAATAATCTTGTCTACAAGGCAGCAAAACTTCTGATGAATGAATTTCAGATCAGGGACGGTATCGATGTGAAGCTGCACAAGTATATTCCGGTCGCAGCGGGAATGGCCGGTGGAAGTACAGATGCTGCAGCGGTACTTTATGGTATGAACCGTATGTTTGAACTTGGACTGTCCAAAGAAGAACTGATGCAGCGTGGGGTTAAGATCGGTGCAGATGTTCCTTACTGCATTATGCGTGGAACCGCACTTGCAGAAGGAATTGGTGAGCAGCTTACCGCACTTCCACCGATGGTAAAATGTCCGATACTGATCGCAAAACCACAGATTTCTGTATCGACAAAGTTTGTATATGAGAATCTGAAGCTGGATGAAAATACAGTTCATCCGGATATTGACCGTCTGGTGGAAGACATCAGACGAAAAGACCTTGCAGCCATTACCTCAGATATGGGAAATGTTTTAGAAACTGTGACGATTCCGAATTATCCGGTAATCGCAGAGATCAAAGAACATATGATGGAACATGGAGCTGCGGGAGCTATGATGAGCGGGAGTGGTCCGACGGTATTCGGACTGTTTGATGATAAGGAGAAAGCGGTTGCGGCATATGAGGCGATGCAGGCATCCGGACTGGCAAAGCAGGTTTACCTGACCAGTATTTACAACAACATGAGATAAGCGAAGAAATGGAGGAAAACAGGTTTATGACAGACGATTTGACGCTGAATATGGATGCGTATCTGCCACTTCGGGATGTGGTGTTTAACACACTGCGTGAGGCGATTTTAAAAGGAGAGTTAAAACCCGGAGAGCGTCTGATGGAACTGCAGCTTGCTGCAAAGTTAGGCGTCAGCCGTACACCGATCCGTGAGGCGATCCGCATGTTAGAGCAGGAGGGCTTAGCGGTCACGATTCCGAGAAAAGGTGCGGAAGTCGCCAAGATGACAGAAAAGGATATGGAGGATGTGCTTCAGATCCGTGATGCGTTAGATGAACTTGCAGCATCGATTGCATGTGAGCAGATGACAAAGGAACAGTTAGATACTCTGACGGAAACAATGCATGAGTTTGAGGAATCTACCAAATCAAAAGATTTGAAAAAGATCGCCGCTGCGGATGTGCAGTTTCACGATATTATTTATCAGGCGACCGGCAATCCAAAACTCGTCAATATGCTCAATAATTTGAGAGAGCAGATGTACCGTTACCGTGTGGAATATTTAAAGGATGAGAGAAATTATCCGACACTGATGCGGGAACATAGTGAGATCGTGGAAGGATTGATGACAAAGGATAAGGGACGTGTGACAGAAGCAATGCATAAGCATGTCAAAAATCAGGTTGTGGCGGTCAAGGAAATGATCAGAGAGCAGGAGTAAGGGAGCTTTGTATAATCTGGTTAAAATTGCATAGAATAAGGGAAATGAATTTTTGAGGATAAGCCGTAGGCTTATCCTTTTTTAGTTGCCGGGAAATGAGGGATATTATGAAGGAAAAGGTAGCGGTTTCAAAGAGATTAAGTGAGAATATCGCGCAGATGGAGGAGTTTTTTCATGAGTGCGATGATATTAAAAAGAAGGAATTGATGCTTGGCAGGCAGATGGATGTGGCATGTTATCTGACGTTTATTGAGGTGTCGGTGGACATGGGGACTTCGGCACTGAGTGAGGTGCTGAAGTATTTAAAGGGGCTTGGGAAGGAAGAAATTTATCAGGCATTGGAGCAGAATGCGCTGGGAATTTCGGATGCAACTTATTTTGATACGATAGAGGATGCGGTGGACGGGCTTTTGACCGGAGAGGTGATCCTGTTTGTGGACGGATTTGACAGGGCGGTAAAGATACCGGACGACGGTTATCCGAATATGGGGATCACGGAGGCGGATTCTGAAAAGGTCATAAGGGGTTCAAACGAGGGGTTTTGTGATTCGGTAAAACAGAATGCGGCGCTGATTAGAAAGCGTATCCGTTCCCCGAAAGTCAAGGTGAAGCAGAAAAAATGTGGTATGCGCTCGAATACCAATGTTTATCTTGTTTTTATGGAGGATCTGGTGTATCCGGGACTGGTACGGGAGATCGGGCACAGGCTGGAGGGATTTGAGATCGACGGGGTGTTAGACAGTGGTGTGATCGAACAGCTCACTGAGGAGAAGTGGTATTCCCCATTTCCACAGTTTCAGACGACAGAGCGGCCGGATCGTGCAGCAATGGCTGTTTTGGAGGGAAGGGTGGTTGTGCTTTCTGACAATTCCCCGGTGGGGCTGATCCTGCCGACTGATTATAATTCGTTCATTAAGACGAGCGATGATTATTACAACCGGTGGGAAATCGCAAGTTTCGGCAGGCTTTTGCGCTATGTCGCATCTTTCTTTGCCATGACTCTGCCGGGATTTTATCTTGCCGTGACAAATTTCCATACGCAGATTCTGCCGACGATGCTTCTTTTGTCTTTTGCGGATGCGAGGAGCGGTGTGCCGTTCCCGGCGGTGGTTGAGGTGATTTTGATGGAACTTTCATTTGAACTATTAAGAGAGGCAGGCGTGCGTCTGCCCGGCGCCATGGGAAATACGATCGGTATTGTAGGAGGACTGATCATCGGACAGGCGGCGGTCGAGGCAAATCTT
>ENA-OYZB01000902-OYZB01000902.1-human-gut-metagenome-genome-assembly--contig:-NODE-902-length-10674-cov-4.362934_pt1 | contig 10674 bp, 7 predicted proteins | sample MGYA00243258_ERZ653467 | MGnify/ENA primary metagenome ERZ653467 (study PRJEB26926, sample SAMN06165011) | human gut metagenome | biome: ENVO:00009003; feature: ENVO:2100002; material: ENVO:00002003... | reverse complement strand
CACTTCTAGCTTCGTCGGCAGCGTCAGATGTGTATAAGAGACAGTTTTTCTTTTTATCATGGTATCCTCCCCGTGATTTTACTCTTTATCTGGTACTATAGATATGGATTCATCATATCAGACATGACAAAATTATACAATAGTGCTCTTTCACAATCCGTTTATGCTTTCTCCCCCTCGTACACCACATTTCCATCAATGATCGTATACAAAATATGAGTATCCACGGCAAATGGATTTTCCCCCGTCAACACGAAATCCGCATCCTTTCCCGCCTCAATACTTCCGACACGGTCTTCGATTCCGATATGTTTCGCTGCATTGATCGTGATTGCCTTTAACGCATCAAATTCACTTAACCCGTTAAATACCGCCCTTCCTGCGCAAAGTGCCAGATAGCGCTCCTCGATCACCGGGGAATCCGTAATGATAGAAACCTGACATCCCGCTTTTGCAAGTGCCGCAGGGGTATGAAATCCTTTGTGGCGCAGTTCATATTTGGTTGCATGTCCAAAAGATGGGCCCACCGCAACCGGAAATCCTTCCTTTGCAAGATCATCTGCGATCAATGCTCCGTCCGTTGTATGATCAATCCGAAGATCCACATGAAATTCCTTTGCAATGCGGATTGCGGTGTAGATATCATCGGCGCGGTGCGCATGGGCTTTTAACGGCATCTCGCTGCGGATAACTGGAAGAAGCGCCTCCATTTTTGCATCGTAAGCAGGCATCTTTGAAAAATCCACCTTCCTATCCGCGTCTGTTTTCTGCGAATCGTCCATCACTTGTTCCTGTGCCTGTCCCATCTCAAGTTCATTCCAGCCCTCCGGACAGCCGGCAGCGTGTAATTTTGTGTCATATATTTTTGCCTTTGTGAGTGCCTCCCGCAGCTTCGCGGCAACAGACATTCTCGAATAAACACCTTTTTCCTTATAACAGTTTTTCGGATTCTCACCGAAAGCGATCTTCATGGCCGTTTTTTCTTTGACTAACATGTCATCCACACGCTTTCCGTAAGTCTTGATGGCGCAGAATGTTCCGCCAATGACATTTGAGCTTCCCGGTCCGGTGCACACACAGGTCACACCGCCTTCGCGTGCCATCTGGAAAGTCTCATCCTGCGGATTGACTGCATCCACCGCGGAGAGCTGCGGTGTCACAGGATCCCCTGATTCGTTATAATCCTCGCCGGCAAATCCGGTCGCATACCCGTCTAATCCCATGTGACAGTGCGCATCCACAAATCCCGGATAAACATCGATCCCGGTTGCATCGATCACATCCGCGTCATTGATGATCTTCCCCTCTAAGACCGGTGCGATCTTTTTTATTTTTCCATTCTCCACTAAAATATCTGCCACAAATGGCTCTTCCTCTATGGCGTTGTGGATCGTTCCCTGTTTGATCAGTAAGTAATTGCTCATGTGTGCCTCCTGTTTTATGTCCGGTGACTGTAAAAATCCTGTTTACCGTTGTTTTGATCAGAATCCGCATTTTGCGCCTTTCTGTCTTACATAATTAATTCCCATATCATACCAACATTATACCATGTATTCTTTTTATCCGGCTCCTCATTTTCCATATACAGGAAAAACCTTGTGATTATGCCCAAAATCACACAAAAAATAGGCATAACAGCAGCGTTTCTGCTGTATATGCCCATTTCACCGCACAACTGACAATCATGCCGACACCTTATAGCGTTTCCTGCAAAAAAGGATCTGCATGCGAATCATACGCTGCAGATCCCTGATGCACTTTTATTTCACTGACAAATCCGTATTCCTGATCTTATCCCTGATCCGAAGGATCATGGACGGTGATACGGAAAGCTCGTCAAATCCCATCCGGAGGAATGTCTCTGTGAGCGTTTCATCCGCGCCAAGCTCACCGCAGATGCCAACCCAGCATCCTTCCTTATGTCCGTTATCCACAACCATTTTTAACATCCGAAGGACTGCTTCATGGTGTGAATCATAAATATTATCCAGTTTCGGATTCTGCCTGTCGATTGCAAGTGTATATTGTGTCAGATCGTTTGTCCCGATCGAAAAGAAATCAACCTCTTTCGCTAAAAGATCACTGATCATAACTGCCGCCGGTGTCTCGATCATAATACCGAGTTCCACATCCTTATACGGAATACCGTCGGCATCAAGTCCCGCTTTCACTTCCGCAATGATTTCTTTGATCTTTTTCACCTCATTTACGGAAATGATCATCGGGAACATGATCGCAATCGTTCCATAATAGCTGGCACGGTAGATTGCCCGAAGCTGTGTCTTAAAAATTTCAGTGCGGTCGAGGCAGATCCGGATCGCACGGTAACCCATTGCCGGGTTTTCTTCTTTCTCAAGGCCAAAATAACCGACCTGTTTATCTGCTCCGATATCAAGTGTACGGATAATAACTTTTTTACCCGCCATATTTTCCGCAACTGTCTTATATGCTGCAAACTGTGCTTCTTCTGTCGGGTAATCCTCCGACTCTAAATAAAGGAACTCACTCCGGAACAGTCCGATTCCACCCGCATCATTGGCAAGTACATTTGCCACATCGGAAACACCCCCGATATTGGCATAAAGATTGATCTTCGTTCCATCCTTTGTGATATTTTCCTTACCCTTTAATTCCTGAAGCAGACGTTTCTTCTGCTCATTTTCTTCTTTTAACTTCCGGTATTTGGCTTTCGTATCCTCATCCGGTTCTACGAAAAACTTTGCATCAAATCCATCCACGATACCGAACTGTCCGTCCACGCCCTCTTCCGGAAAATCAACTCCGATCAATGCCGGAATATTCATGGTTCTCGCTAAGATCGCCGTGTGGGAATTGGTGGAACCGTGACGTGTTACAAAAGCAAGTACTTTTGATTTATCAAGCTGCACAGTCTCACTCGGTGCAAGATCATCCGCTAAAAGGATAAACGGTTCATCGCCGCTTAAGCCTGCATCGCCGTTTCCCTGTAAAATAGAGATCACGCGATTGGAGATATCTTTGACATCCGCCGCACGTTCTCTCATATAATCATCATCCATCGCAGCAAACATCTGCGCAAAATTATCTCCGGTGGAAGCAACTGCAAATTCTGCATTGACCTGCTGGGTTTCGATCATGTTTATGATCGACTCTACATAGTCGAGATCATCCAGCATCATCTGGTGCATCTCAAAAATTGCCGCATTGACTTCACCGACTTCCCTGACTGCTTTTTCATAAAAAACACCAAGCTGCCTTTTGGCTTCTTCTTTTGCATCCTCAAAACGTTTTTTTTCTGCTTCTATATCCGTTATCTTTGTTCGTTTTACTGCGTTATCCGTCTTATGATAGACAGACAGTCTGCCCATGGCAATTCCGCCGAATACACTTTTCCCGTGCAGTTCCATGCCCGTTACCTCCATTTTAGATTTTTATTTCTGTTTTTATCAATTTTTACAGATTTGCTTTCAAAAATGCCTCGATTGCAGCACTTGCTGCCTCTTCATTCTCTCCATCGGTGCAGACTGTGATCTCCTCGCCGCATTTTACACCAAGTCCCATAACTCCAAAAATACGTTTTGCATCTGCTGCTTTTCCATCTTTTGCAATGGTAATGCTGCATGGAAATGCGGCTGCTTCCTTTACAAGTGCTCCTGCCGGTCTTGCATGGATTCCCCCTTTGTCTGTGATCACGTATTTAAATTCTTTCATGATTTTCTCCTTTCTTTGTACATAACACATTGTTTTATGATTACATATTCACAGGCTCTATATTGTTGCAACATAAAGCCTGCGATTTTAATTACCTTTTCCGTTTCCTATCTTTTTGATACATCCTTCTTTAAAAGTCCAAGGATTACGCATCCTACAACAGAACCAACTGCCAGTGATATGAGATATAACAGCGGATGGCCTACGGTTAAGAATACGAAGATTCCACCATGTGGTGCCATTAATGTACAGTTAAATGTCATGGATAATGCTCCTGCAACTGCGGAACCAATGATACAGGACGGCAGCACACGCAATGGATCCGATGCTGCAAACGGGATTGCTCCCTCTGAGATAAAGGAAAGTCCCATAACAATGTTTGTCGGTCCTGCTTTTCTCTCTTCTTCGGTAAATTTGTTTTTAAAGAACATGGTTGCAAGTGCGATTGCAAGCGGTGGAACCATACCACCGACCATAACAGCTGCCATGATATTGTAATTGCCTGCTGCGATAGATGCGGTACCAAATACATATGCTGCTTTGTTTACCGGGCCACCCATATCTACGGACATCATTCCGCCGAGCAGTGCGCCAAGCAGGATTGCCTTTGCACCATTCATGCTGTTTAATCCGTTGTTGATCATAACGTTTAATGCTCCGATCGGAGGCTCTACCACATAAGTCATGATCACTCCGATCAAAAAGATACCGATTACCGGATAGAGAAGCATTGGCTTGATACCCTCTAAGCCTTCCGGCAGTTTCTCAAACAGTTTCTTTAACAGACGTACCAGATAGCCTGCAACAAAACCTGCAACGAGAGCTCCAAGGAATCCGGATGTTCCGTTTGCTGCGATTGCTCCGCCGACAAAACCGACCGCAAGACCAGGACGATCTGCAATACTCATTGCGATAAATCCGGCTAAGATCGGAAGCATAAATCCGAATGCAACACCACCGATCGATTTAAACATTGCCGCCATCGGTGTGATCGTACCAAAGTTTGAACGCTCATCAAATGGAAGGCTGTTTAAGTCAACTGCAAAACCATCGATCAGAAATGCGATCGCAATCAGGATACCACCGCCGATAACGAACGGTAACATATGGGAAACTCCATTCATCAGGTGTTTGTAAATCTGGTGTCCAACGCTGTCAGATTCTTCCTCACTGTCTGCTGCCTGACTGCTTCCCTTCGCCTGATACAATGGAACATTGCCGTTTAACGCTCTGTCTAACAATTCTTCCGCCTTACTGATTCCATCAGAAACCTTACACTGGATCACAGGTCTGCCTGCAAAACGATCCATCGGAACCTGTGTATCCGCTGCAACAATAATACATGCAGCCTCTGCAATTTCAGCTTTTGTCAATACATTTTTGGCACCGCCGGAACCTCTTGTCTCAACTTTCACACGGCATCCAAGCTCTTTCGCTTTTTTCTCAATATTTTCTGCCGCCATATAAGTATGTGCGATTCCGTTCGGGCATCCGGTTACAGCGAGGATCAGCTTTCCATTCTCTGTGTTTTTCTCCTCTGCCGCATTCTTTGTATCTGCGCTGTTCTTTTTCTCTTCTTCGGCATCTTTCTCAGCTTCCGCGCGGTCGATCACACTTAAAAATTCCTCAACCGTCTTTGCATTGCGAAGTCCGCTTGTAAAATTCTCATCCATCAGAAGAACAGATAACTTGCTAAGTACATCCAGATGTACGTTGTCTTCCGTATTTGGTGCTGCGATCAGGAAGATCAGGCTGACCTTTTCTCCATCTAATGCATCAAAATCCACCCCGTCTTTGATGACCATTGCTGCAAGACCAGGTCTGCTGACTGCATCTGACTTGCAATGTGGAATGGCGATTCCCTCACCAATTCCGGTTGTTCCTTCTTCCTCTCTGGCGTATACGCCCTTGCGGTACTTCTCAACATCGTTGATCTTTCCGCTCTTAGCCATCAATGCAACCATTGCATCAAGGGTTTCGTTCTTTCCAGTGACTTTGCCATTTAAGTCAATACTCTCTACGGCAAGTAAATCCCTGATTTTCATGCTTAAATCCTCCTTGTTTTGCGAAGCAAAATGCGACTGCCCTTGCAGGAGCAGAGGATTTTACTCCTTGTTTTGCCTTTTATTTATACAACCGTGAAAAATTATACTATTAAATGTAATCGAATTCAAGTAGCGCAATACACCAAAAAAAGAGTCTCTTTCGAAATTTTGCTTAAAAATTTCACAAAAGAGACTCTCTTTTTATTTTCTATTTCTGATTTGCCGGTTCCATATTCACGGAACGTCCTTTGATCTTCACATTTTTCATGGCTTCTAATACTTCTTTGCCATACTCTCTCGGCACTTCCACGAAGGTGTATTTGTCGTACATATCGATCGCACCAACGAGTTTTCCAGGCATTCCTGACTCACCTGCGATGGCACCTAAGATATCGCCCGGTTTCACGCGGTCTTTTTTACCGATGTTAATAAAGAGACGAACCATACCTTCTTCGGCTCCGGTGTTATCCCAGTCGATCTCGCCATTCTCTCTGTCATTTTCCAGATTCACCTGACCGAGTGCCTGTTTTAAGAAGGCTGCTGCAATATCCATTGCGGTATAATCGGAATCATTGACCTGCTTTTCGATGATCTCGATCATCTCTTTTAAATCCTCATTCTCAATGATCTCACCGATTCCCTGCATTACTTTCTCTGCCTTGATCTGTGCCACATCATCCGAAGATGGGATTGGCATTGCAAGGATCTTGGTCTTGCAGTAACGCATGATATCTTTTAACTTGTAAACCTCTTTTCCTTTTACAAAAGTGAAAGCACGTCCGGTACGTCCTGCACGTCCGGTACGTCCGATACGGTGTACATAATACTCGTCATCCTGTGGAATATCATAATTGAATACTGCTTCCACATCATCAACGTCAATTCCTCTCGCAGCAACATCTGTTGCGATCAGAATCTCCACACGTCCGGAGCGGAATGCCTTCATGACACGGTCACGCTGTGCCTGCTTCATATCGCCGTGAAGCCCCTCTGCCATATAACCGCGGCTCTTTAACTCCTCGGAAAGCTCGTCCACCATTTTCTTGGTATTACAGAATACGAGGGAAAGCTTTGGATTGTAGTAATCTAACAGTCTTGTCAGGACTTCGGTCTTGTCCTTGCGTTTGACATCATAATAATACTGCTCGATGCTTGGCACGGTCAGTTCTTTTTTTACCACCTTAATGGTCACTGCGTCATGCTGATATTTCTTTGTGATGTCTAAAATCGGCTTTGGCATGGTCGCAGAAAACAGAACCGTCTGTCTTCCCTCTTCCGGGATATATTCCAAAATCGTCTCGATATCCTCACGGAATCCCATGTTCAGCATCTCGTCCGCCTCGTCTAAAACGATCGTATTGACTGCCTCGCAGCGGATCGTTTTTCTGCGGAGATGATCCATGACACGTCCCGGTGTACCGATAATGATCTGTGCACCGCCTTTTAATGCCTTGATCTGACGGTTGATATCCTGTCCGCCGTATACCGGAAGGATTTTCACACCATGCATATATTTGCTTAATTTACGGATTTCTTCCGACACCTGGATTGCAAGCTCTCTGGTTGGTGAGAGGATGATCACCTGTGTCTTTTTATTATTTGGGTCTACTTTGTGAAGCACCGGGATACCAAAAGATGCTGTCTTTCCGGTTCCCGTCTGTGCCTGTCCGATCACATCGACTCCTGACATCACAACCGGGATCGCCTGACTCTGGATCGGAGTCGCCTCTTCAAATCCCATCTCTTTGATAGCACGGAGTACCTGTGGATATAAATCTAATTCATCAAATCTTACTGTTTCCATATATTTTCCTTTCGTGCGAATGCGCAGTCGTATACGTTAGCATATTGTCGCCATTTTGTCAACTATTTTGTCAGAATACCCGTATCACATCCGGCACGATCTATGTACCCCGGCTTCCATGAAAAAGAAAGCTGGGTTAATATGAAAAGCAATCGAATACTCCCTGTTTTTCATCCATATCCAAGCAAAATCCAGTCGTCGTACACTCCACATGTATTTCTGTTTTTCCCCTGTAAAAATGTGATATGCCCGTCACCTCTAAAAAAGCTGCCGTAGCAATAGTTCGATTGCGGATTGCTCATTATAACTTATGCCAATTTTCCTCTAAGGTTCCACTTTTTCCTGTTTTGAGGATAAATCCAGCTCCTGCCCGCGGATATCCGCAATACAGATATCATTTCTGCTTCTCTTCTTTACCTGATATAACAGCATATCTGCAGTATGTAGAAAATCCCAGCTCCTGTTTCCTTCCTCCGGAACTCCATACGAAATACCCTGGGAGATTGTCACGATCGGCAATGCTTTGGAATACAAATGCTCCAGTTTGAGATTCATAATATTCTGCCGCAGCGCGCCTGCCTTCGCATGCACTTCCTCCACACTTATACCCGCATAAATGATAATAAATTCATCTCCGCCATATCTCGCGCAGAATGTCTGCCCATCTTCCATTTTTTTCAGCTCATCTGCAATTGCTATAATGCACTCATCGCCCTGCTGATGTCCATAATTGTCATTATACTGCTTAAAAAAGTCAATATCTAAAATCTCCATTGCAAGCGGAAGCCTGTGCTCATAACAGTAATCTAATACTTTTTCCGAATAAGCATTCAGGCGGTAACGGTTTGCCAGTCCGGTCATCTGATCTGTCTCCGACTGTTTCAGCAGCTTCACATTGACTGCTTCCATCTCCCTGCGGCTCTCATTTGCACGTTCGAGAGAACTTCTGACATAAAGCATGTTGACGATCATATCTTTGTTCTCGCGCTCCATGATCTCGGAAAGCTCATAATACAGACCAGCTGCCTGCAGATAACCTGCATTGTCCTGATTCTTGCGGTAGCCTTTGATCTTAATGGAAATGACTCTGCGCTGCAGATTGATCACACCTGAATCTTTCACGATCCGATCCAGCTTCTCAACGATCATCCACAACACATCATCCCGGCCGATCTCCAGCATCAGCCCGCAAAAATCACAAAGGTCGTCAAACACCTCCATGATCTGCACATTTTTATTGATTATTTCTACAATCTCCTGGATCTGTGCATCTCGTCTCACATAATTGTGGATCAGATGATAATACCTTGCCTTCAGGCAGTCCACATATAAAATATCTATGTCCTCATAATAAGACGCACATTCCGCATCCAGTTTTTCTATATAAGCATGTGTCTTATCTAACATCCCCTGCAGCATATAGCAGCGTGCCAGATTCACGTAACTGGCCATCAGTCCGACATAATTTTCCTTCACATCCGGATTACTTCTGCAGTATGAATAAGCCTTTTCGAAATAACTTTGCGCCTCGTGATACACACCATTTTCCATGTACAGATTACCAAGATTCTGCATGATGCTGATCTCCATCTTAGTAATCCCATATTTGCGGCAGTAATTCAATCCTGTCAGATAGTAATCCATCGCTGCAGACACATTTCCCTTGTTGACAGAAGAGATTGCCATCAGGTTGTAAGACCTTGCGATCAGCTCCCACTGTCCGGTCTGTCCTAGCAGATGGATTGCCTGCGCAATGTTGCGGAACATGTGCTCCACATCATTCAGCAGATAGTAAGTTTCCCCACTGTAAAAATATGCAAAACCAAGAAGTGCCGCATCTTTATGTTCCTTTGCATACCGTTCTATATCAAGACAGCATTTGAGTGTATGCTCTGCGTCCTTTCCTCTGCTGTTCAAAACTTCCTGTTTCCATGCATTTACCACGTCATTTGATCCATGAACTCCCATGCAGTCTCTTCCTTTCTGCCTGTTTTCGGTATTTCAATAAAATTTATTATAATCCAGAAATACCGTGTGTTCAAGAAAAAGGAAATTTTTGCTATTCAAAAAATTCGATCGGATCGACCGGTACCCCATCTTTTCGAAGTTCAAAATACAGGTTACTGCCCTCAACAGAATAATATTTTGTCGGTTCCGTCACATAACCGATCACATGACCTGCCTCCACATAGTCTCCCACTGCAAACTCCGGTTCCTTAAGCTGTCCGTAGACTGCGAGATACCCATCTCCCAAATCTTCTGTCACGGTACATCCTGTCACTTCATTTGTCTCAATACTCTGGATTTTTCCTTTTGCTACCGCATAAACTTTGCTGTTGACATCCCCGGCAATGATGACCGCCGGATTGTATTTGTACTGGTCTAACGTCGCAAAATACACCGTCGAGTCCATGCTGTAATCTAAGATCACATTTCCTTCCATCGGCCATAAGATGCCATCTTCCGCAGCAAAATGAAGTGCCTGGGAAGTGTTTCCTGTCGGTGCCACCTCTTCCTGTCCACTGTCTGCTTCCTCACTCTCCTTTTCTACCTCTGCTGTCTCTGTGCTCTGTGTCTGCGGTTTTAAAATAGAAGCAACCTGATCTGCCTCTGTCTCTTCCTCCATTGCCACATCCTGGTTCTCCGTGTCCATCTCTGCTGCAATTTCCTGTTCTAACTGCTTTCTCTCCTGTTCCTGTCCTCTGCTATATAAAACAGTCATGCCGACTGCTGCAAGGATTACCAGCGTGCCTGCGATGATATACTGTTTTTTCTGCCAGAAGGCTGCCCACCCGTGATTCTTTCTCATATTTTTCACCGTCCATTGTTTATTTAGCAGAATACATTTCCTGCTATTAACAATAGTGTTGCCACATTCAGACGGTTTATTCACAGTAATTGGAATCGTTTTTCATTCCACATTTTCCAGCTCTGTGCCGGGAAAAAAATACTGTAAAATTTTTCTGTAATCCTCCCCTTTTTCAGCCATTTTCTGTGCTGTATACTGGCTCAGGCCAAATCCGTGTCCATGTCCCTTCGTTACGATCCGGATCTTGCCAGGTTCCAGTTCTGTCACGTTGAAATTTGCGGATTTTAACCCAAGTTCCCCACGCAGTTCCTCTCCCTGTCTCTTAT
>ENA-OYZB01000869-OYZB01000869.1-human-gut-metagenome-genome-assembly--contig:-NODE-869-length-10898-cov-4.117034_pt1 | contig 10898 bp, 5 predicted proteins | sample MGYA00243258_ERZ653467 | MGnify/ENA primary metagenome ERZ653467 (study PRJEB26926, sample SAMN06165011) | human gut metagenome | biome: ENVO:00009003; feature: ENVO:2100002; material: ENVO:00002003... | reverse complement strand
CCTGGAAGATTTTTATGATTCAGTTTCTCAATATCGCCGGGTTAGGGCCTATCTTCGGTGCGATAATGGGAGCAAAGTTTGGTATTTCTTCTTATTTATGGATTGTGTTCGGTAGTATTTTTGCCGGTGCTGTACATGACTATTTTGCCGGAATGCTTTCGTTAAGGAATGGGGGAGAGAGTCTGCCCGAAATCGTTGGCCGTTACCTGGGATTGACGACAAAACAGGTGATGCGTGGTTTTACCGTAATTCTGATGATTTTGGTAGGTTCTGTGTTTGTCGCTGGTCCTGCCGGATTACTTGCCAAACTTACGCCGGAATCACTGGACGCTACTTTCTGGATTATAGTGGTTTTTGCTTACTACATCCTTGCTACTCTGTTGCCGGTCGATAAGATTATCGGGAAAATCTATCCTTTGTTTGCTGCCGCTCTGCTGTTTATGGCGATTGGTATCCTGGTGATGTTGTTTGTCAATCATCCGCCGTTGCCTGAGATCACGGATGGGATGCCGAACACTTATCCCGGTCATCTGCCTATCTTCCCGATCATGTTCGTCAGCATTGCCTGCGGTGCTATTTCCGGTTTCCACGCGACACAAAGTCCGTTGATGGCCCGTTGCATCAAGAATGAGAAGTACGGACGTCCTATATTCTTTGGTTCCATGATTACGGAAGGTATCGTTGCTTTGATCTGGGCGGCTGCCGCTACTTATTTCTATCATAACAACGGTATGGGTGAAAACAATGCCGCCGTTGTCGTCGACAGCATTACGAAAGAGTGGCTCGGTACGGTAGGCGGCGTGTTGGCTGTCTTAGGTGTGATCGCTGCTCCGATTACTTCCGGTGATACGGCGTTTCGTTCGGCCCGTCTGATCGTAGCGGATTTCTTGCACCTCGAGCAGCGCAGTATCTCCAAGCGGCTCATGATCTGTGTACCTTTATTCTTGGTGGCTATCGCTCTTTTGCTTTATAGTCAGAAAGACAAGGATGGCTTCGATATGATCTGGCGTTATTTTGCCTGGAGTAACCAGACGCTCGCGGTGTTTACTTTATGGGCGTTGACTGTCTATCTGGTAATATCGAAGAAGCCTTATATCGTTACACTGATCCCGGCCTTGTTTATGACAGCCGTCTGCTCGACATACATTTTTGTCGCTCCCGAAGGCTTAGGCATGGAAAACGGCATTTCACAAATTATCGGCTTTGCCATAACAATCGTTGTTTTAGCCTTCTTCCTGGTTTGGAAGAAGAAGAGCAGCAAGATATAATATGGAGGTTATACAAATGATCATCGTCCCGTAGGGACAGGGCTCTGCTCCGCCCTTTGAAATCCGGCAAGGCGGACGCTATTTTCATTGGGCGGAGTAGAACCCCGCCCCTACGGGACATCATTATTTTATTGCGCATCCATAAACCATTATTTCCCAGAAATCGAAGGAAAAATATCAGAACTGTAAACTGAGGCTTGGGGGGAATCTCTTATCTTTATCCACAGAAACATATAAAAGGATAACCACCATGAAAAAACTGATAAGTTTAGTCTGCCTCTTTTGCCTGTCGGCCTTTTTGCCTTTGTCTGTTATGGGGGAACCCATTGACCGGGAAGCTGTTGTCAAGCGGCATCGTGTATGTACGACCGGGACACTCCTGAAAAGTCCGGCACAAGTAGGTAACGGCAAGTTTGCCTTCGGGATGGATATAACCGGATTGCAGACTTTTGTTCCTTTTAATACCCTGTCCGACTGGAGCTGGCACAGTTTTCCCCTCCCCGAAGGAATGAAAGCCGAAGATTACCGTCCGGTTGTCGTGGAGACGCATGGCAAAAAGATCGCCTACGAGCTCCGTAACCCCGACCAGCCTGAACTGTCCGAATGGCTGACCAAGAATCCCCACCGCTATAACCTGGGCCGTATCGGTTTCCGCCTGCTGCGCGAAGACGGTATGGAAGCGCAGGAAATCGATCTTGGCAACGCACGCCAGGAGATCGACCTGTGGACAGGTGTCGTTTACAGCCGTTTCGAACTGAACCGCAAGGAGGTGAAGGTGCGCACGGTCTGCCATCCTGATAAAGATATGATCGGAGTCAGCATCGAGTCCGAACTGTTGAACGATGGTAATATGAGCATCTATCTTGACTTCCCTTATCCTGACGGACGCTATTTCAAGCATTACATAGGACGCTATGATACGATATCGGGCCATACCTCCACCTTCGAGAAGTTAGCTCCGAACTCGGTCCGTATCGCCCGTACTATGGATGATACTCACTACTATGCTACTCTTGACTGGACCGGCCCTGCTACTTTCAGCCGTGAATCTGAAAAGACGCATAAGTTCCTCCTCCAGCCCTGGCATACCTCCACTTTCTCTTTTACCTGCTGCTTCTCTCCTGAGCCGGTCATCAATGTGACCGAGTCGGTTGCCTCTATCGAACGGAAGAGTGCTGCCAGTTGGGAGAAATATTGGCGTTCGGGAGCTGCCGTCGATCTTTCCGGCAGCAAAGATCCCCGCTGGTTGGAATTGGAACGGCGTATTGTCCTCTCGCAGTACTTGATGCGTGCAAATGAAAGCGGACTGTTCCCACCTCAGGAATCCGGTTTGGTGAACAACGGCTGGTTCGGCCGTTTCCACTTCGAGATGATTTGGTGGCATGGCGTGCACTACGGGTTGTGGAACCGGATGGAATGTTTTGATAACTATCTGAACGTCTATAAGGACTTTATGCCGAAGGCCCTCGAACGCGCCAAGAGCGAAGGCCGCAGTGGTGCACGTTGGCCGAAGTGCACCGGAAACTTCAACCGCGAATGGCCTGGCAGCGCCCATGCCTATTTGATTTGGCACGAACCTCATCCGATCTACTTCGCCGAGATGCAATACCGTCAGAAACCTGTTCCCGAAACATTGGAGAAATGGGAAGATATCGTGCTGAACACAGCCGATTATATGGCGGATTATCTTTTCTACGACAAAAAGACGAAACAATATGTCCTGGGTCCCCCTGTTGTTGTCGTTTCCGAGAATACGGACCCGTTGCAAACTATCAATCCGATTTTCGAGTTAGGCTATTTCCGTTATGGCTTGCGCACAGCGTTGGAATGGGCGGACCGTCTGGGCCTGTCGGAAAAAAGAACGAGGAAATGGAAGGAAGTACTTTCGAAGATGGCTCCCCTTCCCGTTGCCGACGGTGTCTATACCACCTACGAGGGCATTCCCGATATGTGGACAAAATATACCTACGAGCATCCGGCCCTGACCGGTGTCTACGGCATGTTGCCTGGTGACGGGGTAGACCAGCCGACTTTCAAGCGCACGTTGGAGAAAGTCAGCAAAGAATGGCAGTTCAACCGCATATGGGGCTGGGATTTCCCGATGTTGGCAATGGCTGCCGCCCGTACGGGACAGCCAGCGTTGGCAATCGATATGCTGATGCACCCTTCCGCCGGATTCCAGTTCGACGAACATGGCTTGGCGACAGGCGGTCCGTTTCCTTATTTTCCTTCCAACGGAGCGTTGCTGACGGCAGTCGCCATGATGTGCGGTGGTTGGGACGGTTCGGAGGGAGAGGCTCCCGGTTTCCCGAAAGACGGGAGCTGGACGGTTCGCTACGAAGGTTTTGTACCGATGCAGTGACAATCCGGCTATAACTCTTTTCGAAAACAACTGTCATACTATCATAGTTTGTTCTCAATCTATTATAAATCAATGAATATATAGAATGATTGATCGTATGACGGTTGTTTTTCTCACGATCATACTATCATAAAAACAAACACATTTTTCTTGAAATCATGTAGCTTATTTTCAAGTAACTACCTCTCTATTCCCTTTAACACCCGGGTGTTGGTGCCTGTGACACCCGGATCTAAAGACCGTGCAGACGGGGATCAGAATCGAGCTTGAATGGGAGTATTGGTGAAAAGTCCTGCCTGCTTTGTGTTAAATTTGTCCATAGATTCCGGATCAATCTAAGGGTGACAGACAAACTATGATAGTTGCCTGATAGTTGAATCTTGTACTATCATTCTTCATCTGTATTGATATTCAATGGGTGTATTCGAAATCATGATAGCATGACAGTAACTTTCGAAAACTTATATAATGAAAAGGCTCGCTTTCTGCCGGATTTGGACTGATCTGTGCAATTGGCTTCATTCTTGTGTTTATCCCTAATAATTACCGGGTGAACTGTTATTCCCGAACAACGAAAGCAGGTAGTAAGTTGAGACCGTGTAGTGAAGTGGAAGGAATTTTGATGTTTTTTGTTGCTTTTTTAGGCTAAATCCGGTAAAACTAAAAAAATGAACGAACAAGCATCGGGTGAAAAATAAATAAGTATCCCCTTGAAAACCTGTGGGCATCAAGGATTTCCTTGAAAAGGACCGATTTTTGAACCAAAACGGGGTTGATGAATTTTAAGACTTGATGTTCGGAGAATAATTTGCTGGTAATCAAGTGGTTGATGGGATGAAAAATGACTAAAAAAAACGATCGTTTAAATTCGTCATTTTTCCGAGACAAAAATACGCATTCCTTTTTAAACCACAACTCTTTTCTGTAAAAAATTTCATACCCCTATATCCTTTCTTATCAATTAGATAGCAATTGGAGTACAAAAAACCACCTTTCCGATACGAACTTTGAAGATAGGCAAAAAAAATGACTAAAAAAAAGGATCGTTTTTGCTATCAAAGTACAAATGTTAACACGTGTACATTATATATGCGTGTACATATGATAGTAAGAAGTAAGAACTGATATTTCAATTAACTGTATTATTAATATTAAAATTTAGATTATGAACAAGAGATTTTCTACTCTTTTGGCAAGCACTCTGCTTGCGGTGGGTTCATTTTCGGCAAGTGCACAGACTCCTGTGGCGTCGTTGGTTTTAGGAAACAATGATGGAAAGCTTTATCAGCTGAAGGATGCTGATGATGCTTATCTTGCAGTCGAAAACGACTCTTTGAAATTGATGACTGAGAGTAATGCCAAAGCATCTATCTTGAACACATTGTGGTGTGTAAACGTTGAACGTTACAACCAAGGTCAGGCAATCAAATTTGAATTCAGAAACAAAGCTACAGGACAGGTGTTGGAAGTAGCTAACGATTACTTGGATGGAGTATCTGCAGGTGGTACGACTGCTGATCTGGAAGTTGGTGGCGCAATCGGTGGTTGGGCTTTCTCTAATGCTTTGAACCCGTTGCAGCAAGAAAGACCTCTTTATTACTACTTCGATGCTGATTCTGTTGTGACTTTGGATAAGTCTACAAATGTAGATGGAGCAAATAATGCTTATCTGAAGTTGACAAAACGTAAAGCAGAAAAAGAAAATGCTTATGCTGCTGCATCACAATTTACATTGGTTGAAGCTGCTGCCATCACATTGACAGCTGAACAGATCAACACTGTTTTGGGCACTCAGGAAGCAACAGCTGGTGTGAAACTGAAATTTAATGAGGATAAGAATAAAGTAAGTCAGAAAAATTATTTTACTGACGATGCTAAGTTCTTCGCTACAGAAATAGCAGGTGAAAATTGGGTTCGCGTTATAACTGGAAAGAAAGAAGATAGTACATTCGTCTATGTTGATACAGCTTATACAAATGCTAATGGCGTGATGTTCTTGGATTTCGCTACTCAACAGTTGAAATATAACAAACTTAGCAAAAACACAACTGGCCATACAACTGTAGCCGACTCTTTGGATATGTTGAATGATCAGGCTAAGTTCTTGTTTACTTATTGGCCTTCAATCGATAGCTTGGTTATTCAGGTTAAGCAGATCACCAATTTGGGTGATAACGCTAATTTCGCTGCTGCTTATGCTGCTGAAGATACCATCAATATCGCAACAGGCAATGATGATCCGAGAAACTTCGTTACCGTTCAGGACTTAGTAGAACAGGATGATATCCGTATTGTCACTATTAATAACAAGAAAGAAACCGAAATCAGCTTCGGTATCAAAGGTTGTGGCGAATACTCTTCTAACAAGACTACTCTTGACGAAGGTCTGTACCTGATCAAGAATAAAGAAGGTAAATATTTGGCAATGCCGATCCACGAAGACTCTACTTATCACTGGGTTTCTTTGGAAGCTAACGTAGAACCATGGGATATGCCTTCATTCCAGTGGGTTGTTGAAAAAACAAGCAAGAGAGACAACTCCCCGATTAAGATCACAAATCGTGAGTTCAGTGCAGTAGTTGCAGATGGTTTGCAACTTTACAATGATGCTGACGCAACAATCTTTGGTGAAGCTGTAGCTGTCGAAGGTGATTTTGTAAAAGCTTCTGTCGAAGTAATGGCTGACGCTCACAGAGGTTATCGTTTCTTGGATAAAGACTCTCTATTGGTAACTTCTTATAAATTGCAGTACTGGACAGCTTTCGCTTCCGATGATCTGTATATGGGGGCAATGAAGAGCGGTGACTCTGTAATCTATGTAGGTGCTAAAGACAACTATGTACTGGCAGCTACTGGTGATGCTGCTAACTTCGGTTACAAAGGTAATGTAAAAGGTCTGGCACAGTTGAAACGTCAGGCTTATACAATGAAGTCAAGAGGCTCTAACAAGATGGTTGTTGAAGCCGGTGAAAACAGAATCGCTGTTTCTGATGCAGCTGCTGCACAGGTTGCTAAGTTCTTCTTCAAGGCTAACAACAATGTTGAAGGTAAGATCTACTATGCTCTGATCGACACTGCCTTCAAACAGGCCCCGGATTCACTACGCAAAGTCGGTGTGGATGAAAACAACAAGTATCTGAAGAGACAGATCATGACTGAAACTCGTACTTCCGCATTCTCTGTAGAAGTAGACAACACGCCGGTTTACCGTCGTTTTGACTCTTTCAAACTTGAAGGCAATGAAGGCGATGCTGCCGATACACTGCGTTTCGTAGAAAAATATCGTGGCGAATTCTTGCAGATGGAAGCTAACGAACACTTTATGGTAGAAGGTATCAACTTCTTAGGTATTGATGCTGTTAACAAGGGTGAAGGTAAATCATTCTATGTAGATACAGCATGGGTGAACCGTGGCTTGGGTTACATCAAACCGCAGTATCTGGTATCTATCGACCGTGTACCGGCTGAGGATGTTGTGATCCGTAAGAAATGTCCGCTGTGTGTAGAAATGGGCGATGCTGCTCCTGAGCACTGTATCCACGATGAATACATCACTGAAGAAGGCTTCGAAAGAGGTAAATATCTGGTTAACTTCGTTGACTCTGCAAATGTTGACAATTACAAATGGGGTAAATACAGCCGTGTCGGTTTTGTAGACGCTCTGCATATCGGCGACAGCTTGTATCTGTTGCTTGACCAGTTCGCAGGTCTGGATACGAAAGATATTGATGTAGCTGCAATCGCAAAAGCAGATAGTGTTTCCAAGACTGTACGTGTAGATAGAAATGGTAACGGTCGTTACATCAAGAACCTGACAGGTGACGCACATAAGGCTTATACTTGGTCATTCCGCTTCGTAGACCTTGAAAACGCTGCTGTAGAAGAAGAAGCTAATCGTTCGTTCTTGTTCGAATCTCTGCCTCTGGTTGCTTCTAATATTATTCAGCCTCAGACTGCTTCTTGGTTGAAGATGCAGAACGGTTGCCTGGTAATGTCTGATCCGACAGAATCAACTTTCAACGAAATCAAGACTGGCGGTGACGATGCTTTGATCTTCAATATCGAAGAAGGTAAAGCTGACGATATAGCTACTGACAACGAAGTAATCGCAACTTCTGAAGTAACAGTTATCGCTGGCGAGGGTCAGGTAACGATCGCTGGTGCTGTCGGTAAGAAAGTTGTTATCTCTAACATCTTGGGCCAGGTAGTTGCTAACACAGTTATCACTTCTGACAATGCTCCTATCGCTGCTCCTGCAGGTGTAGTCGTAGTAGCTGTTGAAGGCGAAGAAACAGTTAAAGCTATCGTTAAATAATTGATGAATATATTGTAAATGTGTCGCGTGCGTCAGTACGCGACATTTTCAAAATATTAAAATCAAATAATTCTAAGATTCATCGTGCGGTATTCCCGGAACATCAGCTTTTACAGCTCCCTGTCCGAATTGACCAACTACCCCGTGAGGGCGAACAAGCGGTGAATATTAATACTAAAGTAATGAAATTAAAAAAAGTTCATCTGCTCTCCCTCTGTGAAGACCGAAGCAGACAAAAAACAATCCCTTGCAGTCATTGATTGCAGGGGATTCGTTTTTATTGGAAAGACATCGGAAAGATAATTGACCTTTCGCCCTTTATGTACGATATATTTACCTATATTTGCTGTCGAAGTAATAACAATTACAACTAAAACAATTAATTATGGACAAATTTATCAATCCCTTTTCTGATTACGGTTGGAAAAAGATTTTCGGCAGTGAAGTAAGTAAAGATCTTATCATTAGTTTCCTTAATGAAGTCATCCAACAGGAAGTAATCATAGACATAACGTTTCGCAATGTCGAGATGCTCGGTTTGAAACAAGACCAGCGCCGGGCTGTTTTCGACATCTTCTGTGAGAATGAAAAGGGGGAAGTTTTCATTGTTGAGATGCAGAAAAGTCGGCAAAAATATTTCTCCGACAGGGTGTTGTACTACGCCTCGTTTGCCATCCAGCAACAATCCATGATCGTAAAGGAAAGGCTCGAAAAAGAACCGGATGAAGTAGTCCGTAAACGCTGGAACTACCAGATCTGCAAGGTGTATGTCGTGTGCATTTTGAACTACATTATGGATCCATCCCGCCCAGAGAAATACTGTTGGGATGTCGTACGCATGGACCGGGAGTTGAAGCTACCCTTTAGTGAAACACTTAACGAAATCTATATCGAAATGCCGAAATTTGTATTACCTTTGCATGAGTGTGATACGCTTTATAAGAAGTGGTTATATGTTTTAAATAACATCGAGATCATGGAACGATTGCCCCAAGAACTGAATAATCAGATATTCCGCAAGCTGAAAAGCATTGTGGAGGTAGAGCGCATGACCCCCGATCAACGCTTGGAATACGAATTAAGCATATCCGTCGAACGCGATCTTTCTGCCGCCCTCGACACTAGCTTCGAAGATGGGATGGAGAAAGGAATTGAAAAAGGTAAAGCGGAAGGCATGAAGCACGGAGTAGAAAAAGGTAAAGCTGAGGAACAGCTCCTTATCGCTGCCAATTTAAAAAAGCAGGGGATCAATATCGAAACGATTGCGCAATGTACCGGTTTATCTGTAAAAGAAGTTAGCGAGTTATAATCTATCAATGCTTATTAATTAAACTCGCCAGTGTGTCAAATTGATATTTTTAGACACAGATAGCGCGATGACGCTTATTGATAAAACGTATATTTGCGTTATCCACCTCCCTTTATATACCGATATTCACCTCCTTACAACATATGATACTTCTTTAACTCTTTCCTCAGCTCTAACGCTTTCCCATCTGTGACCTTGTCCATAAGTGCCCAAAAACGGTCGCTGTGGTTCATCTCGATGGTGTGGCAAAGTTCGTGGAGGAGGACATAGTCGATCAGGTGCCAGGGCAAGAGCATCAGGGAGAGGGAGAGATTGATGCTGCGTCGTGGCGTGCAACTTCCCCAATGACTTTTGCTGTTGAAGATCTTTACACCCGTACAGGTGAAGTTGTGCCGGGAAGCCAGGTCAAGCAGCCGTGTAGGCAAGAGGCGGCGGGCCTCGTGACGGAGAGCCTGCTCTAAGAAGTCTTTCAGGAGTTTTTGTACACGTTCGTCGGCAAAGTCTGTTTGTGTGGGGCAGGCAATGTGCAGGATGTCGCCCTCTAATTTCATATAGAAGTTAGCCCGGTCGGTACGGAAGATATGGAGGCGGAACGTTGCGGTCTGCATCTCTGTCTCATCCGTCAGGAGCGGACGGGCGGGATGTTTGGCAAGGGCTATGAGGAGTTTTTTCCTGTTTTCGCGGATAAAAGCCAGCATACGCGCTTCATCGCCTCCCGGGGGCATGGTTGCCGTAATTGTCCCTTTGGAGATTTTCAGCGTGTAGTGGATAGCACGGGGACTGGTGCGGAGAAGGATGGTTCCCAACTCCTTATCTTGTATCGTCTTTTCCATATCGTTTACAAAAGTAATGTTTTCCAGGCAAACAATATATGTCCGGAATTGCTTATCTTTGCCCTAAAGGCGAAGATAAGCGGCACTTGGGCATAAAAAATGAACAAGTTCGTTTTATTCTGCTCTCGGTTTGCATTATCTTTGCAGCATGAAAGAATACCGACTTACCGACTGGCTGCCCACTACCAAGAAAGAAGTAGAACTGCGCGGATGGAATGAACTCGATGTCATCCTATTCAGTGGAGATGCCTATGTAGACCACCCCTCCTTCGGGCCGGCTGTGATTGGCCGCATTCTCGAAGCACAGGGATTGCGGGTAGCCATTATCCCCCAACCTAACTGGCGCGATGATCTACGCGACTTTAAGAAGCTGGGACGCCCCCGTCTGTTCTTTGGCATTTCGGCAGGATGTATGGATTCCATGGTAAACAAATATACTGCCAATAAACGCCTTCGCAGTGAAGATGCCTATACTCCGGACGGACGCCCGGATATGCGTCCCGAATACCCTTCGATTGTATACAGCCAGATACTGAAAAAGCTATACCCGGATGTTCCCGTTGTACTGGGTGGCATCGAAGCAAGCTTGCGCCGGTTGAGTCATTATGACTATTGGCAGGATAAAATACAGAAAAGTATCCTGTGTGACAGTGGTGCCGACCTGCTCATCTATGGCATGGGAGAGAAGCCTATTGCCGACCTTTGCAAACGACTGCAAACCACCCATGAGATGCCGACCGACCTACTGCAAACAGCCTATTTACGAAACCTGTCTCTTATACACATCTGACGCTGCCGACGAAGCTAGAAG
>ENA-OYZB01000864-OYZB01000864.1-human-gut-metagenome-genome-assembly--contig:-NODE-864-length-10948-cov-3.914808_pt1 | contig 10948 bp, 7 predicted proteins | sample MGYA00243258_ERZ653467 | MGnify/ENA primary metagenome ERZ653467 (study PRJEB26926, sample SAMN06165011) | human gut metagenome | biome: ENVO:00009003; feature: ENVO:2100002; material: ENVO:00002003... | reverse complement strand
ACCCACAACAAGTCACCTCCATCGGCGAAACGACTTTGGCGGCACACATGCCGGCAAGTGCCTGCAACTTGGCTGTCACTCCCATTTTCGTAGTGCTGCACGTGCTATGGACGGCAACTGTAATAGGCAGAGGGCTGAACTCCAACCGGTCCAGCATGAAGTCATAAATAAATTCGACCGGTTCATAAAGGTGCAACCGCTTATCCAGCGTCTCACGCATATGGAGTAGGCAAGGACTCATATCGCAAAGAATCGGCAAAGCTCCGTTGTCACTGATTTTCAGCAAGGCCTCGTTCAGTTCGTCCTCCTTCTCTTTGGCCTGCCGGCGGAAACCTTTGCTGCTGAAAGCCATACCACAACACAGACGGTGGATATTTTCCGGATAACGGATGGCGAATCCGGCCTTATGAAGCAGGGAAATCGTCTTTTCCGTCACTCCCGCTTTCTCGTCATAATCTGCAGAAGTCCCCATCGTACGGGTAATGCAGGAAGGGAAATAGACCATTTCGGGCTGTCCCGGAAGCGGTGTTTCAGTCGTATAATCAAGTTTGCGAGCCCCCGACGGCGTATACCGCGTCCAGAGCGGAAAACGATGACCACTGATCCGGAACAAGCCACGCGTAATTCCTTCCATCGTTCCATAACCGATCACTTTGGAAACACCATGCGCAAAGGAAAGCATAGGACGCAACACATTCGTAACCGAATCCATGTCTTTCGCAATAAAAGAAGCGATTCGTTCCGCAGCCTTCCCGTTCTCTTTCCATCGTAGTTCCTTTATCAGCAAACCGGTATTGATGCCGACCGGACAAGCCGTTCCACAAAGACCGTCCGTAGCGCACGTTTCATTCCCCTTGTATTGAAAAGCCTTTTTTAGTCCGGCATAACGGGGAGTACCTGTCTCACCCCTTTCCGCCATCGCCGACAAGGTACGGTAAATCACGATACGCTGACGGGGCGTGATCGTCAGGTTACGTGCCGGACATTGTACTTCGCAGAAACCACATTCGATGCAACGGTCTATCAGATCGTTTGCCAGCGGCATCCGCTTGAGGTTCTTGATGAACACTTGCGGATCGTCGTTGATCAGCACACCAGGGTTCAACAGGTTCTGCGGGTCCAACAGCTTCTTGATATCTTTCATCAACAGGTAGATATCGTCTCCCCATTCCTGGCGAACAAACGGAGCCATATTGCGCCCCGTCCCATGTTCGGCTTTCAGGCTACCGTCATGGCGAAGCACCGTGTCGGTCAGTTCCTGCATAAAGGCGGCATACCCCTCCACCCCTTCCGAGCGGTTGATATCCGGGAAAATAGTGAAATGGACATTTCCATCTAACAGATGTCCCCACATCACAGCATCGGGATAATGGTGTCTGGCAAGCACCTCGCGTACATCGGTCAGGGCATCTCCCAAAACATCTCCCCGGAAAGCAATATCTTCTATAATGGACACCGTCCCCCGCGGACGTCCTGCCGCAGCCGAAGTAAACAGGCCGTTCCTGACACGCCAGTAAGTGGCATACAACTCCGGATCGGTGGTAAAAGAAACCGGGTAAAGTGTATGTACGGATGAAAGCTTCTCTTCAATCTCGGCAAACTGCTTTTGTAGCGTCTGTTTGTCATTGGCAGAGGTATCGATCAAGAGGGCGACCGCCTCATCCGGCAAAGTCCGGAGCGTTTCAGGCATCCCCGGCTCGTTCTCGACAGCACGGAGGGCATTGCGGTCCATCAATTCTGCAGCCGAAACACTGCACTCGCGAAGCGGTAGAATAGATTGGCAAGCTTCGCGGATAGAGGGAAAGTAAAGCAAAGCCGAAGCTTTCAGTTTCAGGTCAGGGACTGTCTCAAAGGTCACTTCCGAAATAAAACCGAGCGTTCCCTCCGAACCGATCATCAGATGCATCAGGATATCGACCGGATCGTCATAGTCGACCAACGAATTAACTCCGTACCCGCAAGTATTCTTCAGTTCGTATTTATGACGTATGCGGGCCTCCATCTCCGGATTTTGCTTCACCCTTTCCCGGAGTGCAAGCAAACCGTCCACCCATTCGGGATGGCTCTCGACAAAATGTCTCCGGCTTTCGGCCGAAGCGGTATCGAGCAAAGTTCCGTCCGTCAGGATCAAACGCATACTGCGGACCGTATGATAGGAATTATAGGTAATACCATAACTTGAACCACTGGCATTGTTGGCCACGATCCCACTGATACGGGCCGATTTGATGGAAGCCGGGCTCGGTCCCAACTTCCTCCCGTAACGTTTCAACAGCCGGTTGGCATGATCGCCGGTAATCCCGCAAGGAAAAGTAGCCGACCGTCCGTCTTCCGAAATCTTTATCTTCCCGAAATCGGGACCGATCTCCACGAGGACGGAGTCCGTAATGGTCTGCCCCGACAATGATGTACCTCCTGCTTTAAAAGTCAAAGGCTTACCGATAACCCGACACTCGGCCAGGATTTCCTGCACTTCTTCTTCACTGTTTACGATCTCTACTCTTTCCGGGATCAGCCGGTACAAGCCGGCATCCGTTCCTTTTGCCAATGTGGTAAGCGCATCAGTATACGATTTCCTTTTCATAAATATGTTTTCTTAGATAAAGACAAAGATATAAATAGAAACAACATAGCAAGGCATTATCCCTCGGTATAAAATGAAGAATTATTGATTCATTAGCATCAATCGATAAGGAGAAAAGCTACAAGACACTACAACGGGAGTCATACCTTTGTTCTTGCTTGCCAATTGTAGAACACTTGTAAAATCATTGACAAACAAGCGTCCCAGATATGTAAAACAAACATTTCACATCACACAGGGGTATTCAAATCCCCTTATTTCCAAGATTGACACGAGTCTATAAAAAATCCCTCATCTGCGATTTACTATGCAACAAGCACATATATAGTCAGATAAAGGATTATTTTTCAAAAATTTTTATTGTAATCAGTCCTGCATTTTCCGATAATAACGAGGAGTATAACCAGGCAGCGATTCCGAATGGAAAACCCAGATCAAGTCCTTCAACAAGTAATCGGGATGCAAAGGGAATTCCTCATAATAAGGGACAAGCCCCGTATTACAGGAATAGATCCGACGGTTCTTAAAGGCGTCGAAGTTTTCGTACGGCGTATATTCGGCACGCAGATCATCGTAGGTCATGTCTTCGGACCGATTATATTTAATCAGCCACATATCGGCATGGATAGCCCGGTCGAGCACTGTCTCGAAAGCCAAAGGTGTACTTCCGGCTCCGGGGAGTTCCTTGAAAACATAATCGGCTCCGGCATCGGCATACAGATTGGCGATATAACTTTCTCCCGCCGGCATAAACCAGGAAGAACCGAACTTCTTTTCGGAGATAACGGTCGGACGAGGCATATCGGCCGTGATCAACCGTTTCAGATCGAGATAGTTTTTCTCCGTATTCCTGAAAATAGAATCGGCCAACGCCTCCTTACCGAACAACATCCCGTAGAAACGAATCCATTCGGTACGTCCCAAAGGTAGCGACTCCATATAATCGGCCCCTTCGATAATGGGGATTCCCAGTTTCTCGACAGGTCCGTAACCGCTATTCTGGAAAGGAGAAACGATCACAAGCTCGGCGCCTTTGTCAATCATCAGTTCCACATTAGGGGCAGTCGCCTCTCCCATATCGGCAATCCGTCCAGCTTTCAGCCCTTCCCGGATAGCAGGGGTGTCCATATAACGAGGCTCGCAAACACCTATGATCCGCCCTGTCTCACCTAACTGGTCGATAATAGCCGCATGCACCGATGTATAAACCACGACATTCTGCGCCGGAACCTGCACGACTGTCCCTTTCGGGAGATTTCCGGGAACAGGCCGTTCCCGGTCAACCAAAAGATACCGTTGCAACAGACGTGTGCTGTCCCACGGATCGCTCACTTCAACAGCCGTATAACCATCGAAATGATGCACTGTAAAACCTTGGGCGTAGCGAATGGTGTCGGAGGAGAGGGATTCTTCGGAATGGGAACTCTGCCTCATCTGACAAGAAGGCCAGATAAAGCAGAGCAAAAGAACTATATATAAAAACAGTCTATTCATTTATAGAATCAATTTCCCATCACCCAAACAGTATTCGGGCCATAGCCTTTTGAATCGACAGGAGATCCGGCAACATTTTTTCCATCCTTATTAAATATATAAACCGAACCTGTTTCGGTATAAGGAGCATCAGTAATGTAAATATTACCCGATGCATCTACATTAATACTACTTAATGTAGATACTTTATTAATATCTGGTACCAGATTTTCATTAACAAGCTCACCTGTAGAAGCATCGTATTTAGATACATTAATCGACTCTTCTTGTCCCCACTGAGCATATAATACATATAAAAAGTCGTCACGTAGATCCATACGACTACCATTTCCTAACGTTTTAACCGTACCTGTTTTACCATCGATACATTGCAATGTATTTGAAATATCGTCATAATTACCCATTGATATGACATAGATATCACCATTATTATTTGCTTCAAGACGACAAGGATTTATAACAACTTCTATTTCTTTTTCTACTTCCAAAGAGGACAGATTAATCACAGAAACTGTTTTTCCATAATTCGGATAGTCCAAACCACCGGAATTGGCAACATATAACTTATTGTTAGAAATCACGATTTGTTCTGGATAACGACCTACAGGTAGCACCTTTTCCACTTCCAAAGAAGCAGTATCCAGCACAGCTACAGAATGTCCATAATAATAAGTCATATAGATCTTACCTTTGTCGGCCACTAAATATCTCGGTCTCATAGGTTCTCCTCCTTCATTTTCAGGTTCGATCGCTTTCACTAGTTTCCCGGACATATCCATGACCGCCAAACGGTTGGAACTTGTGACACTCACGTACATCTTAGAACCATAGACCAACATATCTTCAGCCGAATCTCCTAACCCGCTACCATTGGCATCTTCATAAAACTTATCATTTAATATACCAGACACAGCATCGTAATAAGCAATAGAAGCATTATTCGCTCCATCATTTCCACGATTCAGGATAAAGAAATCAGACGTTATCGTGGTGTCGGCAGGTTGTGGCCCTTCACCATCCACATCGTCATCACAAGAAAAGAAGCCGGCACATAATGTTACAGCCCAAAATAAAGTTACATACTTTTTAAAATTCATCTGTCTAAGTTTTTAAAGTTTAATATACAAATCTCACACTTGCCCGAAAAGACCGTCCGGGCATCGGATAATAACGAATCACATCATACCTGACATTCCCGATATTCAATATCTCAGCCTGTAAGCGAAGCGAACAACGTCGTAACGAAAATGTTCTGTTAAAAGAGAGTTGCTGCTCTACATATCCCTTAATTAAGTTCTCCGGAATATTTTGTTGCAAAGAATAACGATCTCCGACAACCATCAACGTCCAAGTCGCATTCAACCAAGGATGTTCCACTCCTACGGAAACAGTCCCTGCATGCTCCGGTGTATAAGGAATCTGGTCGCCGTAAATCTTTGAACCTTTAGTAGTACGATCTACTGCATGTTGCCATGTATACGAGCCATCCAATAAAACCGAAAAAGAAGCCGGCAAGCGTAACTGTGCAGAAGCGTTTACATCCAAACCTCCAATATTCACCTTCCCCATATTCATCATCTTCCAGATAAACATAGTCGGCAGAGCGACAATCTTATCTTTTACCTTATTATAATAGCCGTCGACCGACAAGCTGACATAATCAAGAGATAAACCGGAGAAAGACTCGCTCCAGGTCATTCCTATGTTATATTGTGTGGCTTTCTCCGGATCAAGTTCCCGATTACCGAGACGATCATAATACAAATCATTGAATGTCGGTATGCGATATGAGTGTTTATACGAAGCCCTGAGTCGTAAATTCTGTTCTGAAAACAAACGATAAGAGAGACTTACCGCCGGTGACAATTTTGACCGATCAGGGGCCACTTCGCCAATTTCCAATGTCTCCGTAATAAACGTACCAAGCAAACTGGCCGTCACCGTCAACCGGGAGTCTTTATATTGGGCCGCAACAGCTGTCAAAGAGGTCAATCGTTCCGGGAAAGGACATTTGGGCGTAGTTGCGTCTAACGTATTGTAAAAGAAATCTTCCGCCAATGAAAAAGACCAATATTCCTTAGGTGTATACAATAAAGAAGCTGAACCATATATTTCCCGTTGCGTGTACACATCTTTTTGCTGTCCATTCTCATATTGACTATGGAAATCCCTATAACGCGTCCAAGCATAATCGAATTTGCCCAATACTTTAAAAGCAAAAACATTATTCAGACGATTCTCATAATTCGCCTGCACAAAACCATTCCTATTTTCCAAACGTTCTTTATGGTAATCACTATACAACACGATTGATCCGGGTAATCCGCGGTCAGAACCAAACCAATATCCCTTCAATTGCATTTTGCCGGCCTTCGCCCAATCGGCAAAGAAATTCACTTCCCCATGATAGCTGTCGATATCGCTGTTATGCCTTTTCTCCTTTGTCACGATATTGCCATTGGTAAATGTAAAAGGATATTGACCGTCGGCATGTTGGTAATCCGCATTCAAAGTTGCAGCATATTTTGTTCCTAATTTCTGCTCGTAACGAAGGGAAGGGTTCACAAATCCAAACGAACCACCTTTAACCTGCACCCATATATGAGATGGCTTTTGCTCAAAACGGGGAGCCGCCGTCTTTATACTCAACGCCCCCGCCGAAGCATACATCCGTGCAGTCTGGAAGATGTCGTCAGCCTGACCGATCGACAGAGAGATCATATCGACATTGTCCAAGGAGAAGCGGCTGATATCCACCTGGCCGCTCTGTGCGTCCGTCACCGTCACCCCGTCGTAACTGACAGCCGTATGTTTGGCGCCGAGGCTGCGGACGGAAACGGTTTTCAAACCTCCTATACCTCCGTAATCCTGCACCGTCACACCGGAGAACCGCTTCACCGCTTCCGACAAGTCCTGAACGCCAAGCCGTTCCATCCCCGCCTTGTCCATTACCTGAAGCGGCGTGCTCTCGCGGGTTGTGGAAGGGCGTACCTTTCCCAGCACTTCGACACCCGAAAGTTGATGATAGGTCGTTGTGTCCACCTGCGCATACAAAGCGACAAACGGGAACAGCCAAGCACATAATAAGCCCGACAATCGTTTTATAAATAAATTCTGCATACCTTTCGATTCTTCAATCCCTTTACCCGAGGGACCAGATACTGAATAATGGCAGGTTTTCTGGCTTGTTCTCCCCTTTTCTATTGGCAATTGACAATGGATAATTGCCTGCTAATGGCAGCCTTCCCAGTGAATCAATTAAAAGTTGAGAGTTATTCGCATTTAAACTTTCAACTTTCCACTTTCAACTGACTCACCAGTGGCAACAAGATTTGCCGGGGTTTCAGAACTTACAGCTACGGGTACAGCTCCGGACTTTCACCGGATTCCCTTTTACTAACCGTCAGCGGAAGCAAATACGGTTACACCATAATCCGACCACAAAGGTAGAAAAAACAGATGAGTAATCCTTTTTATTTAACAAAGTAAAACATTTCACCCATTTTCCACTGGCAAAGCGTCATATCTCGCTTAGAATCTTCTATCTCTACGATTTACAAAATAAGCTATTCCCGCTATTTTGGTTCATTTCAGAACTCGATTGGTTCATTTTAGAAGATGTTGAAATTAGTTGAATATTTAACTAAGTACAAAAAGACTCAAAAAGTAATATTTCCGGTTTTCGGAAATTCATAATTCGTAATATTGCAACCAAAGATTTGAATAGGATTAAGGAAAAAAGAGATTGTATGGGAGAAATAAAAGGTTATATCTCACAGGTTATCGGTCCGGTCGTGGACATTCATTTCGATAATGGCAAGGAAGAAAAGATAACGCTTCCCCGCATCCACGACGCAATGGAGATAACCCGCCCCAATGGAAAGATTCTGATTGTAGAAGTCCAGCAGCACATTGGGGAAAACACGGTCCGCACCGTAGCAATGGATACGACAGACGGACTGAAGAGAGGAATGGAGGCCGTTTCATACGGTTCGCCCATCACGATGCCGGTCGGCGACCAGGTAAAAGGGCGTTTGATGAATGTAACGGGAAACCCCATCGACGGAATGACCGAACTCGACAAGAAAGGATCCCTTCCGATCCATCGTGAACCGCCCAAGTTCGAGGACTTGACCACCAGCCGCGAAGTCTTGTACACCGGCATCAAGGTGATCGACCTGCTCGAACCTTATTCCAAAGGAGGCAAGATCGGTCTGTTCGGAGGAGCCGGCGTAGGGAAGACGGTCCTTATCATGGAGTTGATCAACAACATCGCGAAAAAAAACAACGGATTTTCCGTCTTTGCCGGTGTGGGTGAACGTACACGCGAAGGAAACGATCTGCTGCGCGAGATGATCCAGTCCGGAGTCATCCGATACGGCGAAGAATTCAAGAAAAGCATGGAGGCCGGTCATTGGGATTTGTCCAAGATCGATTACGACGAACTGGCCAAGTCGCAGGCAACACTGGTGTTCGGGCAGATGAACGAACCGCCGGGAGCCCGCTCTTCGGTAGCCCTTTCGGGACTGACGATCGCCGAGTCTTTCCGCGACCTGGCGGCAGAAGGGGAAACGAAAGACATCCTTTTCTTCATCGACAACATCTTCCGGTTCACGCAAGCCGGTTCGGAGGTGTCCGCCCTGCTGGGACGTATGCCGTCTGCCGTCGGCTACCAACCGACACTGGCCACCGAGATGGGAGCCATGCAAGAACGCATCACTTCCACCAAGAAAGGTTCCATCACTTCCGTCCAGGCAGTTTATGTGCCCGCAGACGACTTGACTGACCCGGCTCCGGCAACGACCTTTACGCACCTGGATGCCACAACGGTATTGTCCAGAAAAATCGTGGAACAGGGGATTTATCCCGCTGTTGACCCCTTGGCTTCTTCCTCCAGAATTCTGGAAGCGGATATCGTAGGGGAAGAACATTATCAGACAGCCATGAAGGTACAGCAGATGCTGCAGAAATATCAGGAATTGCAGGATATTATCGCAATTTTGGGTATGGATGAACTGAGCGACGAGGATAAACTGACAGTTTATCGTGCCAGAAAGATTCAGCGTTTCCTGTCTCAGCCATTCTCTGTGGCTGAAAACTTCACAGGCGTGAAAGGTGTATACATCCCTTTGGCAGAGACCGTTCGTGGTTTTAAAGCCATTGTATCTGGTGAAATGGATGACTATCCGGAAGCGGCATTCTTTAATGTTGGAACCCTAGATGATGTGAAGAAAAAAGCGGAATTGATGGCACAGGGCGCGTAAGGAGGCGGCAATATGACACAGTTTCAGTTGAAGATTTCCTCCAGCAGCGGTCTGTTTTATGAAGGTACCTGCGAAAGTTTGGTAGTTCCCACCAGCGATGGGGAATATGGCGTTCTGGCGAACCATGTTTCCATGGTAATCGGCATTGCCATTGGCATTCTGCGTTATAAACTGGATGGAAAATGGTATTATATAGCTGTTGGACAGGGGTTTGCCCGTGTCGTGGGGAATACAGTCACCATGGTCGTAGACAGTGCGGAAAGACCGGAAGATGTAGACGCAAAACGTGCGCAGGAAGCAAAAGAACGTGCAGAGGAACGCATTGCTTTGCAGACAAGCCGAAAAGAGTATTATCGTGGTCAAATGGCAATGGCAAGAGCTATGACACGTTTGAAGATCAAAGAAAAGAAATTCATGTAATTTATTTGATGAAGTAGTAGTATGGAATGAAAAGGCAGAACCGGGGAAGGTTCTGCTTTTTCTGTTATGATGTAGAAAAAATTAAATTTGACGGAATGGAAAACAAAGGCCATAATGGAATCAGTACAGATTGTGAGGAGAGGATCGAATGCGGATATTGGTTGTAGAAGACGAAATGGATATGAACCGTTTGCTGGTAAAAACATTAAAACGGGAAGGATACAGCGTAGACGGCTGTTTTGATGGAGAAGAAGCATGGCTGCATCTGATGGGCGCGGAATATGATGCTGTGGTACTGGATGTGATGATGCCGAAAAAAGATGGCTATACGCTGATACAGGAATTACGGGACAAGGGGAAAGACATTCCTGTACTGTTTTTAACCGCAAAAGACAGCATTGCAGATCGAGTGAAAGGATTGGATTTAGGGGCAGATGATTATCTGATCAAACCTTTTGATTTTGATGAGCTTTTGGCAAGAATTCGGGCTATGACAAGAAAATATGCGGGAAACAGAAATAACTGTTTTACCGCTGGAAGCCTGACGATGGACGTAAAAAGCCATGTTGTTACAAGAGACGGCAAAGAGATTACCCTGCTGCCAAAGGAATTTTCCATTCTGGAATATCTTTTGCGAAATAAGGGGAATGTTGTTTCCAGAGAGCAGATTGAAGATCGCATTTGGAATTATGAGTATTCCGGTAATTCCAATAATGTGGATGTGTATATGAGTAAACTCCGTAAGAAAATTGATGATGGTTATGACACGAAACTCATCCATACCATCCGTGGCGTTGGTTGGGTACTGCGTGAGGAGGAACAAGGGGAAAAATCATGAAACGTATTTCCATTAAACTGAAAATCACCATCTGGTATTTTATACTTATGACTGTTATGGGGATGCTGCTGATTGGTTTTCTCTGGTTTGTCAGCAATGCTGTCACGACACAGACGGCTATGAATAACGTATCACAGATAGTACGCAATAATTTAGAAGAAGTGGATGTGGCAGATGGAAAATTGCAGTTGGGTGATGAGTTTCAGTTTTATCAAAATGGCGTATATTCTGTGATTTACAGTCAGAAAGAATCTCTGCTGGCAGGTCAGATTCCAGCTTCTTTTACCGTTTCAGAACCCCTGTCTCTTATACACATCTCCGAGCCCACGAGACGCTCATGAATCTCGT
>ENA-OYZB01000855-OYZB01000855.1-human-gut-metagenome-genome-assembly--contig:-NODE-855-length-11033-cov-4.903170_pt1 | contig 11033 bp, 6 predicted proteins | sample MGYA00243258_ERZ653467 | MGnify/ENA primary metagenome ERZ653467 (study PRJEB26926, sample SAMN06165011) | human gut metagenome | biome: ENVO:00009003; feature: ENVO:2100002; material: ENVO:00002003... | reverse complement strand
TCTACACTTCTAGCTTCGTCGGCAGCGTCAGATGTGTATAAGAGACAGCTTCCTCCACCATACTCTTGTTCCTCGTAAACAGATCATAGATACAAGGCACCACGATCAGTGTCAGCAGTGTTCCATATAACATACCTCCCTCAGTCACGATCGCCATCGGCTGCATCATCTCTGAACCGCTTCCAAGTCCCATCGCCATCGTGGACATTGCAAGGATCGTGGTCAGTGCCGTCATTAAGATCGGGCGCAGTCTCGTTCTTCCGGCTGTGACAATCGCCTCCTTTTTATCCATGCCCTCTCTTCTCAGCTGATTGATATAATCGACTAACACGATTCCGTTATTGACGATGACACCCGCTAACATGACAAATCCGATCATGGATACCACGCCGACTTCATTGTCTGTCACAAACAGAGCAAAGAAACCTCCCGTAAATGCAAGCGGAATCGTGAACATAATAATAAAAGGCGACAAAAATGACTGGAACTGTGCAACCATGATAAGATAAATAAATACCACCGCTAAGATCAGCATCAGATACAATTGGTTCATCGCATCCCGGATCGTCTCATCCTCCCCGGTCATGGAGATCTCATATCCATCCGGCAGCTTGATCTTATCTAATTCTTTCTGGATCTGGTCACTTACCAGCGTCACATTGTGATCTTCATCCACACCGGCTGTCACGCTGATATAGCGCGTCTGCGAGCTTCTGTTTATCACATTTAAGGACTCACCTTCCTCAAACTCTGCGATATCTTTCAGGGGAATATCTGTTGTCTCTCCGCTGATACGGTCTGTATAAGGAAATGTCAGCTTACGGATATCCCCTGGCGTGACATCCGCCTGTTCCCCACTCTGCACATATACTTTATAGTCTTTTAAATCCGTCGAGATCGTTGTGGATGACGTATTCGATGCAAGCTGTTTATAGACAAGCTGATACACCTGCGCTGTTGTCATGCCATATTTTGCAGCTTTTTCTTTGTCCACTTTTACCGTGAAAGACGGTGTCGTATCTCCAAGACCATCGTCCACATCTACAGTGCCCTCCGTCTTTTCCACGACTTCTGCGATCTGCCCTGCGAGTTTCTGCAGCTTATCTAAATCTTTTCCGCTGACCCGCACGGAAATACCGCTTCCGAAAAAGGAACTCATATCCGACGCAGAGCTGTCCGTATTCACGTCGCAGTCAAGATCCGCTGTAAGCGCCTGTATCGAGGCAGTGATCTCACTGCCAGTCGCCCCGGAATCATCGATGAGCACGTACATGGTCACACTGTCCGTACTGCCCATCGACATGATTCCACCGCCGCCTGCCATGGCTCCGATCGAATCCACACCGGAGATGCCAGAGATCTTATCCACAACCTCATCCGCGCGCTCCGTCAGTTCCTCAAATGTCAGCTTTTCATCCTCTTTCGCTGAAACCGTGACCGTGAGCTGCTCTGTCTCCATATTCATGTCCATAAAGGTAAATCCTTTGGAAACGGAAAGCGTCACACTTGCCACCAGAAAAACTACCACACAGATCAGTACGATCGGTTTAAACCGCAGTGCCACACGCAGAACTTTTTCATATCCATCTAAAATGCGGTCAAACCACGGATGTTTGATTTCTCTGGTATTCTTCAGCGCACCGGATGCCATCATCGGTACAAACGTCAGCGCCACAATCAGACTTGCAGCTAACGTATAGGCGATCGTGAGTGCAATATCCACAAACAGCTGCCTTGTGATACCCTCCGTAAAAATAATCGGTGCAAACACGCAGACCGTCGTGAGTGTGGATGCAAAGATCGCACCTGCCACCTGTCCTGCTCCCTCGACTGCTGCCTTCCGGATCGAAAATCCCTGATTCCTGAGACGGTAAATATTTTCGATCACGACGATCGAGTTATCCACGAGCATGCCGACACCGAGCGCCAAACCGGACAATGAAATGATATTTAACGATATTCCGGTAAAATACATCAAAACGATTGCAAAAACCACGCTGAGTGGAATAGAGCATGCGATCACCAGAGTCGGTTTGATATCCTTTAAAAACAGAATCAGAATAAGTACGGCAAGAATTGCACCTACAATCATATTTTCCATGACTGACTCCACAATGGTATCAATGTAAACTCCCTGATTCATCAATATCGTCATGTGAAGTTTGTCATTTTCTTTTTCCAACGACTCAAATCGTGTCTTGATCCGCTTTGTCACATCTCCGGTGGAGTATCCGGTCTGCTTTTCAATGGAAAGCATGATCGCCGGATTTCCATTTACTTTGGAATAGGAATCCCCTGTATCATCCACCACTTCTGTCTTTGCAACATCTGATAAACGGATCGGCGCGATTCCATCCATTCCGACATCCACCAGCACAAGATTTTCAAGTTCTTCCACGGATGAAACCTCGTCGCCGACACGCACTAAATACTGTTTCTTATTTTCATTGACATAACCTGCCGGCATGGAAAAATTCTGTGCTGTCAGAATTTGGCCTAATGTTTCCACCGACAGGATCTGATTCAGATCCGCAGACTCAAGTGCACTCTGTTTTGACTCTTCTAATTTTTCCTGTCCCTGCTCTAACCGGGCTTCCCCGACCGCAAGCTGTGCAGACGCTTCACTCATCTCTAAGATCCCGTCGATCTCCATCCGGTTTAACGTTACATACGCATCATCTAAGGTAGTTTTTCCATCTGTAACCTGTTCCTGTGCAGTCTGCAGAGCTGCCATTGCTGTTTGGATCTCAACCTGTTTTTGTGACAGCTGCGTAATCACCTGCGGAATATCATCGATCGAACTAAGACTCACATTTAACGCTGCTAACTGATCTGCCCACTGCTGATTTAAGGATGTATTCAGTTCTAACAGTTCTTCCTGTAATAATTCCAGACGTTTTCCTGCTTCCGCAATGCTCTCCTGATTTTCCCCGGTCATCGCAAGGATCTGATTGATCTGTTCCTGATCTCCGGAAATCTTCGCCTCCTCTAAAAGTTCTTCTATACGTCTGCTTCCATCGTCACTGTTCATCTGGGCTTCTTTTTGTGCCTGTTCAATGTCTGCTTTTAATCCCATTCCCTGTTCATAAATACTCTGGAGTTCCGGGATTGCCCGCTTTATCAGCTCATCGGTCGCTTTCAATACTGTATAATTCTGACTCAGATCTGATTCTGCCACAAACGCCTGCGACTTACCATTGATCACTTCATTTTCTGCCTGTCCAAGCTGGTTTGCAAGCTGATCTTTTCCGCTTTCCATCTGCCTGCGTCCACTCTCCACCTGCTCGGCAGCCTGATCGAGCTGTTCCTGCGGTTCAGTAAACTGTTCCTCGATCTTACTCTGGATCTTCTGATTCAGTGCATCGATTTTATCCTGATCTAATGTGACATGAATGTTCTCTTCCACAGTTCCGGTTGTAGAAACAGATGCCACACCGTCGATACTCTCAAGCACCGGCGAAAGTTCATTTTCCACATAATCCGAAATCTCTGACTGCGTCATGCCTTCCACATCGGCAGATGCCACCATTACAGGCATCATATCCGGGTCGATCTGCATGATCATCGGCTTCCCGGCACCATCCGGAAAACTGCCCTCTAACTGGTCTAATTTCTGCTGGATCTCGATAATGACCGAATCCATATTGGCATTCTGCTCATACTCTAAGATCACCATCGAATAATTATCGTAGGAGGCAGAACTCACATTTTTGATGCTCGAAGTCGTCGCCATGGATGCCTCGACAGGTGCTGTCACATCGGATTCCACTTTCTCCGGGCTTGCCCCCATATCCGTCGTAATGACTAAGGCATATGGCAGACTCATATCCGGCAGTAGATCTGTGGTCATTTTGGTTAGGGATACGGCTCCTAACACAATGACTAAGATCACGCCTACGATCACAGTATACGGTTTCTTCACACTTAATTTTGACAACACTCTCTTTTGTCCCTCCACCTGAATGCGCAAGACATTTGTAATAAACACCTGGCAGCAAATATTTTGCCACAATATATTTAGTTTACCTGTTTCAAAATGGATTGCAAGACTTTCGTACCAGTTTATATTTTTTTAGATTGCTGATTAAGGCAGAATCCTGTGCACAAAAAAGCCCCTGTCAGCTATACACCTATACAAAACTGACAAGAGGCTTTTCTCTTATACCTGCTGTATTCCTACTCTTCCTCTGATTCCTCATCATCCACGATCGCTGCCGTAGCACCTGATACTGCTGACACTACTGCAACCACAGTCGCTATGATGACTACTACAAGTAAACAAATCAGAAAAATCCATAATCCTGTCTCTGTCATATTCCTCTCCATTTCTATGTGTATTTTACAAAGATCCAGCCTGTCCGTTCTTGTCTGCACCCATGTACCCCAACACATCCGATCCTTTATTTCTACTAATCATAGATAATAGTATAGCACACAACCGGCTTATTTACCAGTGACATTGTCAAAGATTTTCATCAAAAATAAGAGTTAAAAAATGAGACCACCCATATGGCAGTCCCATTTTTATGTAGTACAGCAATCCGTTTATTAACCCTTTACGCTTCCAAGTGCAACACCCTGTACGATGTGTTTGGATAAGATCAGATATACAATGATAACCGGGAAGATGGAAAATGCGATCATCACATATACCTGCCCCATGTCAAACTTGAGCCAGTCTGCCGCACGCAGCTGTGCGATTAAGATAGGCAGTGTTTTTTTCTTGTCATCATGTAAGATCAATGCCGGTGTGAAGTAGTTGTTCCAGCTGCTTACGAATGTGAAGATCATCTGCACAGCAATTGCCGGTTTCATCAGTGGCATTACAATTGCATTGAAGGTACGGAATTCACCGGAACCATCGATACGTGCTGCCTCAATCAGTGATAACGGCAGTGTGCTCTCCATATACTGTTTCATATAGAAAAATGTAACCGGAGCCGCAATCGTCGGCACGATCAGAGGAATGAAAGAATCCTCTAATTTCATGTTGGAAACAAGTTTGATAAATCCAAGTGCAGTTACCTGTGTCGGAATCATCATGATCATCAAAATAAATGGATAAATGTATTTTTTCAGTTTGAAATCATATGCATGGATCGCATAAGCTGTCATCGTTGAAAAATATACGCTGAGTACTGCACTGAGCGAAGAAACGATCAGGCTGTTGAACATACCGTTCCATACCGGAAGCGTTCCATTTCTCAAATTCTTCCAGTTTTCCCACAGATGGCTGCTCGGAACCAGCGTAAAACCTGACTGCAACTCACCGTTTGATCTGGTTGCATTGATAAACAGTACATAAAACCAGAACAGACACAATATGGAAACAATGATCAGTACGATATATGCGATCAGTCTTCTTGCATGAATTCCTACACCTTTTTTCAGATTACGATTTTCATTCATGATCTTCACCCCTTCCTCTTATCATTGCCGGTTATCTTAAATACTACCAGGCTTAAGATACCTGTAATGATAAACAGAACAACTGACAATGCACCAGCCATACCATAGTTCTTGCTGTAGAGATGTTTATTTAAGAACATGATCAGCGTCATGGTAGAACGCATCGGGTCACCGGTTCCATTGGTTAAGATCTGCGGTACATCGAATAACTGTAAACCACCGATCAGAGATGTAATAACCACATATACAAGAATCGGACGTAACAATGGCAATGTGATCTGCCAGAATACCTGCGAAGAAGTTGCCCCATCGACCTCTGCTGCCTCAAACAGAGAGGTATCGATACCCATCATGCCTGCCATCAGAAGGATCGTCGTATTACCAAACCACATCAGACAGTTCATCAATGCGATCAGTCCTCTTGCACTTCCTACATTCGATAAAAATTTATACGGTGTATCAACCAATCCAATCTGCATCAGCATTGAGTTGATGGGTCCTCCATCAGAGAACAACGTAAAGAACAACATGGAAAATGCAGATGCCATGATCAGATTCGGCAGATATACAACTGTTTTAAAGAAACGGGTTCCTTTTAATTTAAGACGTACATCGGAGAACCAGGCGCCAAGTACCAGTGATAAAATGATCTGCGGCACGAAACACATGATCCATAATACCATAGTGTTTTTTGTATAAACCCAGATATCTCCATCAGAAAAGAGTTTTTGATAGTTTGCAAGTCCGACAAACTTTGGTCCGACCTGTGTCAGTCCTGACATATAGTTTTCAAAGAAACTGTTGTAAATAGTGCTGACTAATGGGATCAGCTGAAAAATAACGTATACTACAATAAATGGAATCAAAAAGATATACCCCCATTTATTGTACCTTACTACCTTTCCACTACTTTTTTTCATGATAATCTGACCTCCTTTTTCAGAGTGTATTATTTTCATCCACAGAGCTCACAGCATCCTTCACCTTTATCCTGTGTAAACATGCTGTCAGCTCTGCGCTTGGCATTTTAACCTGAATAAACCGCACCTGCCTTCCTTATTGCATTCCGGCAGGCGCAGCTTTTCATTCATAACAACAGAATATCCGCAGAGCGTGCTTTCCATTGTTATTTTTAGATCATTCATCTTCTTAATATGTTAATTCCGGATATTTCTCTAAAACTGATTTGTAAAACAAGTCTAATGCCTCTTCTTTCGTTGCACTTCCTTCAAAATAGTTCTTCATTGCATGCTGAAATTCTTCGTTGCATCCCTGATCGTATGAAGAAAGATTACTTAAATCAAGTTTGGATACACCCTCATTATAAATACCAAGCGGATTCTGTCCGCCTAAGATTTTACTTGCGTAAGAGCTGTCTGCCATCTCAACGATTACATCCTGGTTGTTTACAAAGTCATCATCTTTCTCGATGATCTCTCTCATAACATCATCATTGGTTGTCATCTGAAGCATGATATCTTTTACAAGGCTCTGGTTATCAGTTCCGTTTGCTGCACAGATCCATGTACCACCCCAGAAGAAGCCCTGCGGTCCTTCGGTTGCGCCCCAGCCACCGTTGTAACCGATACTGCCTTCGGTATCTGCTGCCATTGAAAAGTTTACTAACCATGCAGGTCCAAAGTAGCAGAATACATTTCCTTCCGGATAGAAACCTTTCTTCCAGTCATCACTCCACAGTTCGTATGTTCCTGTCTCGCCTGCATCTACAAGTTCTTTGGAATCATCAACCCATTTCATAATGTTATCATCAATATTGATTTTGCCATCAACAACCCATTTGGAAGAAACGTTGTTGGAATATACACGGTATGTATCATTTACGGAAGATGTGATGGTGTAGCCGGCATCTTTCATCTTCTTTGCTGTATCATTAAATGTATCCCAGTCTTTCACATAATTCTGAACCTCTGCCGGATCATCAGAACCTAATACTGCTTTTGCTGCATCTCTGTTATAGAATAATACGCCAGGACAGCCCTGCCATGAAAGACCTTTTAATACACCATCAGAATTGGTAACAACATCTTTGGTGTACTGATACTGTTTAGAAAGATCTTCATCGGTAATACCAAGGTCTGTCACTGCCATTGTGTAGTCGGTATCAACATATTTCAATGCATAATCAGCTTCTACCAGGAAGATATCAATTTTATCATCTGCTGCTGCATCAGACTGCTTTAATAAGGCTGCATCCAGGTTATTCTGATATGCCATATCATCACTCGGGGTAATGTTCCATTTTACTGTTACATCACCGATCGTACCTGTGGTTGCATCTACCTCTGTATATCCAGGATAATGATCTGTCAGACGACTCTTGAACTCCTCATTCCAGCAGTAGATATTCAATACTTTTCCCTCATCAGAAGTACCTGTCTCTGCGTCTGTACCTGCTGTCTCTGTTACCGGCGCAGTGTCTTCTTTTGCTGTGTCATTGGATGTCTCTGCTGTGCTGCTGTTTGCCGTATTTCCTCCACAGCCTGCCAGTAAAGCTGTCCCCATTGCTGCCACAAGCATCATACTTACGATTCTTCGTTTCATTTACTTTTCCTCCCTTTTTATAAGCACCTTTGGAACACTTTATCTTTTGTGTTCCTGTCTTGTTTACAAGTGATATATTACCGGATTTCAGCTCTGCATTATATTAAATCACTTGAAAAAATATCAGATTCATGACATAATAATGCGAAAATAAAAAACAGGAGTAATGCTATGGAACTTTCAAAAGAATGGTATCACACAGAATTAGCCAACAGTGAATACGATATGCTGCACCGTTCCCCGACTGTTGAATATTCTTTTTACAATGCTGTCAAAACCGGTGACATGGATTCTGTGATACGAAACTGTAAGGAAGATGCCTTCATCGACTTAAAGGGTACCGGTGTCCTTTCCCGTAATCCGCTTACAAATATTAAATATCATTTTGTTGTCACTACCGCTATGATCACGCGCTATTGTATTGATGGCGGATTAGAGCCGGAGCAGGCTTACCGCCTGAGTGATTTTTATATTTTAAGGATGGATTCGTGTACCACCGTCCGGCAGGTGGCAGATCTGCATCATGAAATGGTAAAAGATTTTACCGGAAAAATGATTTTACAGAAAAAAAGTTCTATACTCTCGAAACCGGTCATGCAATGTGTGGATTACATCTATACACACATCAAAGAACGCATTACCATAACCACTTTAGCTGAATATACCGATCTGTCTGAAAGTTATCTCTCGCGCGTTTTCAAACAGAACCTCGGCATCTCCATCAGCGATTATATCCGTGAAAAAAAGATTGAAAAGGCAACTCATCTGCTGCGGTATTCTGACAAACCGATCGTCGACATCGCAAACTATCTTTCTTTCTCCTCACAGAGTCATTTCATTCAGATTTTTGAAAACTATACCGGACTGACGCCCAAAAAATACCGGGATAAATATTATAAATCCATGTGGTAATGCATGTTTTCTAAAAAAAGCAGCATACAAAATCTGTATGCTGCTTCTCTCACCCTATCAGTCATTTTTACATGTTACTCTTGAAAAAACACATCAATTCTGTGACATTTTTTTTGGTCAAGTGTTTCAATCACACTCTTCCTTAACCGTACACCATATTCCGGCTCCGGTTCCAATACGACTTTCTCATCGCACACTGCCCGTCTGATCTGCTCTATTCTTAAGTCCTTCTTTTCCGGATTATGCATTATGATCTCAAATTTCTTCCTGGCAAATTCCAGCTTCAATCCAGCACTGCCTTTTTCATCAAACTGTTCCGGCAGCAGAGATGGTGCGATCACCAGATCTCCAAGATCTCCTTTTACACCAAATACCTCTGTGATCATCGTCAGCATATACCAGCTCGCCGCACCTGTCAGATATGCATAAAGTCCTCTGCCTTCATTATCAAAATACTCCGGCAGTCCCGGGTACATTTTACTGTTTTCAAAATTCATTGCGGCTTCTAAAAGTGTCTGCAGAACTTTATGTCCCTCCCGGATAAATCCTCTCTGATACAGTGCATTCGCATACATGACTGTCATATGGGAAAACACTGCACCATTTTCTTTTTCCCCATAGGCAAATCCAAACATTCTTCCGAGATCAAATTTCTCCTCTTTAAAATCTGTATTCAGACGATATCCACCGGCTTTCTGATCAAACAGAAATTTGTCTGCACTCCTGCAGATTTCTTTTACCTGTTCCTCTCCCGCAGTTTTGCTCATGACTGCGAACACCTGTCCTGTCAGCATCATGCGGACTTCATCCTTTTTACTGTACTCAACCGCATTTCCATGATTGTCATAATATCCGTTAAACCAACCCATATCATCCCCGGCACTGATCCATTCTTTCTCTCTGATATGCTGCATCAGCCACTCTGCCTTCTCCACCAGATTCTTTCGTATCTGTTCTGTGGAAACCAGGATCATGCCTCCTTTTACATTATGTTCGCAGAGGCTGGTATATTCGTCCAGCAGTTTCTGCTTTCTGTCCGGACTTTCATATAATTCTGTTCCTTCCGCAAGCAGACATTTCATCTCTTCTGCCATTTCAATTTTACTGATCCCGGTTTTCTCTTCCATATGCTTCAGACAATCTGCAATATCTTTTAAATTTCCAGCATATGCACACGTAAATGCCACACTCTCGCCTTTTTCCCATGCCATGTCAAGTGCATCATTCCAGTCCGCACCGTGCAGTCTCATCTCATTATGCTCTCCGACATCATAAAAAGCACATAGATTCTGCAGTAAAATATGTTCTAAAATTGTTCCAAAATAAATATTTCCACCTGCTGTGCGCTGTTTATTTCCATATGCATGATCCCAGTTATTATCATGTGCAGTACCTCTTTTTGTCTGCAGATCTTTGAAATAGGTTACCTTCTCCAGCAAAATATCAAGATCTCCTGTCTGATCCAGATATAATTTTGTCGTCACAAACGGCCAGAATGCATGATCCATCCATACGCGTGTAATATTATTGCGGTCTGCAATAAATTCTCCCTGTCTGCTGCCAATGATCGTTGCGTTCGTTCCATCCATCCTTACACCGCCATAATTGTCAACGATCATCTGGCGTACTACTGACGGCTCCATGATCAGCAGAGCAAGACAGTCCTGCCAGAGATCTCTCCAGCCACGTCCTCCTTTGCCATAATCATGATATGGTAAAAATGAACAGCCATAAATGCGGCGCAGAACCGGCTGAAAACAGATCCATTTTAAATAATTATCAATGTTTGTATCACCCGTTGAAAAATCAACATTTACTTTGTCCGTCCAGTGTTTTTTTACGGCTTCAAATGCCTTCTCGATCTGTTTTTTCGTACGGTAAGCAGATGTCATTTTCTCAATATTCTGTTTTTCCCCGGAAACCCCTGCAAGTACCAGATACGTGACTGTTTCCTGTGGTTTTAAGGTAACCGGTGCGAAACGCATTCCACCTGCTGCCTCTTTTCCCTGCAGTTTTGTTCCTGCCAGAACACCGTCCTTATCCATTCTTACCGCTTCGGGATTCAGGTAACTTCCCCCTTCCCCGATAAACATTTCCGTTGTCGGATAGAATTTTTCCGGCGCCTCTCCCTCTCCTGTAGATCCATATAC
>ENA-OYZB01000838-OYZB01000838.1-human-gut-metagenome-genome-assembly--contig:-NODE-838-length-11238-cov-4.011893_pt1 | contig 11238 bp, 9 predicted proteins | sample MGYA00243258_ERZ653467 | MGnify/ENA primary metagenome ERZ653467 (study PRJEB26926, sample SAMN06165011) | human gut metagenome | biome: ENVO:00009003; feature: ENVO:2100002; material: ENVO:00002003... | reverse complement strand
ATACTCGAACGCGAAGGGCACGAGCCATTAGAGGCCACACCTGCTCCGGGATATGATCCGGTAACAGTCGGACGCCGCCACAGCCGGGTGACGGAAGGAATCGGGGGTAACTTCCCGCCAGTCGTCATTTCCGACCGCAGCAACGGTGATTTCGAGTTTGATCATGCTTCCCAGCCGGACTATATATACATCGGCAAGGAAGATCCCGACAACCTGCCGGACAACTTCCGTCTTTTAGTAGACGCCCACTTCTGGAAAGAACGTCCGAACGCCTATCCTTTCTTTATCGCATCGGAAATAGAGGAACTGAAAGACTATTCTGTCCCCTTGAAATTTATCCGCCTCACCTACCGGGATCTGACCGACCGCGTAATCGAGGTCCTGAAAAAGGATACTTCCGTAATCGTAGTCTTGAGCACGCATCACCGGAACGGTATCGCCGCCGAACGCGCAGCCATGCATCGCCTGCTCATTGCCGGTTGCGATGTACCGGTTATCTTGCACCGCGACTATAGAGAAACAGATACCGAAGCTTTACAACTGAAATCGGCCGCCGATTTCGGAACTTTACTATTAGATGGTTTCGGAGACGGGATCATGTTGCACAACGAAGGCTGCGAAGCGATGGTGACAGACAGTTGCATGTTCGGCATCCTGCAAGCAACCCGTACCCGCATCAGCAAAACAGAATATATCTCCTGTCCAAGCTGCGGACGAACTTTGTATGACCTACAAACCACAATCGCTCACATCAAGGAGGCCACTTCACATCTGAAAGGCTTGAAGATCGGCATCATGGGGTGCATCGTGAATGGCCCCGGCGAAATGGCGGATGCCGATTACGGCTATGTCGGTGCCGGAAAGAACCGGATCAGTTTGTACAAAGGCAAAGAATGTGTCCTGAAAAATATCCCCGAAGAAGAAGCTGTAGAACGATTGGTCCAGCTGATAAAGGAAAATGGAGACTGGAAAGGTTAAAAAAGATAAAATAGTAAAGAAAAATAACACATACGCTTGCGGATATAGAAATTGTAACTATATTTGTAGCACGTAAATTTTTTCATAGTTAAAGTTTTGGTTAGAGAAGGGCAGGCCTGTGAAGGTAGCCCTTTTCGTTTTTTAGTACTCTTCCCTAATGTCTTTCTCCCGGTCAAACCCCTCCTCGAACCGATTATCCTTGATCTCAGCATTAACAACACGCTGGAAAAAGAAACGATGGTTGTTCCAGTGGAAAGCCGGATAATCATGATTTTGTTTAATCACATTATTACGGAAGACAAGACCATCCACCGATTTAGCATACAGGATCGGCATATCAAAGGTTTCGAACTCGTTGTCCTCGATCACGATCCCACTATGGAAATATTTCTTCTGACCTTTCAAATCCGGTATCTCCGGATAGATGGAGATAACAGCGTTCGTAAACTGGAACTGATTTGTCAACGCATTGATAAACTTGTTGTTCCGGATCAGTACGTCATGACAAGCCCCCGTCTCGAACCATCCGTTACAGTCACCACACAAAAGGATTGCCGTCCCGGAAGTGTGATCAAAAATGTTATTCTCGACTACCGTCTTCTTCGGAGTACTGAACAGGGAACCACGGGCACGATTGTTACGGATCACATTGTCGGCAAAATAAACCTCCGGTGTCCACTCCAGATTCTCGATACCGTAAGTGCCGGCCTCACTGATGGCGGGATCGACAGGCTTATCAAACGTAATGCGGAACTGCTTTGCACCATGATCGTCAGGCTTATCGACAGCTTCAATCGCAGTTACCTTGTTCTGTTTCCCTAAAATTTCCATTGTTTTGGAGTCGATAAACTGGACGGCATCACCCGGACGTCCCCATTCGAAACCGTAGGACTGACCGTGCATGTATTCACCGACCAATGTCTTGTCGTCTATTCGCTTTTGCACTTTCAGATAGGTTCCATGCACATTGATGGCATCATCCATCATGCCCTCGTACAGACCACCGACCGAACGAATCAACCCCTTACAGCCGGAAAAATGAGTCGCATCAGCCTGTGTCGTAAAATAACGCGGATCATCCTCGCCACGCAGGCAGACCGAGAATTTATCCAGTGTGATATTTTCGCTCATCTGTGCCAACAAACCCATTCCTTCCGCAGAATGCACCTGTATATTTTCGAGTGTCGTATTCGTATCATGATACATGAATATCCCCGGAGTCGGACGGCCGTATCCACGGAAAACGACAACCGTGCCCGGTATCAGTTTCTTATTCTTCCAGGGAGCGCAGATCTTGCGTGGCGCAATCTCTGCAACCTGCTTGCTGCCCACGCTGATATCACTGGTCGTATAGACCAATCGCTTTGTATCTCCTTCAAAAGCGATACCCCAAGCAGGGACATGCTCCCAACCTTCCCCTTTGGCGACAAAGTTACTGTCACGTATTTCGTATTCCACCCAAGGAGCAACCTCGTAGGTGATCATACCGCCGAGCGTGTCGTTCTCCAGCACTTTCACCTGGCTGATATGCGGATTCGCAAAGTCAATACTGAAGTTCTTCAACGTGCAATTATCCGAACCCACCAGAGAGACCGGAAGCATCCGCCCATGGAAAACCAATTCGGAGCCTTGCCCGTCAAAAACTACGTTCTTCATATTCTCGAAAGCCAGCCCTACCTGTTTCGGATTATCCTGGTCATGATTGGAGATGAAATATTCACGTTCCGAAGAACCTGTCGGATAAAAATCATAACGCCCTTTCGGCAGGAAGATCCGGACTGTGTCGGAATTCGATTCCGCCGCTATTTGTTGAAGGGCTTTTGCCATCAATGGAGAAGCGTTCTCGCCGGTATCAGGGTTCAATCCATATGAGGACAGATCATACGCACTGCCTTTACAAGCCGTAAGGAGAGCGACAAACAGAAGCATTACAATAGAATTTAGTTTCATGGCCTACATCTTTTGTTGATTATATTGATAAATATACAGGCAAATATACCATATTATTTGTAAATTTGCCCCTCTTAATACAATATAGATATGGAACATCCATTAAGCATTTACAACACACTCACAAGAAAAAAGGAACAGTTCATCCCGCTGCACGAACCGCATGTGGGTATGTATGTTTGTGGTCCTACCGTTTATGGCGATGCCCATCTGGGCCATGCACGTCCGGCGATCACATTTGATCTGCTGTTCCGTTATCTGACTCATATAGGATACAAAGTACGCTATGTACGCAACATAACGGATGTCGGTCACCTGGAACACGATGCAGACGACGGCGAAGACAAAATCGCCAAGAAAGCCCGTCTCGAACAACTCGAACCGATGGAGGTCGTGCAATATTACCTGAACCGTTACCACCATGCAATGGAAGCGCTCAACGTATTGCCTCCCAGCATCGAACCACATGCGTCCGGCCACATCATCGAACAGATAGAACTGGTCAAGAAGATACTGGATAACGGTTATGCGTACGAAAGCGAAGGTTCCGTTTATTTTGATGTGGAGAAATACAACAAAGATCATAACTACGGCGTTCTTTCCGGACGTAACATCGACGATATGTTGAATACGACCCGCGCATTGGACGGACAGGATGAGAAGCATAATCCGATCGATTTTGCCCTTTGGAAATGTGCACAGCCGGAACATATCATGCGCTGGCCTTCTCCCTGGAGCGACGGATTCCCCGGCTGGCATTGCGAATGCACGGCGATGGGCAAGAAATACTTGGGCGAACATTTCGACATCCACGGAGGTGGCATGGACTTGATCTTCCCGCATCACGAATGCGAGATTGCACAGGCTGTCGCTTCCCAAGGTGAAGATATGGTCCATTACTGGATGCACAACAATATGATCACCATCAACGGACAGAAGATGGGAAAATCCTTGGGCAACTTCATCACGCTGGACGAGTTTTTTACCGGGGACAATAAGATGTTGAGCCAAGCCTATTCACCTATGACCATCCGTTTCTTTATCCTTCAGGCGCATTATCGCAGCACGGTGGATTTCAGCAACGAAGCCTTGCAGGCCGCCGAAAAAGGGTTGGAACGCTTGATGGACGCCTACCACCACCTGATGAAGCTGAAGGCAGCCGACGTTTCAACAGTGGACGTAAAGGATTTGCGTCGCAAATGCTACGATGCGATGAACGACGACCTGAACTCACCGATCGTGATCGCCCATCTATTCGACGCAGCTCGCACAATCAACTCCGTAAAAGACGGTAAGGCTACGATTTCGCTCGAAGACCTGAAAGAGTTACAGGATGTATTCCATACGTTCATTTTCGATATCCTCGGAATGAAAGATGAAGCGGCTTCAGCTGGAAATAACAGCAATGAAGCGTTCGGCAAAGCTATGGATCTGTTGCTAACCATCCGCCAGCAGGCAAAAGCCAACAAGGACTGGGCTACATCAGACAAGATCCGCAACGAACTAACAGCTATCGGCTTCGAGATCAAAGACACGAAAGACGGAGCCGAATGGAAATTAAGCAAATAGAAAGATGACTATACAGGAATTTCTACAGGGCGACAAGTTCGCCCTGCTTGCCGGTGTCGAATTATTAGAAACCGCAAGCGGGTATGCAAAAGCCCGCATGGAAATAAAACCGGAACATCTCAACGGTGGTGGTGTATGCCAAGGAGGCGCCATTTTCACGTTAGCAGACCTGGCCTTTGCAGCAGCCACAAACAGTCATGCACGCCTGACACTTTCCATCACATCCAGCATCAACTTCTTTAAAGCTGAAAGCAAAGGTTATCTTTATGCCGAAGCCCATGAGACATTTAGCCACAAACGGCTCGCGAACTGTGAAGTACGCATTACCAATGAAACCGGTGACCTGATCGCCACCTTCAACGGTACAGGCTATCGGAAAGACACGGAGCTGCCTTTTGCCCCGATAGAATAAGATTCATCTCAATATTTCCAACAGACGGCGTCTGTTCGTTACTTTTTAAGTAAGTTTTCGTGTCAGTCGAATAATTTACTTAAAAGATGTACCAGACTGATTTAACGGAAACAAAATACTATCCGATTTATAAAAGAGGACGACACCCGGCACCTTCTGTCACCATCTATCTAATAAATAATATATTAGCCGGTGTCGACGTGGTTTTTCAAGGTTGACACCACATCGACACCTTTTCCTGTCTTTGGCGATTACCGGATATTTGTAGACAAGTAATAATCTACCAACTATCCCATTTCATGCCATCAACTAATTCAAAACATACAAAGAACTAAACGATAGCATATGGTAAAGTATATACAGGTAGTACTACTTATATGCAACAGGTAGTACTGCCTATTGACAGTATATAGTACTACGTATCTACGGTAGATAGTATTACATATAAGTAATATGTGATATGCCATGAATTAGTTCACTATGACTTTTGAAGTAGTTTATGGCATATTTCGAAACAGTTGCTTCATGAGGATGGACAGGTTACGGACAAAACTTCGGACACAAAAAGGTGTCGATGTGGTGTCGACCTCAATACCGGCATCGACACCTTTTAATATATTGTTTATTAGACAGATGACATCAAGATATGCCAGGTGTCGTTCTCTATTGCATTTTTTTATATAAAGATTTGAATTGGATAAAATCTAAACAGGCTCTATTATCATGATCAGCTACCACCTTCTTCCGTAGTCGATATAAACACAAAGCAAGCTTTACCCCTCATCCCTGAGACATAAAGCCTAAACACGTAAATCAGTTATTATAAAAAACGAAGCAGTGTTATTAATGAATGTGTCTATAAGTATACTCTTTATTTTCCGTAGACAAAGGAAGGGCATATATATTGCAAGGATATGACAAGAGAAAGACAATTTAATTGAAAATAGAAGACCAAGGATTGTTTTTCTTTCGTACCTTAGTCCCCAAAGACGAGAAACTGTTTTGATTTTTTCGCCTCATGATTTGAGATGTATTAAATCAAAACAGTTTCTGAGTTTCCTAACAATTTTCAATTACCAATAATGGTTTATCTGAAGCAAATCAAACTAATCAATCCGGACGAGGTATCGGGGCCGGTAGAAGATCTGAAATATCCGTACAAGGCAGCAGCCGTACGGTATATGGACGAACTGGTATTCACAAGGCCTGTCACATTCCTGGTGGGAGAAAACGGGATCGGTAAATCGACCTTGTTAGAGGCCGTCATGTATAAATACGAGAGGCGTAACGAAGATCTGCAAGGCATGCTGAACGACGGCGACGAGAGCCACAAGGTACTCGCAAACGTCTTACCCGATCAGATTCGTTTAGTGGAGGTACGCAAACCGGACGACTATTTCTTTTTCCGTGCCGAATCTTTTTTCGACCATGCCCGCGAGATCGATGCCCAATCGATGCGCGACATCCTCAAATACGGACGCGATTACTCCATGGCACGCTATGGAGGACGGCGTCTGCTGGAGCAGTCGCACGGTGAAAGTTTCCTCAGCACATTCCTCAACTACGGAGAACGGAACATGCTCTATATCCTCGACGAACCGGAAGCAGCCCTTTCCCCCCAGCGCCAACTGTCATTGCTCGTACGGATAAAAGAATTGGTGGACCAGGGATGCCAACTCATCATCTCCACCCATTCGCCGATACTGATGGCTTATCCGGAAGCCGACATCTACAACATAGACGAAGACGGCGCTCGCCTGACTCCTTTTGAGGAAACGGAACATTACCAACTGACGAAATATTTCCTGACACACACGCAGCAGATGCTCCGAGAACTGGGAATCGGTTGAACAGGATATTCCGGCATGCGTCCGTCCCCTGACTTTCAGCAGTGCCGGGAGATTATCTCTCCCAGGCATTTAGGATTTCCGCTACATAGACGTTATGCGGATTCCCAGCCATCGCGCTGTACCACTTTTCGTATAAGGCGGGATCGACAAAATGATCCTTATCCATCTTAGTCACATAAAGAGTTTTGCATTCGAGTGTCAGGCGCGATTCCTCGAAACAAGGGTTACCCAAATCGGTAAAACAGGGCGTCAAACCTGTCGCAGCCACCTTATCAATCTCCCGTCCCGACTTCGAACCGCAAATCTTATGAGCGGCCTTATGCTCTTCCCCCAAGAAGGAAAGCGTGAAAGCGCCCTTCGCATCGACAAACTCGCGGGTATAACGTTCCGGACGGATAAAAACGAACACTACCGGCTTGTTCCACAGGAAACCTACGCCTCCCCAACTTGCCGTCATCATGTTGAACTTGTCTTTGTCACCGGCGCTTACCAGCATCCACTCTTTTCCGATAATCTCTATAAAATTGTCTTTGACCCGACCCGGCTCTATTGCCTTCATAATTTCATACCTTAATTTTATAACCACCCAAAGATACAGAAATATTCATTTGCGTATATGCTGAGTGTAAATATCTCTCTACAACATATAAAACTATTTTAGTACGGTTAACCAGATATTCTTGTCCATACAGAATATTTTCTTTAGGTTTGCATCTTAATATTCACGTAATTATCAAGACTATAAACTGCCAAAATGGAAATACTGAACAACTGGATCAGCGGGATTAACGACCTCTTGTGGTCGTATGTTTTAATTATCATGCTATTAGGATGCGCCTTCTGGTTCACCTTCAAAACCCGTTTCGTCCAGTTTCGTATGTTCCGGGAGATGATACGCGTGCTCGGCGACTCCGCCAACAAAGCCCATGAAGGCGAAAAGCATATCTCATCTTTCCAAGCGTTCGCCGTATCGCTCGCCAGCCGTGTCGGTACAGGCAATCTGGCCGGAGTAGCCACAGCCATCGCCGTAGGAGGTCCGGGGGCAGTGTTCTGGATGTGGATCATCGCCCTTTTAGGTTCGGCCAGCGCTTTTATCGAGTCTACGCTCGCACAGCTTTACAAACGGAAAGGGAAGGACTCCTTTATCGGAGGACCGGCTTACTATATGCGATACGGATTGGGGCTGAACTGGATGGGCGCATTGTTCGCTATCCTGATCTCTGTCACTTTCGGCTTCGCGTTCAACTCGGTACAGAGCAACACGATCTGCGAGGCCATGCAAGGCTCGTTCGGTTTCGATCCGAAAATCGTAGGTGCGATACTGACGGTACTGACACTTGTCATTATTTTTGGAGGAATCCAGCGAATAGCCAAAGTCAGCAGCGTACTCGTCCCCATGATGGCATTGGGATACGTGGCACTCGCATTGGGGATCGTACTGTTCAATATCACAGAACTGCCGACCGTCATCAAACTGATCGTAAGCAGTGCTTTCGGATGGGAACAAGCGGTAGGCGGCACGGTCGGAGCCGCCCTGATGCAGGGAATCAAGCGCGGCCTGTTCAGCAACGAGGCTGGTATGGGTTCGGCCCCGAACGTGGCGGCCACCGCATCCGTCACACATCCGGTCAAACAGGGATTGATCCAAACCTTGGGCGTTTTCACCGATACCCTGCTGATCTGTACTTGCACAGCTTTTATCATCCTGTTCAGCGGGGCGCCGTTGGACGGTTCGGTAAACGGAGTACAACTGACACAGCATGCCTTGACGCTCGAAGTGGGAAAAGCTGGAGGGATATTCGTTGCCGTAGCGATCTTTCTGTTCGCTTTCAGCAGTATTATCGGAAACTATTATTACGGGGAAGCGAACATCCGTTTCATCACACCGAAGAAAAGCGTGCTTTATATTTATCGCCTGTTGGTCGGCGGCATGGTAATGTTCGGAGCGTTGGCAAGCCTGGAACTCGCTTGGAGTCTGGCGGATATCACGATGGCTTTCATGACGATCTGCAACCTGGTCGCTATCTCGTTGCTGAGCAAACAGGCCTTCCTGCTACTGCACGATTACATTGCTCAGAAACGCAGCGGGATCAAAAATCCGGTGTTCGATAAAAACAAGCTACCGGAACTGAAGGACAAGGCAGAATGTTGGTAAACACTTCTTATTGATAGATCAGGCTAAACAAACGTTCAGGAGCAAAGACCTCGTTAGCGACCTCCTGTATCTCTTCGGCGGTCAGCCTTTCCACCTTAGCAAAGACTTCCGGCAGGGTATCATAGCGGTTATAATGGAGAAAGCTCTTTCCCAACCCCAAGAACAGTCCCTCCCGGTTATCGCCAGAGACACCCAACTGCCCGATCACCTGCTTCTTGGCCGCTGCCAACTGGGTTGCGGTCAGTTTTACATCGCGCAGCTTAGCCAGTTCCTTATGAACAAGCCTGATCGCTTTCTCTTTATTCTTCGGATCGGTCCCGAAATAGATACTTGCCAGTCCTGTATCGGTATAAGAAGTCACATTTGATTCGACGTTATAGACGAGCCCGTTTTTTTCCCGGAGAGAGACATTCAAACGGTTGTTCATCCCCGGACCTCCCAAGAGATTGTTCAGCAGGAACAGCGGCAGACGTTTCTCATCGTGCATACTGTATGCTCGTCCTCCGATCAGCACATGCGCCTGATGGGTATCTTTGTGTATCTGGCGGCTGACGGGAAGGATCTCGCCGGGTGCCATCCGGTTACGTGCCGCCATCGGGAAAGCGATATCAGACAGGGCGCTTTCCGCCATCTGCACGATCTTCTTGAACGGAATCCGGCCCATCGAAAAGAACACCATGTTTTCGGGTGCATAAAAACGCTTCATAAACGACTTGCCGGACTCGCTTCCGAAACCGAGTAGCGAATGCTCATCCCCTAAGATATTATGTCCCAATGCATGACCGTCGAATAGCAGATTCTCAAATTCATCGAAGATCAGTTCAGAAGGACTGTCCTCGTATGAATTGATTTCGTCCAGGATCACATCCACCTCCTTCTCGATCTCTTGTTCCGGGAACTGCGAATGGAACACCAAGTCGGTCAGCAGTTCGAAAGCCCGCCGGAAATGCTCCTCCATAAAGATGGAATAGACAAAAGTCTCCTCCTTCGTGGTATAGGCATTCAGCTCCCCTCCCACATTCTCCATCCGGTTCAGGATATGCCAAGACTTACGTTTTTCCGTTCCTTTGAATATCATGTGTTCGACAAAATGAGCCAAGCCGAACTCGTCCGCCTCCTCATCCCGTGTCCCGACATTCACGGCAAACCCGCAGTATGATACCGGAGAAGCAGCAGGAAGATGTACGATACGCAAACCATTCGGCAAAATATGTGAGAAGTAATCTTTTTCCATTATCCATTCATTAAGAGGGCACAAAAGTACAACAAATATTTATTTACAGACTTCTTTTAACTACCTTAGCAGTCAAATTAAAACTCTTTACTATGGAATTACAAACAATACAAAGTAAGATTTACGAGATCAGAGGACAGAAAGTCATTTTAGATTTCGACTTGGCTGAATTATATCAATCAGATACCCGCTCTCTCAATCAAGCAGTCAAAAGAAACATCAAACGTTTTCCTCTCGACTTCATGTTTCAACTGACCACCGACGAATGGTCCGTCTTGATGTCACAATTTGTGACATCAAGTTGGGGTGGCACTCGGAAACGTCCCTTTGCATTTACAGAGCAAGGTGTTGCTATGCTGTCAGGACTATTGAAGAGCGATATCGCAATAGAAGTGAATATTTCAATCATGCGTGCTTTCGCCGCCATGCGCCAATACCTGCTCAACTCCGCTCCCTCACCCCAACTCAAAGAACTGAAAGAACGGATCGAGGCATTAGAAGACATCACAGAGGAAAACGAAGAAAAATTTGACGAAATCTACCTTGCCTTGGCGCAATTGGCACAAAAAAACAAACAGAACAACCAACCCCGTAATCCAATAGGATTCGTCAAACCCCAATAAAGTACAAAAATATGCGCTTCCCGCTGTGCAGGTATCATTAAAATAGATACTTTTGTACTTTGTTAAATTCATAACATCATATAGAATCATTTTTAAAGCTATGATAAACGAAGCAATCTCATCCATCCTGCAACAGGAAGCTGAAGCAGTACGCAATATTCCGATAACCAACGGCTATGAAGAGGCAGTGACACTCATTGTGAAACACGTACACGAACTCGGTGGAAACCTGATCACCAGCGGCATGGGGAAAGCAGGACAGATCGCCATGAACATCGCAACGACCTTCTGTTCGACAGGCACGCCTGCCTACTTCCTGCATCCCAGCGAAGCGCAGCATGGCGACCTCGGTATCGTCCGCAAGAACGATGTCATGTTGCTTATCTCCAATTCCGGCAAGACACGCGAACTGCTCGAACTGGTGGAGTTGACACGTGGTCTCGTGCCGGAAATGCAGTTTATCGTTA
>ENA-OYZB01000820-OYZB01000820.1-human-gut-metagenome-genome-assembly--contig:-NODE-820-length-11413-cov-11.283413_pt1 | contig 11413 bp, 8 predicted proteins | sample MGYA00243258_ERZ653467 | MGnify/ENA primary metagenome ERZ653467 (study PRJEB26926, sample SAMN06165011) | human gut metagenome | biome: ENVO:00009003; feature: ENVO:2100002; material: ENVO:00002003... | reverse complement strand
TAGCTTCGTCGGCAGCGTCAGATGTGTATAAGAGACAGGTTAAAGGGTGATTATGAAGATTGTGAAAATGTAAGCAGCAAAGGAAGTACGAAGCATTGTTGTAAACCAGGAGGAAAAACGGTGGAGAAACAGGAATTGCATATAGATTTTAAAGTGGCAAAAGCAGCTTTTGAAAAGTATCTGGATGAGTATGACAGAACAGATGACAAGATTCATCTGAAAATCGTACATACCTATTGTGTGGTGGATGCCGCAGAGGAGATTGCTACCCGGATGCATCTGAGAGAGGAAGACGTTCAGCTGGCCAAGATCATTGGCCTGCTTCATGATATAGGAAGATTTGAGCAGATCAAACGATTTCACAGCTTTGAGCCGGGAACCATGGATCATGCTGTGTTCGGTGCAGAACTTCTCTTCGGGGAGGAGAAGCTGATCCGGCGCTTCGTGGAGGATGATAAATTTGATGAGCTGATCGATGCAGCAATTCGGAAACACAGTGATTTCAAACTGGATGGAATCCACGATACAAGAACACTTTTCCATGCAAAACTGATCCGGGATGCAGATAAGCTGGATAACTGCAGGGTAAAGCTGGAAGCGTCAATAGAGGCCATGCTTGGTGTATCAGAAGAGGCTGCGGGGGAAGGACTGATCTCGCCGAAAGTATGGGAATCCTGCTTGAGAAGAGAATCGGTGCTCTCAGCAGACAGGCAGGTGCCTGTAGATTACTGGGTCTCCTATCTTGCGCAGTACTATGATATCAATTTTCCGGAAACCTGTGAGATCATAGAGGAAGAAGATTATATCACCAGGATCGCAGGCCGGCTGACGTACCAGGAACAGGATACCAGAACTAAGCTCCATATTCTCACAGAAGATCTGAACAGGTATCTGGAGATGCCGGCTGTGTCTGTGAAGGAATAGGAGCATAGCAGTTACTGTTCACTGGCAATGTTCCGCGAGGTGTTTTTTGTGAGCGAAGGTCACAGAAAACCCGAGACATACTGCGCGAATTTATGCGATTAGCATAAATTAAGTTTGCGAAGCAAACGATACTCCTTGGGCATTGCACAAGGAGGTTCATATTTCCTGCATCGCGAAGCGTGTTGCTGAGAACGGAGTGAACAGTAACGAATTTTTATAATCTGTATTTTGTAATAAAAAACAGCAAAGGAGTACCCGGATTCCCATCCGATACAGCTCCTTTGCTGTTTTTTCAGTTAAAATGTAAATTTATCCGCAAAATATGCATCCAGTTCATCAATCTTCACACGAACCTGCTCCATAGTATCACGGTCGCGGATTGTAACTGCTCCGTCGTTTTCGGACTCAAAGTCATAAGTTACACAGAACGGAGTACCGATCTCATCCTGTCTTCTGTAACGTTTACCAATGTTTCCACGATCATCATATTCACAGTTATATTTCTTGCTTAACTGCTGATAGATCTTCTCTGCACCATCATTAAGCTTCTTGGAAAGAGGAAGCACACCGATTTTAACAGGTGCAAGTGCCGGATGGAAATGAAGAACTGTACGAACATCATTCTTCTCTGCATCCAGAACTTCTTCGTCATATGCGCTGCACAGGAATGCAAGTACCACACGGTCAGCTCCAAGTGACGGCTCGATTACATATGGAATGTATTTCTGTTTCTTCTCATCGTCAAAGTATGTCAGATCCTGTCCTGATACGTTCTGATGCTGTGTCAGGTCATAGTCTGTTCTGTCAGCGATTCCCCAAAGCTCGCCCCATCCGAATGGGAACAGGAACTCTACGTCAGTAGTAGCTTTGCTGTAGAAGCTTAACTCTTCTGCATCATGGTCACGATAACGAACTTCTTCATCCTTCAATCCAAGAGAATGTAACCAGTTCAGGCAGAAGTTCTTCCAGTATGCAAACCACTCAAGGTCTGTATCCGGCTCACAGAAGAATTCAAGCTCCATCTGCTCGAACTCACGTGTACGGAATGTGAAGTTACCCGGTGTGATCTCGTTACGGAAAGATTTACCGATCTGACCGATACCAAACGGGATTTTCTTACGTGATGTTCTCTGAACATTCTTGAAGTTTACGAAAATACCCTGTGCTGTTTCAGGTCTTAAGTATACTGTATTCTTGGCATCCTCTGTAACACCCTGGAATGTCTTGAACATCAGGTTGAACTGACGGATATCTGTAAAGTTATGTTTGCCGCATGTAGGGCATGGTACATTGTGATCTTTGATGAAGTTCATCATCTCTTCCTGAGACCATCCGTCTACAGAGCTCTCAAGTTCAATGCCATTCTCCTGGCTGAAGTCTTCGATGATCTTATCTGCGCGGAAACGTTCATGACATTCCTTACAGTCCATCAGCGGGTCAGAGAAGCTTCCCAGATGTCCGGATGCAACCCATGTCTGCGGGTTCATCAGAATTGCACAGTCAACACCTACATTGTATGGGGATTCCTGAATAAATTTCTGCCACCATGCACGTTTTACGTTATTCTTTAATTCTACACCAAGATTACCGTAATCCCATGTGTTTGCAAGACCACCATAGATTTCGGAACCCGGGTAAACAAATCCTCTTGCCTTTGCCAGCGCAATGATTTTGTCCATTGTTTTTTCCATGACTATTCTCCTCGTTCTTTTTATAAAATGCGTGTAACTGTTCATATCCGTCAGGCAATTTGGTTCACAATCCATTCCGCTATTTGATTAACGTAATAAACAGCTACAATTAACGTTATTATAACTGTATCTGATTTCTTTTTCAAGGTATCTCAGCTCATTATTTCCAGAATTTCCAGACTTTTGAACCGTTTTTCAGTGTTCGCAGCAATATAGGTATGGATATGACGTTCCAGTTCATGGAGTACTTCTTCTGTAACAGTAAATGTATAAAGCTTCCCAAGAGAAGCAGTTACTATGTACTGCATGGCATATAATGCAGGTGCTGAGATTCTCTTTGCATCATTTACATGTCCCAGACAGGCTTTATCCAGAATACCATGATTCTGCTGAGAAAAGAAAAGCTCTTCTCCCTCCACAGGCTGTCTTTCGCAGCACACACAATGAAACAGTGAAGGACACAATCCCTGTGCAGCCATCATACGAAGTTCAAAAATACACCTCACCAGCCTGTCATCAATATTCGGGTTCAGAAGTGCCTTCACTGTCACATACAGAAGGTTCATAGATTCTTTCTCGTCAATCCCCTCCTGTCCGAAATAATCTGCCAGTTCCAGAAAATAATATCCATAGTAGATTCCAGGCTGTTCGCCTGCCAGTTCCACAAAATGATGACTGATGGATACCTGATTCAGATTATAACTGGAACGCCCCTCATAAAGGGCAAAGGTTCCAAACACAAAAGGATTGGCAGCCGCCAGAAACTGGCTGTTTGGGCGGCGGGCTCCTTTTGCAAACGCGGAAATCTTGCCTCTTTCTCTGGTGAGAAGGACGATCCGCTTGTCATATTCTCCCACAGGCATGGCAGAGAGCACTACTCCCTGCACAGTTATCAAATCACTCATTCTCTCTGTTTCCTGACTGTCTTTTTATTTAGATTTCCTTCTTATCGTAACCAAAGTTCTTGATAAGGAAATCACTGTCTCTCCAGTCTTTCTTTACTTTTACCCAAAGCTTCAGATTCACTTTTGATTCCAGCATACGCTCAATCTCATATCTTGCATTACTTCCGATTTTCTTTAACATCGCACCCTGTTTGCCGATGATAATTCCTTTGTGAGACTCTCTTTCACAGATAATTGTCGCATCAATATCCACGATTGGATTTTTTCCCGGACGTGTTTTCATCCGGTCAATGGCAACTGCGATCCCATGAGGAATTTCCGCATCCAGTGCATGAAGTGCTTTCTCGCGGATGATCTCAGCCACGATCTGACGCTGAGGCTGATCAGTAACTGTATCCTCGTCATAAAACATAGGACCGTAAGGCAGATATTTCAGGATACAACCGATAATATCCTGTGTATTCTGTCCACGCAGTGCGGAGCATGGGATAATCTCTGCGAAATCGCATACTTTTCGGTAGGTGTCAATGGCAGGAAGGATTTCTTCCTTTGATACAGTATCAATTTTGTTGATGATCAGGATTACCGGCACTCCGATTCCCTGAAGCTGTTCTGCAATATGACGCTCTCCTGCCCCGATAAAGGTACTTGGCTCTACCAGCCACATAATGGCATCTACCTCTTTTAAAGTTCGCTCTGCCACCTGGACCATATATTCTCCCAGCTTATTCTTTGCCTTGTGGATACCAGGAGTATCGAGAAATACGATCTGACCTTCGTCACAGGTATAAACGGTCTGGATACGGTTTCTGGTTGTCTGTGGTTTCTTGGATGTGATAGCAATCTTCTGTCCGATGAGATGATTCATCAGAGTGGATTTACCTACGTTTGGACGTCCAATAATCGCTACAAATCCGGATTTAAAATTTTCGTTCATTCTGTTCTTTCCTTTTTTAACAATTGATCAGTGGTTTCACTTCCATCAGTACATCAGAGGCCTCAGCCACCTTGCTCTCGCTTCCCACCACACATATCTGATCTGCTGCCAGAACTGCCTCTATGATCTCGGCCAGTGCATGGATATCTTCTGCAGACGCATTCAGAATCTGATCACGTTCTTTCTGGAGCATCTCCTCTGTCACACCGCAGAAATATGCTGTCTTGGAAACAGAACCTTTCATCTGAGGTGTCCTGGGAACATCCTTTCCGCTGATGGTACCAATGATATATTTTGTCATCTCCCGCTCATCTGCCTGGAAATTACGGATATAATCCGGAATCCCCTTATATACATCCAGTGTACGTTTCAGATGAGGATCGCGGTAAGATACCAGATAGCTCTCACCATTCCTCTTAAATCCGCTCATACATCCATATGCACCACCCTTTACGCGCAGATTCATCCACAGATAATCATAACTTAAGATAACCTTCAGAATTTCCAGTGCACCTGTATATTCCAGGCCTTTTTTCTTAAAGTTACCAGTCTGAGCCACATACTGGACCTGTCCGGAAGTCTTAAATCCCTCATTTTTCTTTGTGCAGGTCAGCTTCTCTTTCGATTTTTCCACTGGTTCTGTACCAAGTCCTGTCTTTACAGCTCCCGCCAGTTTCTGAACTGTCTCCAGGGACTCTCTCTCACCTGTATAACTGATCATAAAGTTCTCCGGACGGAGAATTTTTTTCATCAGTTTGCAAAGCTCTTCTACAGTTTCCTCTTTTCGCTGTTCAAAATCTTTTTCCAGTTTCTCGATAAACTGATAATATCCGATTCCCGCCATCTCATCCTGGAATGCAGCCATCGGAGAAGAATATGCAGCTGCTCTGAGTACAGCAGTGGAATGTCCGGCACCTGTCAGGTTTACCTGTGCCCTGGACTTCACAGATGCAACAATCTCATAGAGACGCTTGGTATCCTCCAGTTTCGAGCTGTTCAGGATCTCCCCGATCATTTTGAAAAGGAAATCCATTTTCGTATAAAGTGCCTTACCTCTTACAGAGAACATAGCCTGAAACTCTTCTGTAGAATCAGCTCTGTCAAAAACCTCTACCCCACAGTTGATACCGCCTGTATTGGCATTGATTTCATTGAACAGTTCTCCGTATGTGTAATTCTCTGTATCCACATAACCCAGTACGGATTTCAAAAGTCCCAGATAAGGAATCTGCTCAGGCGCAATACTGTCAGTCTTAAACATCAGGTCTACGTAACCGATGCCATTTGTGCATACGTCATGGTAAAGGAACAGACTGTCATCTACCGTTAATTCTTCATTTATGATCTTTGCAGCTTCTCTTTTAATATCACTTCTCTTTAACATCGGAATGCACTCCAGTGCTTTTGGATCTTCGCCGGCTTCCTGATATGCTTCCAGTGCTTTCGTCTTCTCAACCATTGCATCCAGCTGTTCTTCAGAAAGACTGCTTCTGTATGCTTCCAGCTTCTCCTCCAGCTCTTTCTCACGCTGGGCTGCCAGACCTTTCTTCGGCACAAGAGTCATGATGCATCCATGTGGATTCTCAAGAAGATATTTACGGATCAGTTCTTCAAAATATCCTTCGTTTACTGCCTTTTTCAGTTTTTCAAAAACTGTAAGCTGCTGTACCTGTGCAAAAGGATTTCCTTTTTCATACAGCCAGTCTCCCAGAATATCCAGACTGTACATCAGTCCTTTCGGATAAGAGGAAAAATCAGCTTCACGATAGCGGAATTCAAAGTAATTGATTCCTGCCTCTACAGCTTTCCTGTCAATTCCATTCTTAACAATATCTCCCAGTACCTGTCTGATCACAGATACGAATTCTTCTTTTCTGTCCGGATTGGAACCTTTTGCAATTACTGTAAAATATGGCTGGAGAATACCATCATCATAAGATCCATAGACATCCTTGCCCGCTTTTACATCCAGAAGTGCCTGCTTTAACGGTGCTCCCGGTGCGCTTAACAGTGCGTAATCCAATACCTCAAATGCCATCGCCATCTGACTGTCCGCAGCATTTCCCACAACCATGTTATAAGAAAGATAGGTATTGTCCTCTTCTCCCTCATTCTCAGCAACCGGATACTCAAGAGTCACATCCCGGCATGCTCCGAATGCTTTCTGTTCCTGAATAACAGAATCCACATCCAGATAATCAAAATGCGACAGATAATGCTCATCCAGGAATGCCAGTTTCTCTTCCATATCCATATTTCCATACAGATAAATATAGCTGTTGGATGGATGGTAATAAGTTCTGTGGAAATTCAGGAAATTCTCATAGGTAAGATCCGGAATATTTTTCGGATCACCGCCTGATTCACATCCATAAGTGGTATCAGGGAAAAGGTGATTCATAATCTCCCGTTCCAGAACTTCATCCGGTGAGGAGAAAGCACCTTTCATCTCATTATATACAACACCGTTATATTTCAGCGGTCCTTCCTTCTGTTCCAGATGATAGTTCCAGCCTTCCTGACGGAAAATCTCTTCTCTTTTATAGATATTCGGATAAAATACCGCATCCAGATAAACATGCATCAGATTCTGAAAATCCTTATCATTGCAGCTGGCTACAGGATAGCAGGTTTTATCCGGATAAGTCATAGCATTCAGGAACGTATTCAGAGAACCCTTTACCAGTTCTACGAAAGGATCCTTTAATGGAAATTCCCTTGAACCGCAGAGTACACTGTGCTCCAGGATATGTGCCACACCTGTGCTGTCCTTAGGCGGTGTGCGGAATGCGATATTAAATACTTTATTCTCATCATCATTCTCGATCAGCATAACTCTTGCACCTGTTTTCTTATGGCGCAGAAGCCAGCCTGTGGAATGGATATCTGTCAGGTTTTCTTCTGTTACAACTTCATAAGCTGTCAAATTTGCTTTGTTCATGTATGCCTCCAGTAATTTTTTTTTGGCTTTTCTTTATAATCCGCCTTCTCCCGGAAAATGAGCTTCGTAAGCTTCCCTTGCTGCCTTTGTTATCATTTCCAGTTCTTCCTGCATATTGATTTCTTCCGGAAACACAATGGCAGTGGTATAGACATCTTTCTGAAGCTTACTCTTCGCACTTTTCTCACTGATAGGAACAATTCCGCACAGGGTAGTATTATATGTCTTGTCCTTCTCACAAAGTTCCATATAAGTCTTAACCATATGGCAGCATTCTCTGTAAAGCAGTTCCCTGTGAAGTTCGCTCTTTTCCTGCATTTCCCTGAATTTCAGTCTGGCAAGGTTTTTCTCGATTTCTTTTCTGGCTCTCTTTAAACCAAACAGCTTTCCCGCTGTATCCTTGCTGTATTCCATTGCCATCCAAAGCGCCAGATACCCATCAGCACGTGTACCGGAACCTGCCTCTGAAGGTTCTCCGTAACGCAGTTCCCACAGTTCCTTACGGACAGCATTTGCCTCCTCATCTTCGCCTGCAGCAATAGACTGGTCAAGAAACATCTTTCTTTTCATCGGATCATGCTCTCTGTAATAAAGAGCAATTATTGGTGTGTCTGTCATATATTTATCCTTTCCGGTTACTTTATCTGTAACTGTTTGCTACCTTTATCTTACAATCCCAAAATTTACTTTCATGGCTCTTCATAGGTAAGCTCTGTTTCTGCCAGAGACAGTGCCTCTTCAATAACCTGATCCATATCCATGTAGCGATACATGCCGAGTCTTCCGCCAAAGATCACATTCTTCTCTTCTAATGCGCGGCGTTCATATTTGTCAAACAGTTCACTGTTCTTCGGATCATTGACCGGATAGTAAGGCTCTTTGCCTTTTTCCCATGCTGCCGGATATTCTCTGGTGATCACAGTCTTTGGCTGTGTACCAAATTCAAAATGTTTATGCTCAATGATTCTTGTATACGGCACTTCATAATCTGTATAATTGACAACCGCATTGCCCTGATAATTTCCCATATCCAGCACTTCTGTCTCAAATTTCAGTGATCTGTATTCCAGTTCTCCGTAACAATAGTCATAAAATTCATCGATCATACCTGTAAAGAGTACTTTGTCTGCCTGTGCAGTCAGTTCTTCTCTGTTTGCAAAGAAATCTGTATTCAGACATACCTGTACACCCTCCAGAAGTTTCTTCACAATACGTGTATATCCACCTTTGGGGATTCCCTGATAAGGATCTTTGAAATAGTTATTATCATAAGTATAACGCAAAGGCAGTCTTTTTATGATAAATGCCGGCAGATCTTTACACTCCCTGCCCCACTGCTTCCTTGTATATCCCTCTACCAGTTTCTCATATACGTCCTGTCCAACCAGTGCAAGCGCCTGTTCCTCCAGGTTCTTCGGATGGGTAATGTGCATTCTTGCGATCTGTTCCTGTATCTTCGCTTTTGCCTCTGCAGGAGTACGTACTCCCCAGAGCTGATGGAAGGTATTCATATTAAACGGCAGATTATATAACTCATCCTTATAGACTGCGATCGGTGAATTTACAAAATGATTAAATTCTGCAAACTGATTGATATAATCCCACACCTGTTTTCTGGAAGTATGGAAAATATGTGCACCGTATCTGTGTACCTGGATCCCCTCTACTTCTTCTGTGTAAATATTACCGCCGATATGACCTCTCTTATCGATCACAAGGCATGTTTTCCCCCGTCTTGTGGCCTCATGTGCAAATACTGCACCAAAAAGGCCGGCTCCTACTATCAGATAATCATATTTCTTCATGTGCGACACCTTCTTCTTGTAATAATCAAGCGGATAAAATCGTCCGCTTCGCTACGCAGCTCTACACCGAATAACTGCTCCGCAGTTTATCAGGTTAAAAAAGCAGTAACGCTTTTTTTGCGCTACTGCCATTATAACAAATTCATCCGAAAATGGATAGTCTTTCTATTCTATTATTTTCCTGTCACTTTATCAAACACATCTGTGATTTCTTTGGATGGTGCTTTCGTAGCCAGACTGAAGATAATGATCATCACAAGGCTGACAGCAAAACCTACAGCCAGAGAATAAAGTCCTGTATAAGAACCAAGAGTCTGTCCTGCTGCAAACGGTATATAATCCCAGACGATAACTGTCAGACCACCGGAAACAATACCTGCAACTGCACCTGTAAGGTTTGTTCTTCTCCAGAACAGTGACATTACCACAGTCGGACCAAACGCTGCACCAAGACCGGCCCATGCATTGGATACCAGTCCCATGATACTGCTGTTCGGATTCCACGCGATCACAAATGCGAGAACAGATACCACGATAACCGTAAGTCTTGCAACTGCAAGAATTTCCTTTGAGTCTGCATCCTTCTTAATGAACTGATGATATAAATCCTCAGATGCTGCGGACGCTGTTACCAGAAGCTGTGAATCCGCTGTGGACATAATTGCCGCAAGAATACCGCAGAGGAAGATTCCTCCGATAAACGGAAGTCCCAGATGACTGGAAAACAGTTTATTGATCATCTCGATAAATACACTCTCTGAGGAAGATGCACCATTTTCACCAAGTACAGTCGGAAGCAGATATGCACGACCTATAATACCGATAAAGCACGCTGCTGTCAGAGAAAGGATATCCCACACGATTGCGATCGCACTGGATTTTTTTAATTCTTTCTCACTCTTTACAGCCATGAAACGGGTAAGGATGTGAGGCATGCCACAGTATCCAAGTCCCCATGCAAGCTGGGAAAAGATTTCAACAAATGTATATGGGCGTTCTCCGTTCTCAAAAGGATTCAGGAAAGCTGCTGCTCCACCCGGTGCTCCGCTCTGTGTCAGAAGATCACTCAGACTTCCGCTCAGTGTCAGATATGCAACCAGCGGAACGATCAGAAGACCGATCAGCATCAGTGTTCCCTGTACAAAGTCAGTTACGCATACAGCCATAAATCCCCCCATAAATGTATAACAGAGGATAACTGCTGCACCAATTGCCAGAGCTATATGATAATCAATTCCAAATACTGTGTTAAAAAGTTTACCGCCTGCTGCCAGTGCAGAAGCTGTATAAACCAGGAAAAAGATTACGATCACGATGGATGAAAGCAATAACAGGATTCTCTTCTTATCCTGAAATCTGTTCTCAAGAAATGCCGGGATTGTAAGGGAATTGTTTGCTGCGATCGTATATTTACGAAGTCTGTGTGAAATACACACCCAGTTTAATACAGTTCCGATGAACAGACCTACAGCAATCCAGATCTGTCCTGTTCCCAGTGAATAAATTGCTCCCGGAAGTCCCATTAAGAGCCATCCGCTCATATCTGATGCCTGTGCTGAAAGAGCAGCTACCCATGCATTCAGTCCACGTCCGCCCAGAAAATAATCTTCCGAGCTGCTTGTTTTTTTCATATAAACCACACCAATGACTATCATAAGCAACAGATAGGCAACAAATGCGGACAATATGACCATTGTTGTACCACTCAAATTTACTCCTCCTTTTTTCTTCTTTTTTTCATACACTCTGGATTTGTCAAAGTGTGTTCTGTTTCCTTCACATATTTATCCAAAAACAGAATACAGTCATTTTATATACTGCAAAAAGTAACCGGGTACCACTTCTGTACCCGGCTACTTTACCACATTACCTTAGCATCACGCAAGTGTATTTCTTGTTTTTCGACATTTTTCCGCCATTTTATGGAATTATTACTGTTACCGTCCGGCAAAGACCTTCACAGTAACTGTTTTATATTTTTACACCCAAACAGGTACTCTGTCAATCAGAAATTTATCTGTTTCTGTCTGCCAGCCTGTTTACATTCTCTTTTTGCTGTATGTTTTCTGCCTGCCAGAGCGTGTCTGAAAAATGCTTTACGCAAGATGTGCGTCACAATTTGTGGGAGATTTTGTTCGGATGAGGGCGTCGTAGCGGGCTACGACAACCGAATTCGGACAAAATATACCGCAAAGTGGGGCGTGCAGATT
>ENA-OYZB01000813-OYZB01000813.1-human-gut-metagenome-genome-assembly--contig:-NODE-813-length-11453-cov-8.562292_pt1 | contig 11453 bp, 6 predicted proteins | sample MGYA00243258_ERZ653467 | MGnify/ENA primary metagenome ERZ653467 (study PRJEB26926, sample SAMN06165011) | human gut metagenome | biome: ENVO:00009003; feature: ENVO:2100002; material: ENVO:00002003... | reverse complement strand
CGAGATTCATGAGCGTCTCGTGGGCTCGGAGATGTGTATAAGAGACAGCAATGTACCTATCTCTTTCAATGATAATCCTAAACCACCGACCTCTCTGGATGCGCGCAAAAACAGAGGGGCAACTTTCATTATAAATCCTTCTGCCAATCGGTAGAGAATAATAAAGAAGATATAATAAACAATATGCCTTTTCGTAAAGAAGTTGCCAATCACATTGAGTAAATCCGTCACAATTTCTGAGGTGGTTTTCTTACCGGTAGCAGGGACTTGGGTAGACGGCAGCATTTTTATGTGATAAATACCGATCAACACCATTATTGCAGCAATTACAGCGAAAATAATCGTCCATGCGGACGAATATGCACCTTTATTGGCATCAATCGATGCCCCTTCTATAGCTCCGAAATGCTCTGCCAACATACCGGCCAAAGCAACCAGCCCGCCATTTGCAACCAACTTTGCCACATTATAGAAAGCTCCTTGCACTCCAATATATTTCGCCTGGTCCTCTTTATTCAGTTCTGCCATATATACACCGTCACAAGCAATATCATGTGTGGCCCCGCTGAATGCAATCACCGCCATAGTGGAAATACTAATAGCAAAAAAATAATCAAAAAACAGCGAAAAAGCTACTACTCCCAATAATATACCACTCAATAGTTCGGTTACCAATACAAAGAACTTCTTAGTCCGATACATTTCAAGAAAAGGACTCCATAAGAATTTGAGTGTCCAGGGCATCATGATAAGGGAGGTCCAAAACGTTATCTGAGTATCGGATATACCCAAATCCTTAAACATGAATACTGAAACCAGATTGATAGCAATGAAGGGAAGTCCCATTGCAAAATAAGCGGTAGGAACCCAATAGACCGGGTTGATCGTTTTTCTTTGAGAAGCAGTTTTATTCTGTTGCATAATTCAATAGTATATAGATGAAAGGGTCATTTTTCTGACCCATCTATATATAATACAACTAAAAAGGGCAAACTACTAACGCTTGCCCCCACTTTTTTTTATTTTATTGTTACTTCGTCGATAAAAAACCACGAAGGATGGCCTACACCGTAATGCCATTCGGGACATTCTTTCGTACCGGTGACTTCAACTTTCACGTAACGGGCATGCACCGGCGTATCCGATTCAGTCTTCACTCCGCGGAACTCCACTTTGCCCGAACGGTTTTCCGGCATATCATGTGTTCCCCAATGCGTATAATTCTCTCCATCTTCAGAATAAGAATAAACCACCTTCAGAGGGAAAAGAATCCAGGCTCCGATCTGATGCAGGAAATCCGTCTCTATACTATGTATTTCTTTCTCTTTACCCAAATCTATAACAAAAGCACCGTCTGTTCCTTCCCAGCCAACCCAGCTTTCAACGAAAGTAGATCCTCCGAATAATCCGTCCACTAATGCCGTTTTTCCGATCTCTGCATATTTACCAGTAGGAGGAATAAGATAAGTGACCTTCGCTCCTATCGCAACGCTTTTTTCTGCACGGGGCATATATCTTTCCCGATACAACTGACAATATTCCACAGGAGAATTGGAACGCTCATTCAATGTCGGTACATTAAATTCTTTCACCCGTTTTTCAAAAAGTGCCAATTTCGGACTGATCTCATTCATATCCGTACCAATATCAGTACGGGCAATTTCTAATTCCGAATACTGAATGGGTAAGCGGGCACGCTGCACACGCTTCAGGAATTTATTATCTTCAGCCACCGCTTTCTCTGCATCATCAAACAGTTGATTATAACGTCGCATCAGTTGTGGTTTCAGCATTCCATATTTATGGGAAACAGGGGAATCATAAATCCACAATCTTTGTCCGCTGCCTATCAACGCTCCCTCCATCACCTTGATATACTGATAAAGGTATGGCGCAGCCTCTCCATAGTATCCATGCAGGAAATGCTGCATCAAAGAATCAACATTCGCTTCGGGATTCCACATTAACTTAGATACCAGATAGGCACGTAACTCAGCGAAATCTCCTCCCCTGCTTCCTGCAATCTGCGAGAAGTGCATAGTAGCATGATTCTTTTTGAACAGACGAATATTATCCTGCAAGATATGAAAATTAGGGAACGGAGCCAGATAATTATCAAAATTAATACCATAATCCCACACGAAAATATTATTAGTGATGGCAGACCAGCCTTCCATTGCTTTCACAAACTCTTTACCTGAGGCATTTTCCGTCAAAGTCACTTCACGGTCACAATCTATATCACAAAGCATGATATTCACATTCGGCAATGGCTTCACATGTTTCGGAGGATTCATCGTATACAGATAGGCAAGCGTGGAAAATTCCTTATCAGGAAAACGGGCAGCCAGTTTATTCAAAAAAGTAATGATACTTCCAGAAAGTGCTCCTTCATAATCATCTATTGCTTTACAGGCATCACATGTACAATTAGTGTAATTACCATCATTCTGACTCACAGACATAATATGCTTATCCGGATTTGCCTTAAAAATAGAATCAATCCGCTGAGCCACGATCTCAAAAACTTTCGGGTTACTCAGACACCATTGGCTCGCTTTCCCCGGATGGCGTTTGCCTTTAAAATAAGAATAATATTCCGGATGGTCTTTTCCATATACGGAAGCAGGAAGCAACTTATCAAAAGTATGCACCCAATAACCGGCAGCAAACACTTCATTTGGCTCTTCCAGCCTGTTCCACCATTTATATATGGAGTCTGTACGAATAGCATAACATTGTGTCTGGCGGTAACGAAAAGCCGGATTATCTATTTTATCGATAAGCGGCAGTTCGACTGTCTTCGCAGGGTTAAAAGAGTATTCGTTTTCTCCCCAATAATCCACTCCAAGATATTGTTCAAGTAAAGTTACAACTCCGTAGACTGCCCCATTCCCACTGCCTGAAATACGTAAGATTCCATCTTTCGTAGATAGGCTGAAACCGTCTTCTGTCACTCCAGCTGGGGTTTTGCTACTGATTATAATATCTCCTTTTTTTGCATTCTGTCCTTTTACAATGGGAAATGTACAACCTGAAATTCTCTGAAGGAACAATTGAAATAAATTTGCTGATATTTGATTAATCTGGTCATTTTCTGATAGAATAATCCTGGATTTAGTTTTTCCATTATCAACTAAAACGACTTGTGCTGTTGCAGGAATATAACAACATGCTCCCAACAAACAAAGCAGCTGAAAAATAATACGGCGAATGATTCTCATAGCATTTCCTTTAATTAGTTTTTAGATAATACAATCCAAAAATATAAGATACTCAAGAAAAAAATCAGTTCTAAGTTTTATTAACAAAGAAAACTTAGAACTGATCACAACATGATATAAACAGCAAATAGCCCAAGCTCATTCAGTAATAAACTTGGGCCATTTTTTATTCAGTTTCAGTATAAATACCTACAGTATTAATATAAGGAGAATAATAAAGAGCTCCATGGAAAGTTACTCTTATATATTGCGCTTGTTTAGCCACAAGAAGAAGAATGTAACTTGTCTTATTTGCAAATCCTGAAGCTACACCAAGATCCTCATATTTCTCTCCATCATTACTTATCGCTATACTTGCACTTTCCGAAGAATAAAACCATTCATAGAAATGTAAAGCAATAGTTTTTATATTCTCTTGTTTTCCCAAATCGATATCAAGTATGCTGCCATCCGGAACATAATCATACAAGTCGCTAGATTGTCCATTCAAAGTAAAACTCCAACCCGAATGGTCATTTATTACAGAACCTACCGGTTTGTCTACACAAGATAAAAATCCGACAAGTGCTGTTTTATAAACAATATATATAACTTTATTCTCGCCTATATCTGCTCCTACTCCATCAACATTCGTGATTGTCACTGGAATAACATAGTTAGTACCCAGCTGCACAGAAGCCATATCATCCGAAAAACTCAAGGCAACACTCTCTTCCGGAGTTGTTTTTCCTTGTTTAATCATTATTGTCGATTGCTTCAAACTTGCACTAGTCAGTAAAGAATAATCTGTGCCATGCAATGCATTATACGTTCCAACTAATGCCGGATTAATAGCAAGAGTAACTTTGGTGTCACCATCTGCGGCCCATGCCGATTTTAAGATACCGTCAAGCTTCCATTCACTGCTTAAATTTGTAAATCCTTGACTATACTGATACTCTAACAGATATTCTTTACTTGAAGTCAGTGTGACATGATTTGGTTTGTAAGTCGATTCAAATGTCAAGAATATCTTACTATTACTTTCACTCGCTGATACTCCTGTTCCATTAATAGAAGTTATAGCAATCGGGAGAATATAATTTTCCGATCCGTTCTTAAATTCTTCCATATTAGTATAATGCACTTTTAAAGTATCTGCAGAGATATATTCCCCTTGTTTTATATACAAAGTTGCATTTTCCAGTTCTGCATTTTGTAAAGCTACATAGCTCGTTCCATATTCACTGTTGTATGCATCTACCAATGACCTGTCAATAGCTAATTGGATGGTCAAATCTTGTGGTGCAGGTTTAGTACACCTGACAGGAGACAAAATATGTTCGGTGGCGATTTCTTTCAAAAAAGTTCCGTCTCCTTTATACTCTAAAGTAGCATTTGTTTCACTTGGTTTATAAATATAGACATAATTGATATCATACGGATCTGTTGCTTCGTCATCGTCACATGCTGTGACTAATGGCAATGACATAGCAAAAAATGTACTATATAATATATATTTAAATAATGCTTTCATATCATACTATTTTAAATTATTGAGCAAATGAATATGTTTCCCATGTCACCTTTTGACGGTTTTCGTTACCTAGGTTAGAATTGCCAATTTCCACATCATGACCATTACCGGTTACATCGTGTAGTATTGTAGCTCCTTCACCTTCATTCATTGGCAGATACAACAACAAATTCTTGTCTGTATAGTCAACTTCGGTATACATAGATTTCTTTATCTGATTAACTGTGCGTGTAACTTTCCAAAAACGAACCTGACACATTTCACAGAAATCCGGAAAATATTCTTCTCCTGAAGAAATCATCTGAAATTGATCAATATTCATCGGTTGTCCTATTGAAGAAGATAATGAGGCAACTACAGTACCATTTTGGTACAATAAAGTAGTACCGGATGCTGCATCATAACTCACTGCAAAATGATACCATTTTTGTGCTTCTAAACCTTTTCCCTTAGTTGGATCACCTGTATCAAATTGAGACCCCATCGTTTTTACTTGTAGGAAATTATTTTTATAGCTACCATTCTCGGAATAGATTAAGTCACCAAACCGTATATATAGTTCTGTCCCTGAACCTCCTGAGTTTATTATAGCCTGATTATTCTTAGTATATCCACCGTTCCCTGATTTAGAGGTGACTTTACTCCACCATTCCAATGTATAATTTGGCAAAGCTAACCCCCAAGCTCCTTCCGGGGCTGCATGCATACCATTATACCATGTTAATTTAGGAACAGCTTGTTTCAAAGGCTTCACAAGAACCAATAAAAAACTGGAAGAGGATTCCGACTTCTCAATACCTCCTTCCACATTCTTAATACTGATGGGAATTGCATATTGAGCACCGCCTTCAGCTTCAAAACTTTTAATATCAACATTCACAGGATCTGCACTTACAGAACCTGCTTCAATTGTCACTGATTCAGGAAATGATATATATTCTTTAGGAGGCATTTTATAATTAGTTTCATTCTTCTTATTATAAGCATCTAATACAGATTCGTCAATAAATAAATTAGCTTTTATTGTTTGATTAATAATATTCACCAAACGTACAGTTAACGAAGTACGCGTCGTACCCTCTGTCAATGTCAATTCTTTAGTTTTGGATGTAGACGCTTCATTTATATAGACTAAATTATCTATAACATCATACTTAGCATTTTCACATGCAGTATGGACCAGTGCCAGTACCCCAAATGCCATTATTTTAAGTAAAGATATTCTCTTCATTGTTTAACCCTTTCTTTTAGTTATTAATAGGAGGATTCTGTGCAGCAATAGCTGCACGCACTGTGGGATAATCAGGATTTCCAGGATAATCATACTCAATATGATAAGCCCCCATACCTGCATGTTCTATTCCACAAGCCGGATGATAGCTCTGTTGCTCGGTAAAGTAATGCTTATCCACTGCTCTTTCAAAAGTTGCAGTCACAATAGATTTCCCCATAGCTTCTTTAAAGACATTAGGGTGACTTCTACGTACAGCTTCAAAGAAAGAATCCAATCCAGAATGTCCTAGTTCATAGGTCTGCCAAGCTATATAATCAAGACTTAGAACTGTTTCCTCTGAAAGCACTTCATAAAAGCTCAACCAACCTGCACCACCAGGGATATCAGCAACCAACATTTTCCCCGTCTTATCAAACTCCTCACGTAAAGTCTTCATAAACGCATTGGGTACTGATGGCATACTGGAGTTCATTAAAGTCCCCCAATCCTCAATATCATAATCAAATCCATCGATATTATATTTGTTACATGTATCTACAATAGCAAGTGCATATTTCTTAGCAGCCTCAATGCAAGATTGCTCATCTTTAGGATCAAAGCCCCAAAACGCTTCCTTCACTGCATCATCGTTACCCCCCGGTGTGAGATTATCACCAATATCTCCTGCGCGCCAACAAAGCACTGCTCTGGAACCCTTAGCCTGAAAGTCTTTTAAATCAGCCTGTTGCTCAACCGTCAGATTTCCCCAACAGAGCCAAAGGCTCACAAAATCCGTACTGTCCGGTAATCCACATAAAGCATATTGCATGGAAGAACCTCCCTTACCTGCCCAGTTACCAAACCAGCCAAACATAATCTTATGTGGAGAGTTAAAATAATCCTTCAAATTATTTTCATAACCTTGCGTAGGAGGTTCATAATAATCTTTCGCCTCTATGTCGGTCCAATCACTACATGCGATATTTAAGAATCCCTGCGAAAAAAAGAGAGAAATTCCTATTCCGTATATTATTTTTTTCAATTTGCTCGTTTTCATAATAAAAATTATTTTAACGTTCTGATTTAATTTTTCTTAGCCCACCAAAGATCTGTGGCAGAGTTATCTGCACCACCTAACATTGATACAGCTGCTTTCACATTTGCATTATTCGTATTATATTCTGACTGAGGGAAAGGCAAACGACGCATACCACGTTGTACTGTCACTCCGTCTGTATTCAGATTATTCACGATAGGAAATAGTTTAGGATAACCTGTACGACGAATGTCAGCCCACGTTTCCCAACCATTCGGAAAATTGGCAATCCACTTCTGAATCAAAATACGCTCCAAATTCTCTGTAACACTTGCTGATTCATTATATTTCGGAGTTATAGTTGACACTGCTGCTATATCCTTACCTGAATCCGAAGGGTCACTGTAAGCAGCAGGAACCTTTTCACTTTTCAAATAATCGCCAATAGTAGCTTTACGTTCTTCCATAGACACTGTCACTCCTGCGTCATAGAGTTCTTTGGGAGTTCCTCCCATATTCCATTTATACATCAATGCAGCTTCTGCACGTAAAAAATAAGCTTCAGACGCAGACATAATGAGCAATTCATCATCTATACCAATATTCAGGCGGGAGAATTTTGTATAATTTGCCTGAGTTGTAGCACTTTGGTAAATACCATTTCGCACTCCTATTTGTCCTCCACCGATAGAAGCATCTGCTTCTGATGCATATTTAGCCAAACGAGGATCATTATAACCGCTTAAATATGAAGTGATATTAGCACTGATACGAATTTCATTCCATGAAGAAGTAACACGATAATATGGATTCATACCGTCATTATATTTACTATATGCAGCATCTGATGCAGATGTCATCACACCAATTACATCAGAAACAGCTTCTTCTGCTTTCTCCTTGGCAAGTGCTGGAGAAACACTAGAAATGCGCATTGCCATACGAAGCTTTAAAGAATTGGCAAATTTCACCCATTTGTTAAAATCTCCATTAAATACAAGATCGTATTCTGATAAAGAACTCATATCTTCATTACCTAACACAGCTACTTTAAAAGCAGAAATCGCTTCATCCAAATCATCAAACATGTGTTTATAAAGATCCTCCATATTGTCATATTCTACAGTAAAAGCAGTTCCTGTAATTTGAGAATAAGGAATCGGTCCATAACAATCACTAATTTTAAGTGAAGCTGCCACACGAAGAATCTGTGCCCATTGATAAGCCAATCCTTTGCCATCAGAAAGATCACGTATCTGGAAATATCCGGTATAAATCTGTGGCATAGTAGTATCAAACATATTTCCATACCACCCAACTCTTGGATTGTAAGTATAATAATTACCTCCATTACCCCATTGGGCGATACAAGTAATTTCTCCACCATATTCAGATCCAATCATCTGATCCAACATCTGTGAATTGTTCTGTTGTCCTTGTACTAATGCAGGAATCATGCTTTTAATCAATGATCCAGTGATTGCATTATCACCCAGCATCTGGTCAGGCTTAGGTCCAAAAGGATTTGTATTGTACTCTTCAAATTTATCGGTACAACCTGTTGCTAGTGCTACTAACAAAGTACACACAGACAGTTTTGCAAACTTCTTTATTATCTTATTCTTTTTCATAATCTAAACTAGAATGTTAGTTTGACATTAAATCCGAGACTTCTCAAACTAGGTTGTTGAAAATAGTCAACCCCCTGATAGAAATTACTAGTGACAGAAGATGTACTTTCCGGATCATAAGGTGCTTTACAATAAATCATCCATAAATTCTTTCCTGTAAGCCCCAGTGTCATATTTACATGATTTTTGAACCATGTTTTAGGAAGTTGGTAGCTCAAGCTCAGTTCAGAAAGGCGAATATTCGTTGCACTATATGTATAATAAGTACCAACAGCGGTAGTTACTTTACTATAATATTCCTCAGCATCCACTTTACTGTCTCCAACCCATACACCGCCTGCCTGACGAGCAACTGCAGAACTTTCAGATACACCATATTTATCAATCATGGCTTGTGTATCCGATACAACTAATCCTCCAAAACGCCCGGTGAATGCAAATCCAAGATTCCATCCCTTCCAAGCAACACTACCATTCCATCCCAAATAATATTTAGGAAGAATAGAGCCAACCTTGCGGTATTCCGTATTTTCAATAGCCAAACTTCCATTAGAGGGGTCTTTCCAAATATATCCATTAGGAGACTGACGCAAACGCTGATTGATATAAATATCTCCCATTGATCCGTTTTCATAGAGTCTTAAAGTCGGACCACCACTAGTTCCCAATGTTCCTTTTGAGTAATACTCCATTTCGATAGCTTCGCCGGTTTCCGGATTGATGGCACCATTCGCTAAACTAACGATCTTGTTTTGATTAAGAGTGTAAGTGAAATTTGTAGATACCTTCACTTTATCAAATGTATCAGAATATCCTAAAGCCAGCTCAATACCCTGATTCTGAATATTACCAGTCTGCACAATATTATTCTTATATCCAGATGAAGCCGATGCATCAACATAGAATGTCTGATTGAAGGTATTAGAACGATAGAAGGTCATATCTAAATTAATACGGTTGCCAAGGAATTTAGCATTGACGCCTAGTTCCCATGATTTTGTATTTTCTGGTTTCAGATTAGTATTATAATGACTTGCAGGATATTCATATGTATTTGTTTGCTCATTATAAGTATATTGCATTTGGGTAAGGTATCGATTAGGGGAAGAAGCGACCTCCGCCCACGAACCACGAACTTTCAAATAAGAAATAGCTTTTGGTAGCTTTACAGATTCACTAACAAGCCATGACAGACCAACAGACGGATAAAAGTAGGAACCTTTGCTGGTAAAAGCTAATTGAGATGCCCAGTCATTACGCCCAGTGACAGTCAAATACAATTGATGATTCCATCCTAATTCTGCACTTGCAAAAACACTTTGTACTTGATCATGCCATTTTGATTCATTACGCTTGGAAGTATTGACATTAATATTGCCATAATGGAAGAAATTAGGAATTTGCTCCAATCCTCCTTTTAGATACATAGCATCTTCCTGAATATCATTAATAGAAGCACCAACAGTTGCATTCAATGAAAGTTTGTCATCAAAGAAATTCTTATTTATGCTAGCCATTACATCAGCATAAACAGACCGATCATTTTGTTTAGTATGTCCATAATAACCTTTAGAACTACTTTCTGTAAAAGTACCTCGTGTACTAGCATAATACTTTTCATAACTATCGCTATCTGAATTATCCACACGTACTCGCCCTGTTACATTCACCCAATCTGTTATATCCCATTTCAGACTAGCATTAAACATATAACGACGTTTAGAAAGCTCATTCTGCATTCGATTCATAATCCAATATGGGTTTTGCATATCCAAATCAGTACCAAATATAGATTCCGGCCAATATTGTACCATAAGGTTTCGAGCCTCACTATAGCGTTCATACATCTGTACTTCCTGAAAGTTTTCACCTCGTGGAAAAAGATAAAGAGATACCAAGGGATTAAAATATTGTCCACTACCTACCATATTCTTATTATTTTGAATAATATATTGAGCTCCCAAATCAAGACTCAACTTATTATCACAGAATTTAGCGGTATTACGAATAGAGAAATTATAGCGGTTATAAGCATTATTAGGTAAGATACCTGTAGAGTTTGTAGTAGAGACAGATGCGTAAGTTTGATTTTGTTCAGTACCAGTGGTCAACGTGAAACCATTCATCTCCGTCATTCCCGTATTGAAGAAGTCAGATGGATCAAAGTTGCTAGGAGTATCCATCAAGCTCCCCCAACTGCCTAACTCTCCTTCACGATTACCATAAATATTCTGAAACTTCGGCATCATCATCGGAGATGAAAAACTTGTACTATTACTATAAGAAATTTGCACTTTTCCTACAGTACCTTTTTTAGTAGTAATAAGAATAACTCCATTAGAAGCATCCGAACCATACAAGGCTGCAGCGGAAGGTCCTGTTAAAATTGTCATGCTCTCAATATCTTCAGGATTAATATCAGCTACGCTATTAGATCCTGGCTGTTTGTTCATCGTACCTCCAGCATTATCTCCTGAATTTACATTAAACATTGGAATACCATCAATAACATAAAGTGCATTATCATTTTTCTCCAAAGACTTTGTACCACGCATAACTACACGAGCCGCAGCCCCAGCACCGGCTGAAGAAGCATTTATTGTTACGCCAGCTACTTTTCCTGATAAAGCATTAATAAAGTTAGCATCCTTTATATTAGTCAATTCATCTCCCTTTACTTGCTGTACATTATAACTCAACGCTTTTTGTTCACGTTTGATACCCAACGCAGTAACTACTACTTCTTCTAATGTCTGAGTATCTTCTCCCATCACAACCTTTAGGGGTTGGGCGTTGGCAAGCGTGATTGATTGGGAGATATGCGGAGTAGTAT
>ENA-OYZB01000804-OYZB01000804.1-human-gut-metagenome-genome-assembly--contig:-NODE-804-length-11626-cov-4.689482_pt1 | contig 11626 bp, 7 predicted proteins | sample MGYA00243258_ERZ653467 | MGnify/ENA primary metagenome ERZ653467 (study PRJEB26926, sample SAMN06165011) | human gut metagenome | biome: ENVO:00009003; feature: ENVO:2100002; material: ENVO:00002003... | reverse complement strand
CCACTATGCCGAGGTGCATCTGAAGCTCGAGCCGCTGCCCCGGGGCAGCGGGATGCAGTTTGCCGCCGACTGCCGGGAGGAAGAGCTGGACAAAAACTGGCAGCGCCTCGTGCTGACCCATCTGGAAGAAAAGCAGCACCTCGGCGTCCTCATCGGCGCGCCGCTGACGGATATGAAGATCACCCTCATCGCGGGCCGCGCCCATCTCAAGCACACCGAGGGCGGCGACTTCCGGCAGGCCACCTACCGCGCCGTGCGGCAGGGCCTTATGATGGCAAACCAAATCAAAAAGACCCAGCTCCTCGAGCCGTGGTATTCCTTCCGGCTGGAAGTGCCTGCGGAGAACATTGGCCGCGCCATGAGCGACGTCCAGCGGATGGAGGGCAGCTTTGACCCGCCCGAGACGGCACCGGACGGCCAGACCGCCGCCCTCACCGGCTTTGCACCGGTGGCTGCCATGCGCAGCTACCCCATGGAGGTGGTCAGCTACACCCGGGGCAGGGGACACCTGAACCTGACGCTGGACGGCTACCGCCCCTGCCACAACGCGGCGGAGGTCATCGAGGCAGTGGACTATGAGCCGGAACACGACCTGGACAACCCCGCGGACTCGGTGTTCTGCTCCCACGGTGCGGGCTTTGTGGTGCCGTGGGAGCAGGTGCGCAGCCATATGCACGTGGACAGCGGCTGGGGCCGCACCGCCCCGACAGCAGAAGAGACCGCTGCCCGTCCCCGCCGGATGGCGGCTTACCGCGCTACGCTGGAAGAGGACGCCGAACTGCTGAAAATTTTTGAGCGCACCTACGGCCCCATCAAACGGGACCCGCTGGCGGCGTTCCGCCCGGTGCAGAAGCGGGAACGGCCCGATTTCGCCGCCGAGCAGTGGGAGATCGCCCCCGAATACCTGCTGGTGGATGGCTACAACATCATCTTTGGGTGGGACGAGCTGAACGCCCTCTCCAAGGAGAGCCTCGACGCCGCCCGCCACCGGCTGATGGACATTCTCTGCAACTATCAGGGCTTCAAAAAGTGCGTCCTCATCCTCGTGTTCGATGCCTACCGTGTGCCGGGCAGTCCCGGCAGCATCGAGCAGTACCACAACATCCACGTCGTCTACACCAAAGAGGCCGAGACGGCGGATATGTTCATCGAGCGCGTCACCCACGAGATCGGCAAAAACCGCCGGGTCCGGGTGGCGACCTCCGATGGTATGGAGCAGGTCATCATTCTGGGCCACGGCGCCCTCCGCGTCTCGGCCCGGATGTTCCACGAAGAGGTGCAGGACGTGGAAAAAGAGATAAGGCGCTGCATTCAGGGGGAGGCGTGAGCATGGCACCCGAAATTACGGCTGAATTTGTCTGGTCACACATCCCAAAACGCCCGAGGGAGAGCAACAAGGGCAGCTTCGGCGCGGTGCTGGCTGTGGCGGGAAGCGCCTGCTACCGCGGTGCGGCGTCGCTGACCGCCGAGGGCGCTCTGCGCACCGGCGCGGGCATCGTCACACTGGCAAGCGTCGAACCGGTGTTGGCGGCGGTGTCGGCACGCCTGCCGGAATGCTGTCTCAGAGAGGGTGGTCTTGCCGGAGTCCACATGGGCAAGGATGCCCACCACCAGCTGTTTTTCGCTTTTTTCTGCCATGTCCGCTGCCCTCACACTGCGCCTGCGATGAGTCCGATGATGAGCAGCGCCCCGCCCAGGAGCAGATTCGAGAGCATGCTGCAATAGGTGCGCTCTTCCGGTTCCAGCTCCTCGAAGGAGACGATGCGCTCATCGGCAAAGTCCACGATGGACTTGGTGGAGTGGAACTTCTTCTTTTTGCCCAAATCCTTAAACTCTTCGCCCAGATGATGGATGGTCACACCGTCCAGACGGAGGTAGTTCACCCACGCCCACGCCAGCAGCACGACGCCCAGCAGCAGGGCCGGGGCCTGCCACATGGTAAACGTGCCGTCGCTGACGTAGCGGTCCCACAGCAGCATCAGCACAGCCACCACCGACACCCGGGTGACGGATTTATACAGAATGGGGCGGAACATATATTTTTGATACATCGAAACCAGCTTTTTCATCCAAGGACGCTCCTTTTATAGAAGTAACATTCTTTTTTATTGTAGCATGATTTTGTGAAAAAAGATAGCCGCTTTGCATTTTCCAACTTTCGTTGTATCCATTTGTCATCTCGTAAAAGTGCGACTTCTTTCCATTCTTTACCGTTTTTTTGCCGTCATTTTTCAGAAAAAAGCATCCGTTACCATTTTGTTTCTATTTCAGCGCTGTATGTCATTGACTTCTTTTGCCCACAATGTTAGAATACGAAAGGTGCAGTCCCGGGCGCTTTGTGCGTTTTTGGCACCCGGAGCGCGCCGTTTTTTGCATTTAGGATAGGAAAAAAGGAAAACAATATCTCGGAGGAGCGTATCTCAATGAACATCGATTTTGAGTCCCGCAACATCACCCGCCGCAGCTTCCTGAAGGGCGCAGGCGTCGTGGGTGCCGCCGGCCTGCTGTCCGCCTGCGGCGGCAGCAAGTCCAACAACTCCGGCAGCACGGCTGCTTCCGGCGCACAGGCCCCCAACTCTACCGGTGCCACCCCCCTCAAGGAGTACATCTCCTGGGAGTCTGCCAACCGTGAGATCGAGAGCTGGAACCTGCTGTACAGCCAGACCCTCAGCGACGCCAACGTCGTCACCAACCTGTGGGACGGCCTGATGAGCTTCGACTGCTACGGCAAGCTGGTACCCGCCATCGCCACGAGCTGGGAGGCCAACGAGGACTCCACCGTCTGGACCTTCCACCTGCGCGACGATGTGGACTGGGTGGACTGCAACGGCGAGGTGAAGGAGCACATCACCGCCACCGATTTTCTGGTCGGTCTGGAGTGGGTGCTGAACGCCTCCAAGAACGAGGCCAACAACACCTCCATGCCCACCCTGTACATCGTGGGCGCTGAGGAGTACTACGAGAAGACCAAGGATATGGGCGCTGCCGCCGCCGACCTGCACTATCAGGATATGCTGGACGCAGGCGTGGGCCTCGAGGCTCCCGACGACTACACTCTGGTGTTCACCTGCAAGGACTCCTGCCCCTACTTTGATACCGTGGCCTCCTACACCAGCTTCTACCCCGCCTCTCAGGTGCTGATCGACGAGCTGGGCATCGAGACCTTCCGTGGCTGCGACAACACCAATATGTGGTACTGCGGCCCCTATATCGTCGAGGAGTATATCCAGGGCAACACCAAGAGCTATATCCCCAACCCCCACTACTACGATGCTGCCAACGTCAGCCGCTTCGAGCGTCTGACCGTGACCATGATCTCCGATCAGGCCATCGCATTCCAGCTCTACCAGAACCGCGAGCTGGACGAGATCGACCTGAACGAGAGCACCATCACCACCATCACCTCCGACCCCAACAACGAGTACAACAGCCAGCTCTGTGAGAAGCGCGCCCGCCCCTCTGCCTACGCCATGCACTTCAACTACCAGAAGAACAACGCCGACGGCACCCCCGATGTGAACTGGAACAAGGCCATCGCCAACACCGCTTTCCGTCAGTGCTTCTACCGCGGCCTGGACCTGAAGGCATGGTTCTCCCGCTACAACAAGATCAACCCCCTGAAGTGCGAGAACGACTACTACACCATGAAGGGCCTGTGCTACAACACGCAGGGCGCTGAGTACACCACTCTGGTGGCCAAGGAGATGGGCTTCGACGCTGAGAAGTACGACGGCGAGACCATGATCCGTCTGCGTGCCAACGGCGGCGACATCTCCGCCCTGAAGAAGCAGGCCATGGAGGAGCTGAGCGCCATCGGCGTCACCTTCCCCGTCAAGGCCACCTACTTCATCATCGCCAGCAGCACCTCCGCACTGGACAACGCCACCATCCTGAAGCAGTGCTTCTCCGACAGCTTCGGCGACGACTTCATCAAGCTGGACGTCCAGACCTACGTTTCCAGCCTGACGCAGGAGGTCCGCACTCCTCAGCTCCAGAGCTTTGTCATCAACGGCTGGAGCGCCGACTTCGGCGACCCCGTCAACTTCCTCGGTCAGGAGACCCTCCACGACGACAATGCTTTCTACTCACACTACTACTCCAACATCGCCCGGGTGGCTGAGGCTCCTGCCGACTACCAGAAGGACCTGATGGATGCTTTCGAGCAGTACACCGATCTGGTCAATGCCGCCAACGCCATCGTCAACGACACCGACGCCCGCTACGAGGCCTTCGCCAAGGCTGAGGCCTATATGCTGGAGAACGTGCTGGTCAGCCCCACCTACTACGACATCGCATGGTCTCTGACCCACGCCAACGAGTACAGCAAGATCAACGCCATGTACGGCGGCTGCAACTACAAGGCTGTCAACTGGGAGACTTCCGAGGAAGCCTACACCACCGTCCAGTACGAGCAGTTCGCCAAGGCTTTCGACGCTGCGATTCAGGGCTAAGCAGACGTAAAAGTCATTCCATTTCAGTCGGCACATGAAATCTTTTCATTTTTATGTGTTTGCTGAATCAATAAGATTCAATCCGTACCAGAGTGGTTTTTCTTGACTTCCCGCCTGTGGGATGATAGAATATTTGTAATCGATACGGGTTCTGCAATGGCGCAGAAACAGATCAATAAAATCTGTCTCTGCGCCCTTTTTGTACCCTTTTTTAGGTAAAGTAGTATGGACAGGATAGGGATTTTGGAAACGCAGAGCCGTACCAGTCATTACAGGAGGGAAAGAATATGTACCACGATTTTGAGTCTCACACCATCACCCGCCGCAGCTTCCTCAAGGGTGCCGGCGCTGTTGGCGCAGCCGGTCTGCTGGCTGCCTGCGGCGGCTCTTCTTCCAGCACCGCAGCCAGTGCTTCGTCGGCTTCTTCCGGTGCAGCTGCTTCCGGCAAGGGCCTGAGCGAGCTGTTTACTTACGAGACTTCTGGCCGTGAAATCGAGAGCTGGAATATGCTCTACAGCCAGCAGGCCATCGACTTCAACGTGACGACCAACATCATCGACGGTCTTGTCAGCTTCGACAACTACGGCAAGCCGGTGCCGGCTCTGGCTAAGAGCTGGGAGCACAACGAGGACTCCACTGTCTGGACTTTCCACCTCCGTGACGACGTGGACTGGGTGGACATGAACGGCGAGGTGCAGGACCACCTGACCAGCAAAGACTTCCTCGTGGGCTTCGAGTGGGTGCTGAACGCAAAGAAGAATCAGGCCGCCAACACCTCCATGCCCTCCACCACCGTCGTGGGCGCAGCCGATTACTACGACAAGACCTATGCGATGGACGACGCAGCCGCCGAGGCCCTGACCTACGACGATATGCTGGCCGCAGGCGTCGGCATCGACGCACCGGACGACTACACCGTCGTCTACACCTGCATAAATCCCTGCCCCTACTTCGACACCGTGGCTTCCTACGTCTGCTGCTATCCGGCACCCCCGGCTCTGGTGGAAAAGCTGGGCGTCGAGGGCTTCCGCGGCGTGGACTACACCCAGCAGTGGTGCTGCGGCCCCTACCTCATCGAGGAATTCGTCTCCGACAACTCCAAGCGGTTCATCCCGAACCCCCACTATTATGCAGCTGACGAGTGCAGCTGCTTCGAGCGCGTGTCCCTGAGCATGATCACCGATTTGACCGTGGGCTACCAGCTGTATCAGAACCGTGAGCTGGACGAGCTGGAGCTGAGCGAGAGCACCCTGACCACCATCACCTCCGACACCTCCAACGCCTACAACGACCAGCTCTGTGAGAAGCGCCCCACCAAGTACGCCTACGACTTCCATTTCAACTTCCACTGCCTCAACACCGACGGCACCCCCAACGAGAACTGGAACAAGGCCGTGGCCAACCGGGCATTCCGCCGCTGCTTCCAGGAGGGCCTGAACCTCATTCCCTACTACGCACGCTTCAACAAGATCAACCCCCTCAAGTGTGAGAACAACTTCTACACCATGAAGGGCGTCTGCTACAACTCCAAAGGCACCGATTATGTTGACCTGGTGGCCAAGGAGCTGGGCATCGACGGCGAGAAGTATGACGGTGAGACCATGGTCCATCTGCGCAAGTCCACCGCCGACTCCATCGCCGCCCTCAAGAAGCAGGCCATGGATGAGCTGACCGCCATCGGCGTCACCTTCCCGGTCAAGGCGCCCTTCTTCTTCGTGGCCGGCAACACCGTGGCTCAGGACAACGCCACTGTTCTGAAGCAGTGCTTCACCGACAGCTTCGGCGACGACTTCATCCAGCTGGATCTCGGCACCTATGTTTCCAGCCTTGCAAAGGAGGTCCGTATCCCCAAGCTCCACGGCTTCGTCATCAACGGCTGGGGCGCAGACTTCGGCGACCCCGTCAACTTTGTGGGTCAGGAGATCCTGCACGACTCCAACGCCTACTATGCCGTCAACTACTCCAACATCCAGCTGGTGGCGGAAGACCCCGCCGATTACCAGAAGGAGCTGGTAGACGAGTTCGAACAGTTCACCGATCTGGTCAACGCAGCCAACGCCATCGTGGACGACACCGACGCCCGCTATGAGGCTTTCGCAAAGGCCGAGGCCTACATGATCAACAACTCGCTGGCCGTCCCCTGCTACTACGATGTCCGCTGGTGCCTGACCCACGTCAACGAGTACACCAAGATCAACGCCATGTTCGGCCCCTGCAACTTCAAGTACGTCAACTGGGAGACCAGCGAGGATGCCTATACCACCGCTCAGTACGAGGAGTTTGCCAAGGCTTTCGACGCCGCAAAATCTTAACTTTTTCTTAAATCTTTTCCGTCGGGATCTCCTGTCCCCGGCCTATATCCCACGCAACGGGAGCTGTTCTTGGATTAAGAACAGCTCCCGTTCTTTTGTTTTTGGGCCTGTTTATCTTATTTTCGTCACCCTTCATCACAGTAAAGTAAATTTATTTCATCTCCATGCAGAGTGCGACTTTCTTTTAGAAGAAAAAGCGATTTCCATTCCATTGACAACTATTTATTTCGATGGTACAATATATGTCGTGTTAAGGATTTTACGGGAGGAGCACAGGCGCAGACAGAGGGGTCTGTTTCTGCGCTCTTTTGTATTCTCTGGCAATACAGGGAGGGCAGATAATCTCGTAAAAGAGTGGGAAATCGGCAGGGCAAGGTACCCTGCGCCATAGAGCCGAGACACGAAAGAATAATTGGGAGGAAAACACAATGAACGCAAATTTTGAGTCTCATTCCATCAGCCGCCGCAGCTTCCTCAAGGCTTCCGGCGTCGTGGGCGCTGCAAGCATCCTGGCCGCTTGCGGTGGTTCTTCCAGCAGCACTGCTGCCAGCACCTCCGGTGCTGCCTCCGGCGCAGCTGCACCCGCAGCCGACGCCATCACCGATTACGTCTCCTTCGAGACCTCTAAACGTGAGCTGGAGACCTGGAACTTCCTGTACAGCCAGTCCGCTTCCGACCTGAACGTCATCACCAACTGCTGGGACGGTCTGCTGAGCTTCGACTGCTACGGCAAGGCAGCCCCCGCCATCGCATCCAGCTGGGAGCACAACGACGACTCCACCGTCTGGACCTTCCACCTGCGCGACGATGTCGATTGGTGCGACGTCAACGGCGAGGTCAAGTCTCACCTGACCTCCAAGGACTTCCTCGTGGGTCTTGAGTGGGTCCTGAACGCGCTCAAGAACGAGGCCTTCAACACCTCCATGCCCTCTGAGACCGTCGTGGGCGCTGCTGAGTACTACGACCTGACCAAGGACAAGGGCGACGCTGCCGCCGACATGACCTACGAGGATATGCTGGCTGCCGGTGTCGGCGTCGAGGCACCGGACGACTACACTCTGGTCTTTACCTGCAAGAACCCCTGCCCCTACTTCGACACCGTCGCTGCCTACAACAGCTTCTACCCCGCCTCTGAGGACCTCATCAAGGAGCTGGGCATCGATGGCTTCCGTGCCTGCGATTACTCCACCATGTGGTACAATGGTCCGTACCTCATCGAGGAGTATATCCAGCAGAACACCAAGAGCTTCATCCCCAACCCCAACTACTACGCTGCAAACGACTGCACCCGTTTCGAGCATCACACCATCACCATGATCCCCGACCTGTCCATGGGCCTGCAGCTGTACGAGAACGGCGAGGTCGATAACATCGACCTGACCGAGTCCAACCTGACCACCATCACCTCCGACCCCAACAACAAGCACAACAAGTTCCTGTGCGAGAAGCGCCCCACCAAGTTCAGCTTCCAGATGCACCTGAACTTCCAGCGCAAGGATGAGAACGGCAATCTGGACGAGAACTGGAACAAGGCTGTTGCAAACCGCGCGTTCCGTCAGTGCTTCTACAAGGGCATCGACTTCACCAACTACTACGCCCGCACCAATAAGATCAACCCCCTGAAGTGCGAGAACGACTACTACACCATGCCCGGTGTCTGCTACAACACCAAGGGTGAGGAGTACACCACTCTGGTCGCCAAGGAGATGGGCTTCGACAGTCAGTCTTACGACGGCAAGACCATGATCCGCCTCCGCGACAACGGCGGCGACATCGCTGACCTGAAGAAGCAGGCCATGGAAGAGCTGAGCGCTATCGGCGTCACCTTCCCCGTCCACTGCTACCACTACATCAAGAGCGGCGACACCACTGCTCTGGATACCGCCACCGTTCTGAAGCAGTGCTTCTCCGAGAGCCTGGGCGATGACTTCGTCGTGCTGGATATCGGCACCTATGTCTCTTCCATCTATAAGGAAGTCCGTAACGTCCAGCTGCACTCCATCCTGCAGAACGGCTGGGGCGCTGACTTCGGCGACCCCATCAACTTCCTGGGTCAGGAAGTCCTGAGCGACGACAACGCCTACTACGCTCAGACCACCTCCTGGATCGCAGCCGTTGAGAAGGATCCTCAGGATTACCAGAAGGAGCTGCTGGCAGATTATCAGGAGTTCACCGATCTGGTCACTGAGGCAAAGGCTATCGTCACCGATACCGATGCACGCTATGCCGCATTCGCAAAGGCTGAGGCTTCCATGCTGAACAACGCACTGTGCATCCCCTGCCTGTACGAGGTGCTCTGGTGCCTGACCCATGTCAACGAGTACACCAAGATCAACGCCATGTACGGTCCCTGCAACTACAAGGCAGTCAACTGGGAGACCCGTCAGGGCGACGGCTACACCACCGAGGAGTACGAGGCTTTCTCCGCTGCTTTCAATGCAGCAACCAAAGCCTGATGATTATTTTATAAAGGTTTGGTTATCATGTTAAAATACACCGTCAAGCGGCTGGCTCAGTCGCTCGTCACGATCTTATTGATCGCAACCATCGTCTTTTTGCTGATGCGCTGCCTGCCTACGGACTACTACTTCACGGAAGAACAGCTCATGAAGTTTACCGAAGAGCAGAAATACGCCGCACTGGAAGCCGCCGGTCTGACCGACCCCATCGGCACCCAGCTGCTGAACTTCTACAACGACCTGCTCCATCTGGACTTCGGCACTTCCCGCCGCATCCAGAATGGCGCTTCCGTCGTGAAGGTCATCGGCAAGAAATTCGGCGTCTCCATGCGCCTCGGCCTGATCTCCGCCGGCATCTCTCTGCTGGTGGGCATCATGCTGGGCATCCTGCAGACCGCCTTCAAGGACAAGGTCTTTGACTGGATCGGCACGGCCTACACCGTTTTCGTCAACGCTGTGCCTTCTCTGGTCTCCTATTCGCTGGTGCTGGTCTTCGGCTCCAAATACCTGGGTTTCCCCACGCTGTACTCCACCCGTAATGTCGGCCCGTCCAGCGTGCTGCCCATCGTCTGCTTGTCGCTGGCGTCTATCGCAGGCTACGCTCTGTGGACCCGCCGCTACATGGTGGACGAGCTGACCCGCGATTATATCAAGCTGGCCCGCGTCAAGGGCCTGAGCTCCAGCGAGATCATGTTCAAGCACGTGCTGCGCAACGCCATGGTCCCCATGGTGCAGTATATCCCCCAGTCCATCCTGCTGACGGTCGGCGGCTCTCTGCTGATGGAGCGGTTCTTCTCCGTTCCCGGCATGGGTCCCCTGCTGACCGACGCCATCCAGCGCTATGACCTGAACGTCGTCCAGACTCTGGTCATCCTCTACGCTGCACTGGGCATCGTGGGTGTTTTCCTGGGCGACGTGCTGATGATGCTGGTTGACCCGCGCATTACTCTGACCGGAAAGGAGGCCGCACGCTGATGGCTAAAGCATCTGATTTTGAGGGCAAGAAGCAGGACGAACTGTTCTACTTCGTCGATTACTCTCCGGAGGAAGCCGAGCGTGTCGGCTACTCCAACTACAGCTACTGGGGTTCTGTCGTCCAGAACTTCCTCAAGCACAAGGCTGCTGTCGTCTGCCTGTTCCTGTTCCTGTTCCTCGTCATCTTCTCCTTCATCGCACTGGCCATCGGCAAGTACGATTATCAGACGCTGGTGACGGATTCCTCTCTGGCCTTCCGGAAGCCCAACAGCGAATACTGGTTCGGCACCGACAACCTTGGCCGCGACTACTGGTGTCAGGTGTGGTACGCCACTCAGGTGTCCATCCGTCTGGCCCTCATCGTTGCCGTGGGCGAGAGCATCCTCGGCGTCATCATCGGCCTGATCTGGGGCTATGTCCGTAAGCTGGACCGCTTCTTCACCGAGCTGTACAACCTCATCGACAATGTGCCTTACATCATCTACATGACCCTGATCGCACTGGTCGTCGGCCAGAGCTTCACCATCATGGCCGTCTCGATGATCGCCATCGGCTGGCTGGTCATGGCCCGCCGCGTCCGCAACATGGTGTTCATGTTCCGTGACCGCGAGTACAACCTCGCGTCCCGCTGCCTTGGCACCCCGCTGTGGCGCGTTCTGACCAAGAACATCCTGCCCTATCTGGTCTCCGTCATCATCCTGCGCATGGCGCTGAGCATCCCCGCCACCATCAACCTCGAGTCCACCCTGTCCTATCTGGGCATCGGTCTGGGCATCGAGACTCCGTCTCTGGGCCTCATCCTGAGCAAGGTGCGCGGCTTCTTCCTCGATTATCCTTACCTGCTGGTCTTCCCCGCATCCATCGTGTCCATCATCTCCATTTCCTTCTATATCATGGGCAACGCTTTCTCGGATGCTGCTGACCCGCGCAACCACGTTTAACAGATGGGAGAGAAAATCACAAAAATGGATAGACAACCGATCATCTCTGCCAAAGACGTGGAGATCACCTTTAGCCTGCGCGGCAAGAAGCTGAACGCGATCCGCAAGTGCTCGCTGGACCTTTATGACGGCGAGACGCTGGCCATCGTGGGCGAGTCCGGCTCGGGCAAGTCCGTATTCACCAAGACCTTCGTGGGTATGCTGGATGTCAACGGTAAGATCACCGGCGGCTCCATCATGTACGAAGGCCGCGACATGACCAAGTTCACCGAGAAGGACTGGCTGGGCGTGCGCGGCAAGAAGATCGCCATGGTCATGCAGGACCCGATGACCAGCCTGAACCCGCTGAAGAAAATCGGCAAGCAGATCCAGGAGAGCATCGAGCACCATCAGGGCCTGAAGGGCGCGGAGGCCAAGAAGGCCGCCATCGAGATGCTGGCCAAGGTCGGCATCCCCGACCCGGAGCGCCGCTACGAGCAGTATCCGCA
>ENA-OYZB01000794-OYZB01000794.1-human-gut-metagenome-genome-assembly--contig:-NODE-794-length-11791-cov-16.606254_pt1 | contig 11791 bp, 7 predicted proteins | sample MGYA00243258_ERZ653467 | MGnify/ENA primary metagenome ERZ653467 (study PRJEB26926, sample SAMN06165011) | human gut metagenome | biome: ENVO:00009003; feature: ENVO:2100002; material: ENVO:00002003... | reverse complement strand
ACTCTTACTCTTTTTCTTATCTTAACAGCTAATTCTCACAGAAATGTCACCAACATACTCCATCTGAATAAATAATAAGCTGAAATCTCACAAATCTACGAGGTTTGTCATTTTTAGAAAAGCCGAGAGGGAAGAAACCTCCCGGCTTTCATTCAATTCATGTAACTTCTAATCTGTTCTATCATCTTTGCAAAGACCTTCATACTTACTCCGAAGTCCTCAGCCGTTCCACCACAGTTCCCTTGTTAAAGAAGTGGAGAACGATTAGCGGAATAACCGCAGCCAGCAGCAGATAAAGCACACCAATGACCAGAACGGGAACCAATGTAATGTTCAAAGTAAAGAACCACATGGAAGGGCCATTCAATGCGCTCTTTAGCACTGTGACAGCCAGGATTGCTGCGACTGCTCCGCCGATAATGTCTGCGCCTGCGGCATAATAGATGCCCTCATAGACCATCAGACGGCGAAGCTGTTTGCCGGTCATACCGATGCTTTGCATGGTAGCGAACTCATGGCGACGGGTAATGATGTTGGTAATAATCATGTTGGTAAAGTTAATCAATCCCGCAAAGGCCATGATACAGCCAATCAGACCGCCGATAACCAGAATCATGCTGCGAACCGAATCAAGCTGCTCTTTCAACAACTTGGTGGATGTATAGGCAACCGAAGAATTTTCGCTCACATAGCTGCTCAAAAATTCTTCCATCTGCGGCTGCAAGGCTTCATCCACATTGAATCCATAAGTCAGCAGCGTGGGAGCGTCATAGATTTCCTTAAATACAGTGTCCGGCAGATATACAAAAGGAGCATCAGCGGCGATGTGCGCCTGGGCGGTGGTACCTGTCGGCGTTTCGGTTTCTGTTCCCACGAGAACCGCTTTTGCAAGAATGGTGCTGGTTTTGACCAGTTCCCCATCCTTGTAGAAGGAAATGCTCTCTCCAACCTGTAACTGATCGGTCAGCGGAGTGTTCCTTGGTTCCTCTGTCAGTTTGTCCATGGGGCAGCCAATAATGACATATTCTCCGGTAGCCATTTTCTGCGTTAGGGTTTCAGCATCTTTTTCGCCTTCAAAAATACGCATATCCGCCCAGAAATTTTCGGAGGCTCCCATCACATTACCAAAATAGCGCCTTTCGGTATCAGAACTGGTGTATAAGCTGTATCCCTGATAGCTTTGATTTACGACGCCTTCTTCCTCATGAAATAGCTCTATGCCGCTTAAATCTTCAAACCCATAGTCAACCAGCACATTTCTATCGTCTTTTGTATTTCGGTAAAGATAGCGTTCATCCTCAACTCCGGGCTGTCCGGCAATCAGATCCACTGCCTGCTGTGAGAGCGTATCTTCATGGTGCTGAACGCTTTCCATTACATTAAATGCGGCGGAGTTATAGACATTAAAATCTGTTCTGGTGACACGGTTTACCCACTTTTCTTCATCAAGGCTTTGCGTCACGATGATGATAGAGTTAAACAGGACAATGCACAGAAGCAGGGAAATAATGATAAACGCTGAACGCCGACGATTGCGCCCCAGGTTGGAAAAGGCCATACGGGACAGCTTTACCCCATTGGTACGCTTGGCACTTCTCTTTTTATAGGCATTCTGCTCGGTGTAGCGGATCGCCTCCAGAGGAGAAATCTTTGCCGCCTTTTTTGCAGGCTTCCGGGTGCTGATAAACACGGTCAGGATTGTAAAGAGAGCGGCAATAACAAAGATCAGAGGCGAGGTCGATACGGATGTACCAACCATAGAGTATTCAAGGTTAATGATCTCTGTTACGATAGGAAGCAGCACCCATCCGGCAAAGAAACCGGCGATCAGACCAATAGGCAGCCCAATCAGCGTGAGCCAGACCGCCTGACGGTTCACAATGCCCTTGATCTGCCGTGTGGAAGTTCCAATCGTCCGCAGCAGACCGTATTGCCGAACATCCTGCATCACAGAAATATCAAAGATATTGTAGATCAGCAGGTATCCGCACACGACAAACATCAGGATAAATACAACGGCGAACACGATAGACTCTGATGAAGTTAGTCCCTTGGACATTTGGTTTTCAGAGGCGAGAATGAAATTGTCTGCGCCCATATCCTCTGGATTGACGCCAATGGAGTAAACGAACTCATTCAACTGCTGCTGAACATTTGCTTTATTCTTCAGCATGACATCAGAAAAAGTAACGCCGGACATTTCATGATCTACCGCATAAGTGTTCTGAACCACATCGGGGTTTTCTTTTATAAACTGCTCTGAAACAGTCGCAACGCTCACAGAGTCGTTGCTTGCTTCCCACCAGCCGGAAAGCACCATATCATAATGATAAGTTTTCCCCCGCAGTTCAAATTCCAGCGGAACCTCTGCGCCGATCTCAGGTTCTACACCCAGCGCCTTCAGCGCCAGATCCGTGGTGGCGATCTCATTCGCTTTCTCCGGTGCCGCTCCGTGAGTAGGCACACAGAAGGTCAGCTCCTGCTGCACACTGTCCGCGTAATTGATCTCAATGGAATGGCTGGAAGTATTGCTTGCATAGCCAATGATACGCCGGTGGCCTGCCTGCTCCACAAAATCGCTGTTTACAAGCTGCTCGTACTGTTCCTCCGTCATATATCCTAAAGTGCCATCTGCCTTGCTGCCTTTCTGCATTTGTAGAGAGAGCTGGATGGAGGACGCCATATTGAACGCCAGGGAAGTGATAGAGGTAAATAGGAAAGCAGTAAGGATAATTGCCAACAGTGCAGCCAGATTGCGGACCTTATTCTTCTTAAAATAGCGTTTGGATAGCTTGGTAATCATTTTGGAATTATTGTTGCCAAATAAAATATCATTCATGTTGTTCACCACCTTTGCCTTTATTCATTTACCCGAAGCCGTTCTACGACACTTCGACTGTTAAAGAGCCGGAGTGCGACAACGGGAACGATAAACGCCAATGCCAAAAACAGAATCAGCATAACCAACGCCGGGAGCAGGGTCATCTGGAATGTCATCATATTGTATTGTGCGTCTACCAGTACCTTTACCAAGGTTAACCCCAAGAATCCAGATGCAGCTACTCCAACGATTCCAGCCCGAAGCACATAAGAAAGACTTTCCAATATCACCATTTTCCGAAGCTGTTGGTTGGTCATACCGATGCTCTGCATGGTGGCAAACTCATGCCGGCGGGTAATGATATTGGTCATAACCAGATTGATGAAGTTGATCAGACCAACCAGGGCAAATACTGTACCAATCATTCCACCGATCAGTAGGGTCACATTTTTGATACTGGTTATAGTGGCCCGTAAACTTCTGGTAGATATATACCCAACATCATCCTTTTGTGATAGATAATTTTCCATATCCTGCCGATATTCCTCTTCAACATCAAACAACAGAGCATATAAAGTTGGGTCCTTATAAATTTCTTTGAAATGTTCCTCCGGCATATAGATCAATGGCATACCAACATCTGAAATCATAGTTTTTCCAAATATATTCACACTGACTTCTGTCTTTGTAATAGCCGCTTTGGCTATGATAGGGCATTTCTCTGTTGGCACTCCGTTTTCATAAAACTGAATCGTATCTCCGACTGACAGCCCTGCATACATACTACTGTCAGTGCCGCCTGTTATCTCGCCACGATCATCATACATGGCAACTAAAATGACGCCATTTTCATTCCGCAACTTTTTCTTCAAGATTTCCAGATTTGTTTCTCCCTCTACAATATCCATCTTATCTAGTAAACTTTCAGAGAAACCAAACACATTTCCTAAAGGCAGGTCATCCGGAGTTAAGGCTGTGAAATCTGTCATTTCTCCATTTTGATGCATCCCCAAATTGATATTGTCAGGGAAAGCGTAGCTATACCGATTTGTATTATCTACGGAATACGGAACTCCCCAATCACAGGCAATATGAGCATCTTCATAAGTATTGCGATACAGTTTTGCCTCATGAGTGATTCCAGATCTCTCCTCAATATCAGCTATTATCTGATCTGACAGCCCACTATCGTGTCTCATGAATCCATCGCCAGTTGCACTATCGGGATTATAAACCGCAAAGTCACTTCTGGTCTGTGATTTGATAAAAACATTTTCATCAAAGCTGCCTGTAAAAATAAAAACAGAGTTCAATAAAACAATACTTAAAGTCAGCGATACAACAATGAACACAGTTCGGCGTTTATTTCTGGTTGTATTGGCAGTTGCCATACGGGAAATAACAGAACCGCGGTGAGAAGTTTTTCTTTTTACAGAAAAATGCTCGTGTTCTACATAGCGTACCGCTTCAATAGGAGAAACGCGGGATGCTTTTTTCACAGATTTTCGCGTACTAATAAACACAGTAATGCCGGAAAACAAAATGGAAATGATAACGATGGCAAGGTATGGAAGAGAACCAACCTCAATATTTCTGGCACCGTAATCAAATGCGAATACCTCAATAGCAGCAGGAAGAACGCCCCGCCCAACCAGAAGTCCCACAAGCAGCCCCACTGGTGTTCCGATCAGGAATAGGTACAATGCCTGCCAGTTGACCAAGCACTTGACCTGTTTGGAAGTTGTTCCCACAGTCCGCAGCAGGCCATACTGCCGAATATCGTTGGTAACTGCAATCTCAAACACATTGTAGATCAGCAGATACCCACAGAACATGAACAGAATACCAAATACAATCGTTGCAAGAACAACAAACATATTGCTGTCATCTGAAAAATCCATATATGTACTGACACGCACAAAGTTATCGGCATTCACATCGTCAGGATTGCCACCAATGTTGCGAACCAATTCTCCGACTCGTTCCTTTGCCATTTCAGTATCTTTCATAATGGCATCTGCGGTATATGCTCCGCCACCATTTCGATCTTCGGGAAAAGTATTGAAGATCTCAGAGTATTCAGAGACAAATGCATCTGACACAATGACGAATCCAACTCCGTCTCTGGAGGTATCATAGATACCGGATACCACCATATCAAAATGGTATTCCTGCCCGTCAACCTTAAATTCAACTGGAAGTTTGGCACCCACTTTTTCTTCGATTTCCAAATCCTTTAGTACATTGGCCGTTACTAAAACTTCATTTGCAGCTTTCGGAGCAGAACCTGTGTGTGGGATGATAAAACGAAGTTCCTGCATAGTCGAATCAGCATAATCAATTTCTACCGGAAGACGATTGGTATTGGTCATTCTTTGAACTGGTCTCCAGCATCCGACTGACTCAAACATGGAATCACTTTTTAACTTTTCAAATTGTTCCTCCGTCATAAACTGGATTACGGTATCTGCCTGCGTACCAAGTAGCTTCTTTTGGCTGTATTCCATCGTACCTTTTGCTCCAAGGCCAATCGTCAGCACAGATGTAAAGAGAAAAGTTGTCAAAGCAATCGCAATCACAGCAATCACATTCCGCATTTTATTGCTGCGAAAACTACGGTTTGCCAGCTTTTTGATAACAGCCTTGTTGTTATTGCCAAATAGAATGTCATTCATAGTCCCGCCCCCTTTACTGCACGATCTTACCATCCTCGATCCGAATGATGCGGTCGGCAAGCTGGGCAATCTCATTATTATGGGTAATCATAACAAGGGTCTGTTTGAATTTATAGCTACTTGTTTTCATAAGACTTAATACATCTACACTCGTTTTACTGTCCAGGTTGCCGGTAGGCTCGTCTGCCAGCACAATCGTTGGACGGGCAGCCAATGCACGAGCGATTGCTACTCTTTGCTGCTGGCCGCCGGAAAGATTGTTGGGCATACTGTTCATTTTATCTTTCAGCCCTAAAAATCCTACTACTTCGTTTAAGAAGTTAGTATCCACTCTGCCTCCGTCCAGCTCCACAGGCAGCACAATGTTTTCAAAGACATTCAGCACCGGCACCAGATTGTAGTTCTGGAAGATGAAGCCGATCTTTCGTCTGCGGAAGATAGTAAGCTGCTCGTCTTTCAATGTAGAGAGGTCGCGCCCATCCACAATGACCTTGCCGGAGGTAGGCACATCCAGTCCGCCGATCATGTTTAGCAGAGTGGATTTTCCGCTACCGGAGATTCCAACAATCGCTACAAATTCCCCCTGCTCAACAGAGAGGTTCACACCATCCAGGGCCTTTGTGATATTCGGCTTTGTGCCGTAGTATTTTTTCAGTTCAGTCGTTTGCAAAATGCTCATAGAGAACACCATCCTTTCTTTAACTTAGACCCATTGTAACGAACAAACCTCACAGAAATGTCACGAGCCACAAAAAATTTCCGCTAAATTCGGCTCCAAATGTCACAAGTTCGTGACATTTGAAAAACCGGGAGAAAAATCCCCCGGTTTTTCGTGCCCCACAGTCGCATACAACGGCGTAGGAAGTATTCACTTGATATGGCTGTGCCTGTTATTCATTTACCCGAAGCCGCTCTACAACACTTCGATTGTTAAAGAGCCGGAGTGCGACAACTGGAACGATAAATGCCAATGCCAAAAACAGAATCAGCATAATCAGCGCAGGCAGCAAGGTTATCTGGAATGTCATCATCATACTGGTAGGACCATTTTCTACAAATGCTCTTAGCAATGTCATGCCAAGTGTCGCCGCAACTAGTGTGCCGACAATCCCAGCCAGCAGCACATAAGAGAAGCTTTCCGAAATCATCATTTTTCGGAGCTGCCGGTTCGTCATACCAATGCTTTGCATGGTGGCAAACTCATGACGGCGGGTAACGATATTGGTCATAACCAGATTGATGAAGTTGATCAGGCCCACCAAAGCAAATACAGAACCTATCATTCCGCCAACCAGCAGGACAACATTTTTAATTCCTAAAACATTAGCCTTCAGCGTTGTAATAGAGTTATAGGAAACATCGGTGTCCCGCATCAGATAGTTCTCCATATCCTGCTGATACTGTTCCTCTACATCAAAGAGGAAACCGTACAAGGTAGGAGTTTCATAAATTTCTTTGAACTTATTTTCTGACATATAGATCTTTGGTCCACCAACATCTGTTGCAATATTATCGCCACCGCCAGTCAAGGTCATTTCATTGCTCGTAACAGCAGCCTTGGCAATCACTGTAAACTCCTCAGTCGGAGCTCCATTTTCATAAAACTGAATGGTGTCTCCAACCGACAGGCCAAAATAATAGGTATTATCCGCACCACCGCTTAATTCTCCCTTATCGTTATAGTTGCTTACTAAAATTACATTGTTGTCATTCCAGAGTTTTTCTTTCAGGACAGACACATCGCTTTCACCCTCAATAATGTCCATCTTGTTCAGGAGATTTTCAGAGAAACCATACACATTTCCAAGTGGAAGGTTATCCGCAGTCAACGCAGCATAATCCTCTCCATCCTCAGTCCAGCCGAGATTTAATGAATCAGGAAGTACATAGGCATATTTATCCGTATTATCAATCGAGAAAGAAGGCCCCCAATCACAGGCAATATGATCGTCCTCAAAAGTATTCCTGTATAGGCGGACTTCGTTTATTACACCTGGCTGCTGTTCAATTTCCTCTACTGATTTTTCTGAAACAGTGCAACTATGTCCAAATTCATCTCCCCATGCGGCTTGAATGTCCGGGTTATAAACCGCAAAGTCACTTTTGGTATGGGTTTTGACATAAACATCTTCATCAAAGCTGCCGCTGAAGATAAACACGGAGTTCAGGAGGACGATGCTCAAAGTCAGGGAAATCACAATAAAGACCGTCCGGCGCTTATTGCGCTGAAGGTTGGCCTTCGCCATGCGAGGAATAACTGCTCCGGTATTTGTCTTTTTCCGCTTTATGGAAACCGTATTCTGTTCTACATAGCGGATAGCCTCGATAGGTGACACACGGGAGGCTTTCTTCACCGACTTTCTGGTACTGATATAAACCGTAAGTCCTGAGAATAGGATCGCACCTGCGATAATGCCCAAATATGGAAGTGTGCTGACCTCAATATTTTTACCACTATAATCGGCAGCAAACATCTGGAGTGCCGCAGGCAGAATACTGCGTCCGAGCAGGATGCCAAAAAGCAAGCCAAATGGTGTTCCAATCAGGAACAGGTACAGCGCCTGCCGGTTGACCAAACGCTTGATCTGCTGGGAAGTAGTCCCCACCGTCCGTAGCAGGCCATACTGCCGAATGTCGTTGGTAACTGCAATCTCGAATACATTATAGATCAGCAGATACCCACAGAACATGAATAGGACGCCAAATACACCTGCTACCAGCCACATGATAGAGCCGCCGCTGTTGTTGGAAAGGAAAGTGTTGGGGGCTACACGGACATAATTCTCAGCACTTCTATCGTCTGGATTACCGCCAATGCTGCGGACAAACTCCGAGATGCGCTCCTTTATCATGGAGCTATCCCGCATGATCACATCAGCATCATAAATGCCACAACCCTCACGCCCTTGGGCAATTTCGTTCATCATCTCCGGATTTTCTTCCATGAAGGCTTTGGAAACAATGACTGATTCCGATTTTTCGTTTGGTGTGTCGTAAATACCGGATACAATCATATCAAAATGATACATCTGGCCGCTTTGACGATTCTTAAATTCGATAGGAATTTCTGCCCCAATTTCTTCTTCGATGTTCAAATCATTCAGAATGTTGGCAGAAACCAAAACCTCATTTGCTTTTTGGGGCGCAGAACCTGTGCGCGGCGTCTGCATCCGAAGCTCCAACTGAGGCTGATCTGCGTAATCAATTTCCGCAAATATCCGGTTGGTGTTGGTCATAATCTCAATAGGTACCCAACAGCCCACCTTTTCAAACATGGAGTTTTCTTTTAACTGCTGGAATTGTTCTTCGGAAAGACCCTGTACCAGCGCATCCGCACCAGTGCCAATCATCTTTGCCATGTTGTATTCCAGCGTTCCCTTGGCTCCCATACCAATGGTCAGGACTGCCGTAAAGAGAAAGGTTGTCAGGGCAATCGCAATGACCGCAATCACATTCCTCATTTTGTTGCTTCGGAAACTGCGGTTTGCCAGCTTTTTGATGACAGCCTTGTTGTTATTGCCAAATAGAATGTCATTCATAGTCGCGACCCCCTTTACTGAACGATCTTACCATCCTCGATCCGAATAATGCGGTCGGCAAGCTGGGCGATTTCACTGTTATGGGTGATCATCACGAGGGTCTGGTGGAATTTCTGGCTTGTGGTTTTCAGAAGCCCCAGCACATCGGCACTGGTTTTGCTGTCCAGGTTGCCGGTGGGTTCATCAGCCAAAACAATAGCGGGCTTTGACACCAAGGCGCGGGCAATGGCTACGCGCTGCTGCTGGCCGCCGGAGAGGTTATTGGGCATATTGTTCAGCTTATCCTCAAGCCCCAGCATCTGAACAACTTCTTTCATAAACTTCTTGTCTACCTTGTTTCCGTCCAGCTCCACAGGCAGCACAATATTTTCAAAGACATTCAGCACCGGCACCAGATTGTAGTTCTGGAAGATAAAGCCGATCTTTCTTCTGCGGAAAACGGTCAGTTCCTCGTCTTTGAGTTTGGACAGCTCCTTGCCATCCACGACCACCTGGCCGGAGGTAGGCACATCCAATCCGCCGATCATGTTCAGCAGCGTAGATTTACCGCTGCCGGAGGTTCCTACGATGGCTACAAATTCTCCTTTTTCAATAGAGAGGGTCACACCATCCAAGGCTCTGGTAATGTTCGGCTCTGCGCCATAATATTTTTTCAGTTCAGTCGTTTGCAAAATGCTCATAGAGAACACCATCCTTTCTTTTTGATAAACCCATTGTAACGACCAAACCTCACAGAAATGTCACGAGCCACAAAAAATTTCCGCTAAATTCGGCCCCAAATGTCACAAGTCTGTGACATTTCAATTTTGAGGGCGTGTCGGCGCTACTTTCGGAGCAGGAAAACAGAAAAGGTTGAGCCTTTCCCAACCTCAGACGCCACCCTGATATAACCGCCCTGCAAGGTCACGATCTCACGGGCCAGATATAACCCGATCCCAATACCATCCACATCATGCACCGCATCTTCCCGGTAAAACCGCTTGAAAACCGTCCCCTGGTGCTGCTCTGAAATGCCGATGCCGGTATCGGCAATGTCGATCTTCACATACATTTCCCAGCCTTCCACCGACACGCGGATCTGCCCGCCTGCCGGGGTGTACTTCACTGCGTTATCCAGAATGTTGAACAGGGCTTCGCTTGTCCATTTTCTATCATGGCGCGCATCCAAATGCTCTGGGCATTCCACCTGCACATCTATCTTTTTCTTTTCGGCATTGAGTAAAATCCCGCCCAGGGCTGCGGCAAGGGTATCATAAACTGGCTGCTGTTTTTGCTCCAGCGAAATGACTCCCGTTTCCAGACGGGAGGTTTTAATCATGGCCTGCATGAGGAAGTCCAGCTTATCAAGCTGGCTGGCCTGGGCTGTCAGAAATTCCTTTTGCTTCTGCGGGGGAACCTCGTTTTCAAGCAGCGTGTTGTTGATCATCTTCAAGTTGGCAATCGGTGTTTTAACTTGATGGGAGATGTCAGAGATCAGCTCTTGCAGGTCAGCCCGTTCTTTTGCGATGCTGTTTTTATTTTCCTGCATGACCTCGTACAGCCGCCCCAGCCGGTAGTTGATTTTATAGAACAGGCTTTCTTCCTCGACCATCTGCTTGGGCTGCATATCCCCGGAGAGCATATCATCCATCTGACCACAAAAGGCATCGGAGAACTGAACCAGCTTCCGGCGGATCAGCGCCACAAAGAAGATGACGCAGAGCAGCACAAAGAGGCTGAACAGGAACACACACCGGACAGCAATTATATTCCGGGTCAGTAGATAAACAGTGGTGCAGACTGCGCCCACTGCCAGCAGCAGAAGCGTTCCCAAAAGAACGCAGGCTTTATTGATGGAGAGTTTTCGCATATTCATTTGAGCACCCCTCCGATCCACATATAGCCCATGCCGTACACCGTCTTGATGTACTGGCGTCCATCCGTTTCAATTTTATTCCGCACCCGGCTGATAGCCACGGTCAGGGCGTGTTCATCCACAAAGTTCCCATCGGCATCCCACAGTTTTTCAAGCAGCACCTGCCTTGTCAAAACATTCTGCGGATTTTTGGTCAGGATTTTCAAAAGCCGGTATTCCAATGGAGTGAACACCAGTGGCTTACCAGACAAAGAAGCAGTCATTTCCGAGAAATTGATGGACAGTGCGCCGTCCTCATAGCTATCCCCGCCGCCAGACTGCTTTGCCAGCCGCCCCAGCACCACAGACAGCTTCTTTTGAAAGACGCTCATTGGAAATGGCTTGGTCACATAGTCCTCTGCACCCAGTTCATATCCTTTGAGCATATCGCTCTCCATATCATTTGCGGTCAGGAAGATCACCGCCGTATCCGGCCGGCGTTCCTTTACCTCCCGGCAGAAATCAAAGCCGTTCCCATCCGGTAGGTTTACATCCAGCACGATCAGGTCATAGTCCTGCTTGGTCAAAAAGTTGCTGGCTACTGATTTTGTCAATGCAGAGTCCACGGCATAGCCCGCAGCATCCAGGTTATAGCACAAGGTATTATTCAAAAGTCGGTCATCCTCGACTACTAAAATTCGCATTGTATCACACTCCTTCATCCTTAGTGTAGCATCCAAATGTCACAGAAACCTCACGAGAGGATTATTTTTTTGTATTTTTGAAACGGCGGTCTGCCGGTTTCTCCGCATCCTTGGGAATCAGCCAAATGGTAGCCATCTTCACAGCACCGGGGATACGCCCACCGGCACACAGATAATTGATCTGCCTTGGGGTAACACCCCATTTTTCACTTGCTTCT
>ENA-OYZB01000792-OYZB01000792.1-human-gut-metagenome-genome-assembly--contig:-NODE-792-length-11798-cov-3.937154_pt1 | contig 11798 bp, 8 predicted proteins | sample MGYA00243258_ERZ653467 | MGnify/ENA primary metagenome ERZ653467 (study PRJEB26926, sample SAMN06165011) | human gut metagenome | biome: ENVO:00009003; feature: ENVO:2100002; material: ENVO:00002003... | reverse complement strand
TTCATGAGCGTCTCGTGGGCTCGGAGATGTGTATAAGAGACAGGTACCGGACCATGTGCTGATGAAACGGAATTTATGCAATACGCAGACCAGGTGGATAATATAAAAATACCGGAGAAAACAAAGATTGTGGCATTAGGGGAAGCATCGCATGGAAATGTGGAATTTCAGCAGTTAAAACTTTCCTTATTTCAAAATCTGGTGGAAAATGCCGGGATAAGAGCATTTGCACTGGAGGGAGACTACGGTGGATGCGAGTATGTGAACCGCTACATTCACGGTGGGGAAGGAACGGCAGAGCAGGCTGCCGCGGCGATTGGCTTTGCAATATACAGAACTGATGAGATGGCAGATCTGATCTCTTATATGCGAAAATACAATGAGACTGCAAAAGATGGAGATGATTTAAGGTTTTATGGGTTTGACATGCAAAGATGGTCCTATAATCTGCAGTATCTGATTGAAGCATGTGAAAAGGCGGGGATAGATGTGACAGAACTGAAGAAACTGGAGGATACAGAAGAACAGCACAGTGAGTATGATGTTGAACAGCAGAGCAGAGTGATCACAGAAATAAAAGAAGAATTACAAAAATCAGATGTAAAGGACATTGTACAGGCGGATCATCTGGCAGATACGCTACTGCAGAATATTTCTCTTGGGAAAGTGATCAATTCTGCCGTAGAAGGAAATGTGCTCAGAGACCAATTGATGGCAGAAAATGTGCTGTGGATCCTTTCTATGGAAGAGCAGAGGGGCAATTCCTGTATTTTTATTTCAGGTCACAATGGGCATATAGAGCGGTTTGGAAATTATGGCGCAGGTACCAGAGTGATGGGGAATATTCTTTCCGATGAACTGGGGGACGGATATTTTGCGATTGGAACGGATTTTTACAAGACGAACTGCAATCTTCCGAAAAATGATGGAAAGCGTATCACGCACACGTTTTATTCCTATGATCCTCTAGCGAAAGCCGCGAAGAAAGCTGGTTATGATATGAGCTGGCTGGATTTTTCAAAGGTTCCGGAAAATTCACAACTGAAAGAGCAGATTACAGATCATGTTTCTATGGGATCGTTAGGAGAGGGCTACAGTGCAATTTTTATGGGACTTTTCCCACGCAGTTACCGCACATCACAATCGCCGGAAAAATTGTATGATGGAATGATCTTTGTTACCGATGCGCATCCGATAGAGATACGGGAAGAGATAAGTGAAAAATAAGACTGTCAAAAATCATTGGTCAGGTACAGGCAATCGACCGTATGGTTGACGAGGATGTGCCGTGTGAGGATGTCTTAGCGCAGATTACCTTGCCGGCGGAACAGAAAAAAGCGGATATCGGAATTGCGATGGGCGGTGTTGGAAGTGATATTGCGTTGGATGCAGCAGATATTGCGCTGGTGGATGATGAAGTAAAAGAACTGCCGCATCTGATTGCATTATCCAGGCGGATGATGATCACGATCAAATGCAATATGAGTTTTTCGATGGGGCTTAACTTTGTGGCGATCGTGCTTGCAATCATCGGAATTTTAAATCCGGTCGTGGGAGCATTGGTACATAATGCAGGTTCTGTGCTCGTCATCATCAATTCGGCATTGCTGTTACAATGGAAACAAAATAAATAGAAAAATGGATCTCCAGAAAGTGGTTTTTATTTTCTGAGATCTGTTTTTTTGTGAAAAAGCAACAAAAACAAAACATATGTTTGTATTTCGGGACGCTATATGGTATAGTTAAGTAAAGTATTACGAATGAAATAGTATAGGAGGAGAGCATGAAATTTCTTCATATCTCGGATTTGCATATTGGAAAAAGAGTCAATGAGTTTTCCATGATCGAAGATCAGAAATATATTTTACGGCAGATCAAAGAGATCGCATTGGAAAAACAGGTGGATGCGGTTATGATCGCGGGGGATATCTATGATAAGCCGGTTCCGTCTGCGGAGGCGGTACAGTTGTTTGATCAGTTTCTCACGGGACTTGCTGATTGCGGGAAAAAGGTGTTTGCAGTCAGTGGAAATCATGATTCCGCGGAACGTATTGCATTTGGTGCACAGCTTATGAGCAGCCGGGAAGTCTATGTTTCACCGGTTTATGATGGAGAGGTGAGGTGTGTTACATGTCAGGATGCATATGGGGAACTCTGCATCTGGCTGCTGCCGTTTATCCGCCCGGCGGTCGTGCGCCATGCGTGGAGGAAAGTGACAGAGGGGATATCCATTGAAAAAAAAGATGCCGGGACAAAACAGGATCTGGCACAGGAAGATGATGTGGAGACAGTGGAAACATATCAGGATGCCCTGCAGTTTGTCGTATCTCATATGCCGGTGGACGCATCAAAGCGGAATATATTGGTGGCACATCAGTTTGTGACAGGGGCTTCGCGATGTGAGTCGGAGGAAGTTTCGGTGGGTGGATTAGACCAGATCGGGGCGGAAGTGTTTGATGTTTTTGATTACGTTGCATTAGGGCATATTCATAGCCCGCAGCATATCGGAAGGGAGACACTGCGCTATTGCGGAACCCCGCTCAAATATTCTTTTTCCGAGGCGGAACAGAAAAAGTCCGTTGTTGTCCTGGAGATAAAGGAAAAGGGAGATATTTTCATTGAAAAAGTTCCGTTAAAACCGCTTCGTGATCTGAGAAAGATCCGGGGAACATACATGGAACTGATGTCGAAAGATTTCTATGAGGGCACAGAAACAGAAGATTATCTGCAGATTACACTGACCGATGAGGAAGATGTGCCGGATGGAATGGCAAAACTTCGGACGGTATACCCGAATCTGATGCAGCTTGTCTATGATAACAGCAGGACCAGACAGAGCAGGCAGGTTGAGGTGACCGAACATGTGGAGCAAAAATCAGAGATGGAACTGTTTGAAGAATTTTACGAGATACAGAATAATCAGCCGATGAGTGAAGAACAGCAGGATTTTGTCAGAGAACTGATGGAAGAGCTGGTGCATTGACAAGTTCCTGAAAAAATAGTTTGAGAAGCAAATACAGGAAAACTGATGTTTCAGGGAACGAGATATTTGGGATTTGAGAGAAAATAGGAGCGGCAGGAAAGGAACGATTTATGAAACCAGTCAGTCTTACAATAAGTGCATTTGGCCCGTATGCGGGGGAGCAGACCATAGATTTTGAACGGCTTGGATCGCAGGGATTATTTCTGATCACAGGGGATACCGGGGCAGGAAAGACCACGATCTTTGATGCAATCACGTTTGCGCTGTACGGGGAAGCCAGTGGTGATGTGCGCAAAGCGGATATGTTCCGCAGCAAATATGCAAAAGATGACGTGAAAACATTCGTGCGTCTGACATTTGAGTACGCAAATAAACGGTATACAGTAGAGCGTAACCCGGAATATATGCGTCCGAAGGGACGTGGAACGGGAATGACAACGGAAAAGGCGAATGCTGCACTAGAGTACCCGGATGACAGAGAACCAGTGACAAAAAGCAGGGAGGTCACACGCGCCATCACAGAGCTGATCGGTTTAGACTGCAGACAGTTTACCCAGATAGCAATGATCGCACAGGGGGATTTTCAGAAAGTATTGTTTGCCAATACGGAGGAGAGAGGAAAGATTTTTCGTCAGATATTCGGGACGGATATTTATCGTGTGCTGCAGGACAAACTGAAAGATGCCGTAAAAAAACAGTGGAAAGAATATGATGAACTGCGGCGCAGCATCAATCAGTATATGGAGGGAATTGTCTGTGAGAGTGACTCTCTGGATGAAGAAGGGACAAGGATCGCAGAAAAAATAAATCTTTTAAAAAAGGAAAAATTTGACGGCAGGATCGAGGAGGGAATCTCACTTTTAGAAGAACTTTGTAAAGCGGAAGAATCTGTGTTGGAGTGCCTGCAAAAGGAAAAAGAGGCGCTGGATCAGCAAATAAAAAATATGGATGAACTTAGCGGGAAAGTGCGTGAAAATGCAGACAGAAGGCGGTTGTTGGAAGAAAAACAGCAGAAGCTGAAGGACTTAGAAGCGCTTCTGGTGCAGGCAAAAGCGGATATGGACAGGGCAGGAGAGGAAGCGGAATGCTGTGAAAAATTAGGCAGAACGATTGAAGAATATAAACAGAAGCTGGTGTTGTTTGAAAAAATACAGGAAATTGGTCTGTCGCAGGAAAAGAAGCACCAGGATATGGAAGAAAAGGTTCAGAAAAAGCAGCAGGATGAACAGAGACGAACAGAACTGGAGGGAAAACTGCAGCAGGAAAAAGAGACCTTAAAATCTTATGAGGGCATTACTGCGGAAATACAACGCATAGAGCATGAAATGCGACTGATCACAGAAAAAATGGATACGCTGAAAAATCAGAGAGACAGGAGCCGTGCGCTGGAGGAGCATATTTCAGATCAAAAGGAAAAACTTGATTTAAAAAAGAAAACAGAAAACAGTCTTTTAGAACAGCAGCAACTGTTAAAAGAAGAACAGGAGCAGAACAAGGATGCGGCAGGACAGGAGATTGCCTATGAGAAGGAAGTAAAAGAAATCCGACAGAAAATACAGGATCTGACAGAGATTGCAGAACAGTTGAACACATCAGAAAGAGAAGTAAAGAGACTTGGTACAGAACTGGAAAACGTACAGAAATCATATGAGGTAAAAAGCAGGGACTTACAGCAGCAAAAAGAAACGTGGGAGCAGCTTTCCGGTGCAGACAGCAGGGGAGAACAGGCAGAGAAAGCAATATTGGAAGTATCAGAGAGGATACGCAGGCTCGAAGAGCTGGAAAACAGGTTAGAGGATTGTGAGAAAGTCAGCAGAGAAAGGGAGAAAACTCAAAAACAGTATCAGAAAGCAGCCGCAGAGCAGAAACAGATCAGTGAACAATACCGGAGGATAGAACAGCAATTCTGGGATGCACAGGCGGGAATGCTGGCGCAGGGATTAAAGGAAGACGAACCCTGTCCGGTCTGTGGAGCCATACATCATCCGACACTGGCAGTCATACCACAGGAAACTCCGGATCGGGAAGTGTTAGAACAGGCAAAAGCGGAGGATGAAAAGGCAAGGGAGTCAGTCAGCAGACTGAGTGAAAAAGCGCATCAGCTCGTGACACAGGAAAATGAGAAAATGTCAGCAGTCCTAAAGGATGCAGGAGAACTGCTTGGTGAGCCTGATGTCAGAATGTCTTTAAATGAAATAAAGACGGAGACAAAAAGGCAAAAGAGTGCTGATGAGGCGAGAAGGGAAGAATATAAAGATCAGAAAGAAAAAGCGAAAAAGGATCTGGATGTCAAGAATGTATTAGAAGAACAGATGCAGTCTGCGCAGGATGAACTGGTTATGTTAAACGAACAGAACATTAATCTTGGACAGATGCTTGCCACGGCGACAGAACGGTGCACACAGCAGAAACAGCAGTGGAAGAAAAACGTTGCAGACTGTGGAACTGGCATAGAGCAGACAGAGGATCAAAAAACTGTTTTTGCACAGCTTATGCAGATTGAAAACGAACGGAACACGCAGTTTTTACAGGCAAAAAATAACAGGAAACGTGCAGAGCAGATCAAAGATGAATTAAAAGAAAGCGAAGAAACAATACAAAAGATAAGAGGAACAATCAGCAGTATTCAGGAAGAAATTGCAAAATTGACCGGAAACAGGGAAATTGCCGAAAAGCAGATCAGTGACGATATAAAATCTGCATGTAATTTAATTACATGTAATCAGAGCACTTTAACTGGAGATACAGATGTCAATACATTACAGACCATAAAAAACGCTGATGGGAGTCAGGTTTTGTCAATAGAAGATTTTGATGCAAAACCATACCATGTACAGTCTGTGATTACTATGCTGCAAAGAGCAGCCGATGAGAAAAAAGCGGAACTTTCCAAAAAACAGGAAGACGAACGAAAAAAGACTGCCTTAGAAAAAAAGATTCCGCTCGATGAAACAGAAATAAAAACACTTGCCGACCAGATCAATGTGGCAGAACAGGAGCTGGTACGTCTGCAGACAGAGTACGCAAATGAAGAAAAGAATCTCAATGAGCTGAAAGAGCAGGTAAAGGATGTAACAAAAGAGAGGGTACAGACACAGATAAACGAGTTTACCCTGAAAAAAAGAAATTTAGAAGAGAACAGAGAAAAGACAAGAGAAGCGTATCATAATTACGAAAAAAACAGAGAGACGGAAAAGGGCGTCATTCAGATGCTGCTTCGTCAGATTGAGGAAACAGAGAAAGCAATATCGTTTCCGGAAGAAGAGATCGAAAAGCAGGCGGGAGAACTGCGTGCAAAAAGAAATGAGATGGAAGAAAACAGGGCTTCAAAATATACATCTTATTGTACTAATAGGGAAATCTGTAAAAATGTCAACAAAAAACAAAAAGAGATCGCACAGACCGAACAAAAGTATGTCTGGATGAAATCTCTTTCCGATACGGCAAGTGGAATGTTAAACGGTAAGGCAAAGATTGAACTGGAAACTTATGTGCAGATGGCTTATTTTGACAGGATACTGATCCGAGCAAACCGGAGGATGCTTACGATGAGCAGCGGGCAGTATGAATTAAAACGTGAGGAAGAGACAGGAAGCCGCAAGGAAAAAGCAGGATTGGAACTTTGTGTGATTGATCATTATAACGGGACAAAGCGCAGTGTAAAGACGCTTTCCGGTGGGGAGTCTTTCCAGGCATCATTGTCACTTGCGCTTGGACTGTCGGATGAGATACAGTCTTATGCGGGTGGAATCCGTATGGATTCCATGTTTGTGGACGAGGGATTTGGATCACTCGATGAGGATGCCTTAGAACAGGCGTTAAAAGCATTGCTGCAGCTCACCGAGGGAAATCGTCTGGTAGGAATTATTTCACATGTATCTGAATTAAAAGACCAGATCGACAAAAAAATAATTGTGACAAAGCAGCGGACGCCGGAGGGTGTCAGCAGTGTTGCAAGAGTGGAATAAAAAGAAACGCAATTTGGGGTAAACAGGTGTTACGGCTTTCGTCGATGCCGATATTAAGATCCAAAGTTATTGACTGCGACACTTCAATGTGCTAACATACTAAAATATAGATAAAATCATGAATCAGAGAATCATAACAGTAAAGTAACGATAAAAGTTGCGGAAAAGAGGAGAAGATGAGCGAAAAGAAAATACCGTATAAAATTTATCTGGAAGAGAATGAGATGCCGACACAATGGTACAATGTGCGCGCTGATATGAAGAACAAACCAGCACCGCTTTTGAACCCGGCAACTCTAAAACCGATGACCGCGGAGGAACTGGGGCATGTATTCTGTGATGAACTGGTAAAACAGGAACTCGATGATACCAACCCATACATCGATATTCCACAGGAGATCCGTGATTTTTACCGCATGTACCGTCCGTCACCACTGGTGAGAGCATATTGTCTGGAAAAAAAACTGGGGACTCCGGCAAAGATCTACTATAAATTTGAGGGAAACAATACAAGTGGAAGCCATAAATTAAACTCTGCGATTGCACAGGCATATTATGCAAAGAAGCAGGGATTAAAAGGTGTGACAACAGAGACAGGTGCTGGACAGTGGGGAACTGCACTTTCTATGGCGTGTGCTTATTTTGATCTTGACTGTAAAGTCTATATGGTAAAAGTTTCCTATGAACAGAAACCATTCCGCCGTGAGGTAATGCGCACATATGGAGCAAGTGTAACCCCGTCACCGTCTGAGACAACAGAAGTCGGAAGAAAGATTTTAGCAGAGCATCCGGGCACAACAGGAAGTCTTGGCTGTGCAATCTCCGAGGCAGTAGAAGCTGCAACGACGAGAGAAGGATATCGTTATGTATTGGGAAGTGTGTTAAATCAGGTATTGTTACATCAGTCAGTCATTGGACTTGAGACAAAAGCTGCTCTGGAAAAGTATGATATTACGCCGGATATCATTATCGGATGTGCAGGCGGCGGTTCCAATCTTGGGGGTCTGATCTCTCCGTTTATGGGAGAAAAGCTGCGTGGTGAAAAAGACTATCAATTTATCGCAGTCGAACCGGCATCCTGTCCGAGTCTTACGAGAGGCCGCTATGCATATGATTTCTGTGATACCGGAAGGGTCTGTCCGTTAGCAAAGATGTATACACTTGGCAGCGGATTTATTCCATCTGCAAACCATGCCGGAGGACTTCGCTATCACGGCATGAGTTCAACTCTGTCACAGCTTTATGATGACGGACTGATGGAGGCAAGGAGTGTAGAGCAGACTTCTGTATTTGAAGCAGCAGAGCAGTTTGCAAGAATAGAGGGAATCCTTCCGGCACCGGAGAGTTCTCATGCGATTCGTGTTGCCATTGACGAGGCGTTGAAATGTAAAGAAACCGGAGAAGAAAAGACTATCGTTTTTGGACTTACCGGAACCGGCTATTTTGATATGGTTGCATATGAGAAGTTTAACAATGGAGAGATGACAGACTATATTCCGACCGATGAAGAGCTTGCAGTGGGATTTGCAGGGCTGCCGAAGGTGGAGTAAAAATAGCAGAAACATGGGTTAGTGTACTGGCATATTGATATTTGCTGCCGGTACTGATATTACCAAATCTGCTTGGAATGGACGGAGTCTGGCTGTCGATCACAACGGGCGAGATACTCAGTATGATCATGAGTATTTACTATTTTATGAAATATAGAAAAATCTGGAGTGAGAAGTAAGAAAGATTTCATTGATGAATCAAATCAGGAAAAAGTTTTTTCCTGAGCAAAGTAAGAAAAAGATAAATTGACACACAAAAATAGATGTACTATCATCTGGTTAGATGCAGGTACATCTATTTTTTGTATGCTAATTGGAAAGTCATAAGTTAGATTTTAATTTTCAGAGTTGGTTAGGAGTGGAGATCGCAATGGACGAGTCAGGAAGAAAAATCACAAAGATCGCGCGTGAAGCGGGCAAGTTTACATTAAAGATGATGAAAGAGGAAGGAATCGGAACGGCAGAATTTGATTTTATCCATTTCATCCGGCACAATCCCGGCGTCACACAGGCGAAAGTCAGAGAGCAGTTAAAGATTGATAAAGGGGCTGCTGCAAGGCGTGCGGCTAATTTAGAGAGCAAAGGATATCTTTACCGGAAACCGAACCCGGAGGATGGAAGAAGCCAGCTTTTGTATGCGACAGAGAAAGCGGAACAGTTAAAAAATTCAAAGGCGTCCATTGAGAGCGTGTTTTATGAGTGGCTTTTAGCGGAGCTGCCCAAGGAGGAAAAAGCGGCATTTCTTGAGACGTTAGATAAACTTTACTGGCGGTCGAAGGAACAGCGGCGGGCAGAGTTTTGCGATGTGTCAAAACTCGTGCAGTCCGGTTCAGACGACAGGATGGAAATGGATGGTGAGTCAGATGAGTGATAAGTACGACAGAAAAAATGCTGGAAGTGAAAAACAAAAATTTGAGGCAGACCATGTGATTTCCTATTTTAAAATGGAGTGGAAAGTTCTTCTTGCGGTGACAGTCTCCGGGTTGATTTACAATTTAGGACTCCTTGCCGGACCATGGTTTGAGGGAAAAATGGCGGGCTGTCTGGTGGATATCCTTGGCGGCAGGGCAGGATTTCCTGATATGGGAAAACTGGTCGCAGCCTATGTGATCGCAATCGCAGTGGTGCAGAGTTCCAGATATATCAAGCGTTTTTATGTGAGACGTTTTGCAAACAATGTCAACCGGCGCATGAAACATGTTCTGTATGACAGCCTTGTGCATAAAAGCCGGGCAGAACTGGAAGAGGAAGGCGCCGGAAATGTCATGACAAAAGCGATTCTGGATGTGGATGACTGTGCGGAGGGCATGCGGAAATTTACCACGGAGATATTTGATACAGGGGTAGCTTTGCTTGCATATGCCGGAATGCTTCTCTTTTATGACTGGAGACTTGCGCTTTTAAGCATGCTGTTCCCGCCGGTTTCGTATTTTCTGGCAGAGAAGATGAAAGGAATTGTGCAGAGAACCGGGGCAGCCTATAAGGAGCAGTCAGGGATCTTAAGTGCCGCCACCTTAGACCGGGCATCCAATGCGGTCACCTATCGTGTTTATGGATGCGAGCAGGAGCGAAAAGATGCGTATGAGAAAAATCTTTCAGCTTACGAAAAATCTGCGGTGCGGGCGAATATATGGAGCGCGGCATTTCCGCCGATCTACCGTGTCATCTCGATGGCGGGTGTCATTTTCATTTTATATTTTGGAAGTAAAAACGTGCTTGGAAGTGGCTGGAGAGTCTGGGATGTTGCGGCATTTACCACATTTCTTACCTGTTTTACCAAACTTTCGGTAAAATCATCGAGTGCGGCAAAACTTTTTAACGCAGTTCACAAGGCACAGGTTTCCTGGAAGAGGATCAAACCCCTCATGAAATGTGTGGAACATGAAAGTGAAAGCAGAGTGCAAAAACAGGCAGAGCTTACGGTTTCCCATTTGAGTTTTGCATATCCGGGCGGGACAGATATTTATGAGGATATCACATTTTCTGCAAAACCGGGACAGATCATTGGTGTTACCGGTGCCGTTGCGTCCGGCAAGTCTACGTTTGGAAAGACATTTCTGTGCGAATATCCTTATCAGGGAAGTATCCGTTTTGCAGGCAGAGAGTTAAACGAGATGGGAAATAGTGTGTTGACCGGAACCATTGGTTATTTAGGACACGACCCGGAATTATTTGATGACAGTATAAAAAACAATATTCTGATGGGAGAAAATGAGGATACAGAAACTTATTTGAAAGCAGTATGTTTTGATAGAGAAGTTGCAGAGATGGAACAGGGACCTGACACGGTTGTGGGAAGTGGAGGAGTCAGACTTTCCGGTGGTCAGGCAAAGCGTCTTGCACTTGCGAGAACTTTGTGCCATAAAAGACCGGTGCTGATCTTAGATGATCCTTTCTCCGCACTTGACCGGAATACGGAACAGGAAGTATATACCAATTTAAAGGCGATGACGTCAGACAGCATCGTGATCCTGTTATCCCACAGACTCTATCTTTTCCCGGAAATGGATCAGGTGATCTGGATGGAGCATGGGCATGCGGCGGTCGGCACACATGAGGAGATCATGGAAAAATACCCGGAATATGCAAGACTTTATGAGGAGCAGACGAAGGGAAGTACGGCGGAGAAAGTAAATGCAGGAAAATGTGCTGAAACAGAACAAGGCAGAAAAGAAAGGGGGCGTGCAGAATAATGCATAGCGGGACGTGCAGCAAATTGAACAGCGGGACGCATAGCAGTAAAAATGTAGGCAGTGTCATGTGGCGGACGATAAAAAAACAGAAGTGGCTTTCCGCCGGGATCGTGTGTGCAGTGGCCGGTGCAATCCTGACAGCGCTTCTTCCACCGCTCATTCTTGGAACTATTATAGATACCATGACGACGGGAAATGTGGTATCATTTTATCTGATCTTTGCATATTTTGGATTTACACTGCTCATGGGGGCACTGGAAAGTTCAAGGGAAGGACTGCTGATTGTGTTCGGGCAGAAAATCACGCACGCACTGCGAAGCAGCCTGATGGATAAATATACGGATCTGACGGCAGATGCACTGACACATCAGGAGCCGGGGTCAGTGGTTTCCCGGTTCGTCGGGGATGTTGATACGGTGGAAAACCTGTTTACATCAGGCATTATCAGCATGTTTTCCGATGCATGCAAGATCGTCAGTATTCTTGCCGTCATCTGGTTTCGGAACAAGGGGCTTGCCATTGTGCTTTTGATGTTGCTGCCGTTTCTGTTCTGGTTTACGCGCATCGTGCAGAAACTGTCTCTTATACACATCTGACGCTGCCG
>ENA-OYZB01000789-OYZB01000789.1-human-gut-metagenome-genome-assembly--contig:-NODE-789-length-11868-cov-4.494794_pt1 | contig 11868 bp, 10 predicted proteins | sample MGYA00243258_ERZ653467 | MGnify/ENA primary metagenome ERZ653467 (study PRJEB26926, sample SAMN06165011) | human gut metagenome | biome: ENVO:00009003; feature: ENVO:2100002; material: ENVO:00002003... | reverse complement strand
GTCATGTCCCGCTCGGTCAGACACATCTTGGGCGTATCGCAGCCTTAAACCAGCTTTCGAGGGAAATCTGTTTCCACGAATGTTCCCTAAAAGATGCGTGGACACGTTTAGATGAATGTAAAGCGATTCCCACCTGCAGCAAATGGACGGAAGTCTTTTTCTGCGGTCTTGGAAGCGGCAGTTTTTCATTTCTGTTTGGCGGAACTCCGTTAGACGGCGTGATAGCATTTATCGCCGGCGCACTTTTAAATATGGTGTTAAAAAAGTTTTCACAGCGGAAAACTTCAAAATTCATCACCAATATTTTCGGCAGCGCACTTGTGACACTCGTCAGTCTGATCACTTTTTCCATTGGACTGCAGGTTTTGTATGACAAGATCATCATCGGTGCGATCATGCCGTTAGTGCCGGGGATCGCATTAACGACTTCAATCCGCGATTTCTTTAACGGCGATTATCTCTCCGGCGCAATCCACATGATCGATGCGGTTCTCACCGCTTTTTGTATTGCGGCAGGTGTCGGAACCGTCATGACGATCTATAATCTTGTAGTAGGAGGTATTTTGTAATACTATGTTTATCCAGTTTATTGTCAGTATGATCGCAACGCTTTCTTTTGCCGTGCTGTTTTGTGCACCAAAATCAGAACTTCTCTTCTGCGGACTTACCGGTACGATCGGATGGATCGTCTATCTGATCTGCCTGCAGTTTGACACCGGAACCGTCATTGCAAACATGATCGCAACACTTGCCCTCACGGTCTTTTCAAGGGTGGTTGCAGCCCTGCGGAAAAATCCTGTGACCATCTACCTGATCGCCGGTATTTTCCCACTGGTGCCGGGGGCTGGTATTTATTATACTTCCTATTATTTTATCATGAATAACATGAGTGAATTTTCACGTTACGGAATGGAGACAATCAAAGTTGCCGGAGCAATCGTACTCGGTATCATCTTCGGATTTTCCCTGCCGCAGGCATGGTTTAACGCACTGCAGCACCGGACAAAACGGCAAAGCAGCCATGCCTGATGCCAGCATCGCAAAAGAACTTACAGAAAAACAGAACGGATCCCCTTCTGCTCTAATTGATTCTCAAATACATCGCAGATAGACCGGTCAAACTCCCTGATATCCGTTACCGTTTCGTCCATGATATATTTTCCGCTTTCAATACGCGCCATTTCTAAAACATCATTGAGAAGGGATAGCAGATATTCACTGGAACTTTTGATCTTGCCAAGATAGTCCTCCCGTTTTTCCACGTCATCCCCATATATTTCTAAAAGATCAGTATAACCAATGATGGCGTTCATCGGCGTGCGGATGTCATGAGACATATTAAACCAAAAGGCTGATTTTGCATGGCTTGCTTCCTCGGCTCTCTTTAACGCCTGCTCTAATTTTTGACGGCTTTCCCTTTCCTCTTCGACAATGTCATCGATCGGACGGTAGCCAAGAATGATCTTGTAGCTGTCATCATCTGAATAAAGACGCACTGCCCGCGCTTCAAAGTATTCCATTCCTGCACGGTTCGGCAGTGTTCTGTGCCGGTATACAAAGCTCTCATGATCATCCAGATATGCCATCAGATTCCTGTTGTCAAACATTTCCATAAAGCCCGGGGCCGACTCTTTCACGACAAAAGTATTATAAGAATGCCGTATCCATTGAGAATAGCATTGTATGCTGCCAGACTGGAGTTCTTCGGCAGCACAGTGGGAGAATGATTTTTTCTTGATGACAGTCATGGTATCTGCCATCAGGTCGCATAAGTATGCCGCAGTGTAGTCAATGCACAGAGCGTCATAAAAATGTCTTTCCTGTTCAGATTTATCAAGTGCGTGCTGTAATTCGACAAGCGTTTCGCGTACATTGGCATCCTTGTCTTCAATGTGCCTGACCTTGTCAATGGTTATATTTAGCATTGCAGTTTTCTCCCCGGGTTTATACTATCTTAAGCTGTATTTTACCTTCCCCCGCAGGCAAAGTCAACCTGGTGTGCTGTCCGTTTTACGCTCTATATCCCTTTTCTTTTGAGCATACCGTAATGCATTGTATCTGGTGTGTAGTTTTGGATTTTTATCTTATTTGCAAGTCAAACAGTCAGGATTTTACCGTTAAACAAAATATGATATCTCATTGCCATATCCTGTACCCAGTTCACAAAAGGATCCCAGCCATCGTTTAACACCTCTGCGCGAAAAACAATCTTTTTCTTCTCAAGATTTATCACAATCCTCTGTTTCTTGTATTGATCCAGATAGAAAAATTCTATGCTTTTTATATCACTCCACGGTATGCTTTTTTTCCTCAAAAAATGGATTACCTCTAACAAATATCCTGTACAATACACTTTATAACAGCAGTAATGCGCCAGCACATAAACGCCATAGATGTTAAAAAATCCCATACAAAACAGTGGAAAAATTCCATCTCTGCCTTGAAAAAATTCTATCATCACCTGTGCATCTTTGTTTCTCTCATGCAAAAAAGATAATACAAACATCATATCCAGCGCAGTAACTGCAATCGGGAGCATGTAGTATCTGCTGCTACACCGCAATACCTGAAAATTACCTTCCCCGAAACATTCCTTTTGTTTTTTTCGCCGAAAAATATATTTTTCAATTCTTTCAAAACATTCAATCAGTATCAATCCGACTATGTTTATTCCGACCAGACTTCCCGTGCTGATCGCAAAATCTTTTATCAGCTTCAAATTCGACTCTGCGTCATCACTGAGCAGCATACAGGCAACAGCAAATAAAATATTTGAAATAATGAACAGAAGGAAAAAAAGTATAATCAAATCTGTTGTTGAAGTTTCGCTTTTGTCTTTCATTTGTGAGTGTCCTTCCTGCCTTTGCATACTAACTGTTTTCTTTCCAATTTCATTGTATTGATTATATGCAAAATCAATCATAAAAACAATCGTATTTTTTTACGATTGATTTTATGACCGTTTTCAATCATATCGAAATCTTATCCACGAGGGAAAAAAAATCCTTTCGATATTTTTCAGGGGTTGTGTACAACACTGGGGCAACAGTTGACGGAAACAGCAGTTTAGCTATAAAATAGATAACAGATGGAGGAAGCTGCGAGCATGAAATTAAAACATAGTATTTTAGGGTTACTTTTACTTTTTACCCTGGTACCGCTTGGTATCTTCGGAATATTTTCCATTTATGAGACGAACCGCAAGATTGATGAGCTGACGGAGCAGAATGTGCAGGCAATCAGCGAAAATCAGGTGATGAATATCAAAAACTTTACGCAGGACCGCAATGATTTTCAGAAAAAATGGGATGCGATCGACCATGAGAAAAATCCGTCCGGTTATGTGCGCTACCGCTATCACAGACAGGATTATATTACATATTATTCCGACGTGGAAAATACCGGCTGGGGCATCCGTGTGACTGAAAATCTGAGTGCACAGAAGCAGACCGGCAGAACCTACGGTGTGCTGATCGCGCTCGGTCTTTCTGCACTCATCATCGGCGTGTGCTGTACACAGTATTTTATGACAAAGAAAATTTTCGCACCGATTACCCATATTCTGCAGGTATTTGCGCAAATCAGGGAAAGTGAGGATTATTCCCTGCGCGTTCACATTCAGGAAAAACATGAGACAGGTGAACTGGCTGCGGGTATCAACGAGCTGTTAGACTATGTGGAACAGGCAGACCGGAAAGAAAAAGAGCGTCAGCAGAAACTTTTACAGATGGCAGAGAACGACCCTCTGACCGGTATCAAAAATAAAAAAGCGATTGAAAAAGAGATGCTTTCGATGGTGCAAAGGGCGGTTGAAAGCCATGAACAGATCACATTCGGCTTTGTCGATATCGATGATTTCAGGGATTATAATACCAATTACGGTCATCAGGAGGGCGATGCTGTCATCCAGTTCGTAGCGCAGACACTTAAAGAAAACATACACGGTGCAGTCGGCAGGATCGGAGGGGACGAGTTTGCATTTTGCTATGCCGGTGAGTTAGAACCGGAACGCATCCGGCATAATGCCGACAAAATTCTTGAGATTCTGCGCACGCAGCATGTCAACGAACAGACCGGCGAGGTGCTGCCGGTGCCGTGCAGTATCGGCATTGTCATGTCCCAGGGCGATACGCTTGACTATACACAGCTAATCCGCAAGGCAGATCTGGCAATGTATCAGGCAAAAGAGAACGGCAAGAATACATTTGTCCTGAACGTGGACTGACAGGCAGGCTTTCTAGTGTACTGTATCAATGATTCAGTACACTAGCTCTGCTGCCCTGCGATCTTTGCCGCCAGCTCTTCTAAATACTCCCACCTGTCCATCTTTTCTTCTAACATCTTCTCTGCGTTTTCTTTCTTCTCAACCAGCTCCCGCAATTTTGCAGCATTGGTGGCATTCTCTGCCATCTCGTTATCTAAATCTTCCAACTTCTGTTCGAGTGCTGCAATATCATCCTCGATCGTCTCGTATTCTTTCTGCTCTTTATAGCTGAATTTCAGTTTCTTTTTTTGCTTCCAGGTTGCAGTCGAATCATTTTTTTCGATCACACTTTCTTCGGATTTCTGGTTTTGTGAATTACCCGATATATCGGCACCAGCAGACCGCGCCGCAATGTTTCCACCCGGTGTCCTGCCCTCTGCCGCAAGTCGGTTTACATAATCTGTATAGCCGCCTTCATATTGTTTCAGTTTTCCGTCTCCCTCAAAGGCAAAGATACGTTTCATTGTCCGGTCGAGGAAATAACGGTCATGCGATACCGTAACAACGATGCCCTCATAACGGTCCAGATAGTCCTCTAAAATCGTCAGCGTAGCTATATCAAGGTTGTTTGTAGGCTCATCCAGCAATATAAAGTTCGGGGATGTTGCCAATACCCGGAGCAGATTTAATCTTTTCTTTTCCCCGCCGGACAGTTTTCCAATCGGACTGTACTGTTTTTCCGGCGGAAATAAGAAACGCTCCAATAAAACAGATGCAGATATGACTCCGTCCACAGTCTGAATATATTCTGCTGTATCCTTTACATAATCAATCACTCTCTGATTTGGGTCCATATATGACAGATCAATTTCATTTTCATCCTCATTTTTTTCTGAGGCTATTTCCTGCGCATAATATCCCATTTTCACAGTCTGTCCGATGATAACCTGCCCGGAATCCTGTGGAATAATGCCTGCAATAATTTTCATTAAAGTAGACTTTCCACAGCCGTTTGGTCCGATAAATCCAACCCTGTCTCCCTTCAAAAAGATATAAGAAAAATCATCGATCAGTTTTCTTTCTCCATAGGCCTTGCAGATGTTTTCTAACTCCACAGTCGTTTTTCCCATTCTTGTAGAAATAGAACTTAATTCTACCTGCGAATCCTGCACCGGAGCCTGACGGTCTCTCAGCTCTTCATAGCGCTGGATATGTGCTTTCTGTTTTGTGGAACGTGCCCTTGCACCCCTGCGTATCCATTCCAGTTCCACACGCAGGATCGACTGACGTTTTCGTTCACTGGCTGCTTCCATTTCCTGCCGCTGGGTTTTTAATTCCAGATACCCGGAATAATTCGTCTGATAACTATAAATTTTTCCTTTATCAATCTCCACGATCCGGTTGCACACACTGTCTAAGAAATACCTGTCATGTGTTACCATGATAAGCGCACCTCTCCATTTTTTCAGATAATCCTCCAGCCAGTCTGCCATATCATTATCTAAATGGTTTGTAGGCTCATCCAGCAGCAGAATATCTGCCGGGGAAAGAAGTACGGATATCAGCGCAAGACGCTTTCTTTGTCCACCGGATAACTGTCCCGCAGGCTGCATGAAATCTTTAATGCCAAGCCGCATCATCATTGCCTTGGCATCACTTTCAACAGACCAGCGGTTTTCATCCGTTACATTTCCTTCCAGCACACATTCCAGACTGCTTTTTTCCGGTTCGAATTCCGGATGCTGCGGCAGATAACGTATGACCACATGGTTAGCAGTCGTAACAGTTCCCTCATCCGTCTCCTCTTCCCCCATGATCATCCGCAGAAGCGTTGTCTTTCCGGTTCCATTGATGCCAATAACACCTATCTTCTCCCCATCCTGCAATGAAAATGATGCACCATCAAACAGCTTTCTTTCGGCATAGACCTTTGTCAGATCTTCTATATTAATCAGATTCATGTTATTTCCTCTTTTACTTTATTCTATGGCTCATGATACATCAAATAAATTTAGTACAGCTTCAATCCACTGCGTACCGGTTCACTTGTCAGATCCACACCCAGTTTTTTGAAAATTTTAATATCCACCTCGGAAAGCATAACCGATGTATGCACCTGACAGCCGCGGAGTGCAGGGATCTGCTCAATGGCGCATTTTGCATTTTCGTTGGAAGCTGCTGCAAGAGATAACGCAATCAAAACCTCGTCTGTGTGAAGTCTTGGATTCTTTCCTCCTAAGAAACGTACTTTCAGATCCTGAATCGGCTCAATTGCCTCCGGGCGGATCAGCTTTTCATCATGTGCAATTCCGGCTAAATATTTTAAAGCATTTAAAAGCAATGCTGCTGATGCTCCAAGGAAATCAGACGTTTTTGATGTAATGATCGTTCCATCCGAAAGTTCAATTGCTGCGGTCGGAACACCTGATTCCTCCGCACGCTTCTTTGCGGCAACGGTAACTTTTCTGTCGTCTGTCGTGATCTTCGCCTGTTTCATTAATAGTTCGATCTTGTAAACTTCATTTTCAGTCGCTTCTTCTTTTACCAGTTTATTCACTGCGGTGTAATAACGCCTGATAATTTCCATTTTAGATGCCACGCAGCAGGCTTCATCATCGATGATGCAGTTTCCTGCCATATTTACTCCCATATCAGTCGGCGATTTGTAATAGGTATTTTCACCGTATATTCCCTCAAAAATTGCATTTAAAACAGGAAATATTTCTATATCACGGTTGTAGTTCACCGTGGTCTTTCCATATGCTTCCAGATGGAACGGGTCAATCATATTCACATCATTTAAGTCTGCTGTTGCAGCCTCATATGCAAGGTTGACCGGGTGCTTCAACGGAAGATTCCAGATTGGGAATGTCTCGAACTTCGCATAGCCGGCTTTGGTTCCGCGAATGTTTTCATGATAAAGCTGTGAAAGACAGGTTGCCATTTTTCCGCTTCCAGGCCCCGGCGCAGTAATAACCACAAGCGGTCTTGTCGTCTCAATATAATCATTTTTTCCAAAACCATTCTCGCTGACGATCAGTGGAATATTCGACGGATACCCCTCGATCTTATAATGCTGATATACTTTGATTCCACGTTTTTCGAGTTTTTCCCGAAACTGCACTGCACCATTTTGTCCGGCAAACTGTGTGATGACCACACTTCCGACATAGAGTCCTTTTTTCTCAAACTCTCCGATCAGACGGACAACATCCACATCATAGGTAATGCCAAGATCTCCACGCACCTTGTTTTTCTCAATATCTGCAGCACTGATCACAATTACGATTTCCGCAACATCCGAAAGCTGCATCAGCATCTGAAGTTTACTGTCCGGTGCAAATCCCGGCAATACCCTAGACGCATGGTAGTCATCAAATAATTTTCCGCCAAATTCCAGATACAGCTTATCACCGAACTGACTGATGCGTTCTTTGATATGCTCCGACTGAATTTTTAAATATTTGTCATTATCAAATCCTATTCTCATCTTAATCCCCATTCTTGCGTGTGAAAAATCTTATTTTTCACACGCACTATCCTCTTATGTTTTATTTCTCTCTCAGACACGGAATATATTATACTATATAATCCAGTCAAAATACACGTTTTCTTTTTCCTTTGTTCATTATAAAAAGCTGCCTAATGATATTATCACTATCATTGGCAGCTTTTCTCCTACACATTCATTTTCACTTTATACCTGTCTCTCTTATTTGACCACAACTTTTATTTTTTGTGCACATCCGTTTGTTGCATATACATATATAGAACAGGATCCTTTTCCTTTCGCGGTGATCTTACCATTTTTAGATACCACTGCCACTTTACTGTCTGATGTAGCATATCGGAATTCCGATATATGATTAATGATCGGACGTTTCTTATTCTTCTTGACAATCGAAGCTTTTACGACAGCTTTTTTCCCTTTTGCCAATACATAAGAAGTCTTTTTCAGTTTAATGCTTTTTGCATCTGTTACTGATTTATTCTTCTTTCCTGCTGCATGTATCGTGATCGATTTCGCAACTGTTACTTTTTTGCCATCAACCATCTTATATGCAAGAACATGACATTTTATATTTTTTTTCTGATTGATTCCTTTCTTTTTCAATTTGCTGATCTCAACAGATAAACTATCCGCTGCCTTTACGGACTTTACAACCTTTTCCTTATCTTTTCCGCAGTATGCCATATAAACATCATAACCATCTGCATCTTTAACTTTTCCCCAAGTTACCTTGACCGTCTTTCCTGCTTTCACATTAAATTTCGAATTTAATGCTGCGTCTTTTGCCTCTGTCCTTTTTACTTTTACCGGTTCACTTTCCGTATTCTTTTTATCTGCTGCCTCAGCTTCTCTTTTTCTTGTTTCACTTACATATTTGCAGACACTACATGTATATCTTTCCGCACCTGCTGTTCCATAAACATGAGCTGCTTCATCTTTTTTTTCTGTGGTGTGTTCACACGTGGCAGCATGCCAATGGGACGTATCATTGCTGCTCCACTCATCCCTAAATGTGTGCCTGTGTTCTACCCATTTTGCATAAAGAGTCGTGTCGGCAGTAAGTGCCTGTCCCGGCCGCGCAATCGTCGTAAAATCTGCATCTGTATACCAGCCGGCAAAATCATATCCATCTTTCGTCGCAGCTGGCAGCGGATCAGGCAGGTTCGTCTGATTTCCCTCTGCTATCTGACTGCCACCGTTTGTATTATAGGTAATCTTGTATTTAATGTTAGCATTTTCTACGATCGTATATGGCGTATTTTTTAACAATGGGCCGGAGCTGTCAAGATTAAAATACCAGTTAAACTCGCTATACCCCACCTTATCCGGATGATCCTTATGGGCTTCCGTAGCCACCACCTCAGAGCGTTTCGTGTCTCCAGTACCGTAATCCGTGCCCGTCGTAATCCATATCATATTGCACTTTTTACAAACCACAATCTGTCTGTCTACCGTTAACTGAACCCCCCTGTAAACCACATCTCCAGCTTTCAATTCGGCAGGATCAATCGTTCCTGTTGTATATTGTGCTGCATGTACCTGTGTCGTTCCCATTGCAGCAAGCATCAAAAATGCCATCATCATTGATACAACTACATTTATGTACCTGCTTCTGTGTAACTTATTCATCCTTTGCATCTCCTTTTCTGCTAATTTTCTACCAGATAATCCCGTTTTTCAAATCCGAGCATATGTGCAAGTACACTGGTTGGGAAAATGTGAAGCTCTCTGTTTAATTTTGTCACCGAATCATTATAAATCAGTCGGCTGGTCTGCACCATTTTTTCATAACACTCTACCGCGTCCATACATTTGATGTATTCATTTTCATCAGTCGAACCCGGATATTCTTCTAAAACCGTCTGTGTCCGGAAAAGCACCTCGTTTATCACACCTTCCTGGCGCAAAACCTCCTCCGGTGTGGAAGTTTCCATAATGATACACCGTTTTTCATTTACTTCATCTGTAAGTGTCTGTGCCTCGTATCCTGCATATTTTTTTGTAAAATCAAGCAGGGAAAGTAACGCATCAAACCGTGACGAAAGCTGCACTCCAATCTGATTCATGGAATGATTGATATTTTCATCCATGATCGCTAATTTTTTCCGTACAGAAACAATCCATATGGCAAGCAAAATCACAAGCAAACAAACAATTACAGAGATTTCCATTCAAATACTCCTTTACTGTACAAAATATACTGCATTGTATCCGGAAGTATCGGACAATGCTACCATTGTCAGTCCGTCAAAATCTGCAAACACGCAGGCGTATACCAGATCTGTGCCGTTATTGTCAAATGTTAAACGCACACCTTCATCCTCATAATGATATTCACAGACACCGTCTAACGTTCCACCTCCCTGTACCATCTGTACAGTGGAACCATCATCGCTAAACACGATCTCCAATTTTCCGCCATACTGCTCTAATGCAGCATCATAATCGTCCTGTGTCATTTGCACACCACCAAGGTTACCCCCACAGAAACTCCAGGTTGTTCCTGCTAAGTCCGGCATCTCTAAAATCGGCACATCAAGCAGGCAGAATAAGTCTTCGGTAGAATCTGTTTCCACATCTTCGCTTTGTGCATCTGCTGCCTCTGTGTCCACAACAATATCTGCTGCATCGGTCTCTGCCACATCGGTCTCCGCATCAGTGCCAGTATCTGCCACATCTACATCTGCCTCTGCGTTTGTCACTGTGCCATCAGCAGTCTCCTCGGTATTCCCGCAAGCGGTAAAAGAGAATGCCAGCATTGAACTCAACATAATTGCTAAAATTTTTCTTTTCATAATTTTTCTCTCCTTTGTCATTTGTTTTTCATTTCTCTCTGTTGACATTAATGTACCGTATTTTGTGCTACAGCGGATTAACTTGTTCTGAATCGACTATAATGTGCACTCAATCGACATCCTTTTATTTTTCATCTGTAGTTTCGTTATTTCTTTTAAAGTGCAGCAAAAAGCTGCACCTTATAAAGAAACGCGTAAAATAAATTTATTATCTTCTACCAGAAAGCTGTACATACCGCCATACCTGTCAACAATTGCACAAATACTGCGTACGCCGATTCCATGCCCTGGCCGGTCGGTAACCGGAACACCGTTTTCAAATACTACTTCTTTTCTGCATGGATTCGTGACCTGAAAAAAGAACCTCCCGTTCTTCTCATACGCTAAAATATCTATCGTTCCCTTCTGCTCCTGTGCAGTACACGCATGGAGTGCATTTTCTAACGCATTTGATAAAAGCACACACAAATCTGTCTCCGAAACCGGAAGAATATATGGTACCACCGCTTTTATGTTCATTGTGGCACCAGCACTTTCCGCCCTTCCTGCAAAAGAGGAAAAAATAAGATTGACCGTCTCATTCTCACAGTAATTTTTTACCCTGCCTGCCTCAATCTGCGCACATACTTCATGAATGTAGCCTTCTGCCTGTTCAATTTTTCCATTCTCGATACATGATAACAGATGCTGCATATGATGTCTTAAATCATGACGGTAGGTACTGGCATCTTTCTGCGACTCCCTCAAAGCCTCAATCTCGCGGACCGCCTGGGAAATCTGGAGATTCAGACAGCTCTGCATCTGCTCAAGTTCATTTTTCTTCCGCTCCTCCTCTGAAGTACGAAGCACAAACACCAGATAAGCAATACAGCAGACGAACGGCATAAATTCCACTGCCGCCGGTATACCTTCTGAAAGTAAATCCGTATAAACTCTCGTCAGGTAATCAAAGCCGTATCCCAATGCCGGAATCAACCCGAACTGAAGCTGTATTGACACGGGATAATTTGATATTGCCCGCACCGAGGGTGCCACAAAGCGCAGTAAAAGAAATAATAACGGCAGTGTAACAATCAGTTCCGTCACATTTTGCACCGTTTCACTGTTCACAAACACAGCCATTATAAAAAGTGCCACCCACCTGCGAAGCTGACAGCAGAGATAAGCAGTCAGCACGGAAATCACTGTCCACAGACGTTTTTTCGTTAAAATGTAAAGGGCAATACACATCGGGACATGTGTGATCACAGGATAAAGATAACGGATCGTCGCTGCCCCTGCCAACAGATACATCACGCCCTGTATGGCAACTGTCTCTTATACACATCTGACGCTGCCGACGAAGCTAGAAGTGTAGA